>Ga0114973_10000129_pt1 | contig 50811 bp, 48 predicted proteins | sample M_140807_MF_Meta_FD_87025 | JGI IMG/M metagenome (GOLD analysis project Ga0114973, IMG submission 87025) | Freshwater microbial communities from Lake Montjoie, Canada to study carbon cycling - M_140807_MF_MetaG | ecosystem: Environmental > Aquatic > Freshwater > Lake | place: Lake Montjoie... | reverse complement strand
TTCTTCCTATAGAGCCGTCGTAGACTACGACGTTGATAGGACGGGTGTGGAAGCGTGGTAACACGTTAAGCTTACCGTTACTAATAGCTCAATTGGCTTGATTTATGCACTGAAAAAATTTTATTGATACAAATTACAACTTTATTTTATTAGGCAAAAATTCGAATATTAAAATAAAACTATCTTAATGCTTTTTAATTCATACGAATTTATTTTAATATTTTTTCCATTATCAATTTTATCGTTGATCTTATTTGATTATTTAAAAATAAAAAAAATATTTTCTTTATTAATATTTTCATTCATTTTTTACTATTATGATAATTCTAATAGTTTTTTATTATTAATAATCAATGCAATTATTAATTATTTTTTTTCAATTTTAATAAGCTCAATTTTAAATAAAAAGATAAAATTTATTTTATTAATTTTTATTATTGCGATTGATTTATTAATTTTATCTTATTATAAATATTTCTTATATTTTATAAATATCTTAAAAAAATTTTCTTTTGAAGTTACTAATCCTTCTTTAGAAATTTATCTTCCACTAGCTATTTCGTTTTATACATTTCATCAAATTTCATACCAAATTGATAATTACAAAAAAAATATTAAAAAAAAAAACATTATCGATTATTTTTTGTATCTTTCTTTTTTTCCGCATTTAATTGCTGGGCCTATTTTGCGATATAAGAATTTTATTTTTGAAATTCTTAAAAAAAACTTTTTAAAAATAAATTATCAAAATTTCTCAATAGGAATTTCAATTATTTTTTTAGGTTTGTTTAAAAAAATATTTTTAGCTGATAATGTTGCAATGATTGTTAATAAATTAAATATAGAGATTGCAAATGGAATAATTGTATCTGGTTTTGATTACTTATTTTACATTTTATCATTTTCAATTCAAATATATTTAGATTTTTCGGCTTATTCCGATATTGCGACAGGGATAGGCGTTATATTAAACTATAATATGCCTATTAATTTTAATTCTCCATACAAAGCTATTTCTATAATCGATTTTTGGAAACGATGGCACATTACTCTTTCTCAATTTTTTAGAGATTATTTATATTTGCCAATGAACGGTAATAAAAATATTTTATTTATAAAAATTTTAATAATTATTTTTATAATGTCTATAGTTGGTCTCTGGCATGGAGCATCTCATAATTTTATATTATGGGGTATATTGCATGGCATTTTAATATCTTTTAATCATTCTTTTAATTATTTTAGAGAAAAATTTAAAATTAAATTTACGTTTAATGATTTTTTATCCAGAATATTTGTTTTTTTTTTGGTTTCATATATTTTTATTTTTTTTAGAGAGACTGATATATTTAATTCGATCAAGATTATAAAAGAATCTTTAAATTTTTTTAGCTACTTTAGCTATTCATATTTTTTACATAATATAAATTTGTTTAATAAAGTAATTTTATTCTTTTCATTATGTATTATATTTTTCTTTCCTAATATTTTTCAAATATTTAAATTAAAGTTAATCAACATAAGTTCTATCGAATATACAAAGATTAATTTTAAATTGAATTATATCTGGCTTTTTTTAATAATTTTTTTATTAATTTATGTATTATTGAATTTGAATAATCCCACAGAGTTCATTTATTTTCGTTTTTAAAATAAATTTTTTGTTTTTTCTAAAAAATACAATGTAAATATTTTACTTCCGAACCTATTTAAGTGGGTTAAATCTAAAAAGTTTTCATTATAATATACATTTTCATATGTACTTGAAAATTTTTTAAATTTAAAAAATAATTCTTCATCATATCTATTTAAAAAAAAATAAATATTTTTTCTTTCAAAAGAGTCGTTATTAAAAATAATTAACTTTTTATTTGTGCAATTATTTAAATATTCATAAGTTTTAGACAATTTTTTTTCATAGAATTTATTTAATTTAACAATATTTTCAATTTGGTTATGCAATGGTATTCTGGATATTATTAAGGTAATATTATTTTGAGTAATAAAATTACAAAATTTTTCATTCTTATATAAATTATAATATTTTATTTCTAAAATATGTTTTTTAGCGCTATCTATATTTTTATATCCTTGCGTATTTAGATTTTTATTAAAAATATAATCTGTTATTTCATCAATTTTTTTTTCATTATCTATTAAATATTTTTCTATATCACTTGATTCAGGAAAAGACGTTTGGAATAATTTTTTTTTTAATAAATTTTTACCAGATATTTTTAATCCATACTGATAGATACTTTGGTAATAATCTTTAATTTTTTTTTTATGTCCTTCATAAAAAAATTTTCCATAATCTTCATCAGCAAATGATCTATAAGTTTCAGATAAAATTATTGTTTTAGGGGTATAATTAATTTTATCAAAATATTCTATGAGTAACGGAATACTAGTTGCGGTAAATCCAGGAAGAATACAATGACCTATTTTTTTATTTTTTATTTTTTGGATATTATAGAAATCCCAAGCATGAAAAGCCGAACTATCTCCAAGAAAAATTATTTCTGGTTTATAATATTGTAGAGTTCTACATGCCTGATCACTCTCTCCTCGAAAAGATTCATAAAATTCTTTTTTATTAACGAAATTTGTAAAATTTTTTTTTAAATATATATTATTTATATAAAGAATTGCCAAAGTTAACTTAAAAAAAATAACAATAATAAGTGTAAAATTTTTTGGATTTCCTCTTTTTAGTATAAAATCTTTTATAAATTTTTTATGTATTATAATTTTATTATTTATCAATTTTTTTTTATTTTATTTTTGTAAACACTTGTTTACAAAATAAATTTATTAGTGTTTTTTATTAATTTTTATAATATCAATTAAAATAATTTTATCATTACTACTATTATAACCAAGGAATACTTAATTAATTAAAGTCGATTGAATAAGTTATAAAATTAATTATCTTGTAAAATTAAAAGTTTTAGGATTATTGGCATTATGAAAATATTAGTAACTGGCGCTTGTGGCTTTATAGGTTCTCATTTAGTAGAGAAGTTAGTCGCGATTGGTCACAGTGTCAAAGCATTTACATTTTATAATTCTAGAGGCTCTAACGGATGGCTAGATAACATTGATAATAAAGTTTTAAAAAATTTCGAGATAATTTCAGGAGATATAAGAGATTACGATATTTTATCTAAACATATAAAAAAAGTTGATGTTATTTTTCATTTAGCTGCTTTAATTGGAATACCTTATTCTTATGTTGCTGTTAAAAGTTATATTGAAACAAATATTAATGGAACTTTTAATATTTTAAATTTGTCTAAAAACACAAATATAAAAAAAATAATATTAACCTCAACTAGCGAAGTTTATGGTTCAGCTCAAAAAATTCCAATATTAGAGACTCATCCACTTAATGCGCAATCACCTTACGCTGCAACAAAAATAGCAGCTGATCAATTAGGTTTGTCTTTTTATAAATCTTATGGTTTGCCAGTAACTATTTTGAGACCTTTTAATACTTTTGGTCCAAGACAATCAGCAAGGGCAATTATACCAACAATTATTTCTCAAATTCTTTATAACAAAAAAAAAATTAAACTTGGAAATTTAAGTCCAACTCGAGATTTTACTTATGTAGATGATACAGTGAATGCTTTTGTCAAAACTTTAAAAAATAATTTAGCGCTAGGTGAAATAATTAATATTGGTAACAATTTTGAAGTATCAGTAAATGAAATTATAAATATTATTAAAAAAGACTTTGGTTATGATTTTCAGGTTTTAATAGAAGATAAGCGCAAAAGGACTATTTCTAGTGAGGTAAATAGATTATTTGCCTCAAATAGAAAAGCGAGTAAAATTTTAAAATGGTCACCCAAAATGAAAGGTTTAGAAGGTTTTAAATTAGGCTTAAGAAAAACAATTGAATGGTTTTCAAATCCTAAAAATTTAAGGCATTACAACCCAAACATTTATAATATTTAATAACCATTAATTTTATTTTTATGAGTCTTGGTTTAAAGATTTCTTCAATAATCAGAAAAGTGGTAAAAAAAAAAATTGGCAGCATCCCTCTACATGAACCAAATTTCTTTGGAAATGAGTGGAAATATCTTAAGGTTACACTAGATGAAAATTATGTTTCTTCCTCTGGTAAATATGTAAAAAAATTTGAAGATAAAATTAAAGAGTTTACAAAATCTAAATACGCAGTCTCTGTTGTTAACGGAACAGAAGCACTTCATCTATCCCTAAAATCTTGCGGAGTTAATTTAAATGACGAAGTAATTTTGCCTTCATTAACATTTATAGGAACTGCAAATGCCGTCATGTATTGTTCTGCAATACCACATTTTGTTGATAGCGAACTCGATACTTTTGGCATTGATGCAATAAAACTCGATGAATATCTAAAAAAAATAACTAAAATGGTAAATGGCATTTGTTATAATAAAAATACTAAAAGAAGAATTGCAGCAATAATTCCAGTTCATATATTTGGCAATCCTTGTAAAATTGATCAGATAATGAAAATTTCAAATAAATATAATTTAGTATTAATAGAAGATGCAGCAGAAGCACTTGGTAGCTTTTATAAAAAAAAACATTTAGGAAATTTTGGTTTGGTCGGCTGTATAAGTTTTAATGGAAATAAAATTATAACAACAGGTGGCGGTGGAGCAATTATTACTAATAATAAATTAATAGCCGATAAAATAAGACATTTGTCCACTACAGCAAAAAAAAGCCACCCATGGGAATATATACATGATGAAATTGGCTATAATTTCAGAATGCCAAATTTAAATGCATCATTAGGTTTAGCTCAAATGGAAAATATTAATCAATTTTTGCTTTCTAAAAGAAAACTTTTTAATAGGTATTTAAAAGAATTTAATAAAATTAAAAATTTTGCAAACCTTATTAGCGAACAAAAAGGATCAAAAAGTAATTACTGGCTAAATACTATTTTTTTAAAAAATAGTACAATTAAAAAAAGAGATCTTATAATAAAATTTGCCCATAAAAATAAAATTTTCTTAAGGCCATCTTGGAAACCTCTGCATACATTGAGACCGTTTTTAGATATGCCAAGATCGAATATTGTTAATGCAAATATTATATACAATTCCTGTATTAATATACCTAGTAGTTCTCATTATTATATTAAATGACAAGTTATAAAATTTTAGTAATAGGAAAAAAAAATGATATATTTTCAAAAAAATTTTTTAGGATTTTAAGATCTTCTTTTTTAAGAACCAGTGTTATTTATAATAATATAAGAAATCATATAAATATTGAAAATAAATTAAAATATTCAAATTTTGACTATGTAATATGCTTTAGAAGTGATTATATTTTTAAAGATGCAGAAATAAAAAAAATTAAAAAATATATTATTAATTTTCATCCTGGACCACCAGAATACAGAGGTATTGGCTGTGTAAATTTTTGCATTTTAAATAAAGAGAAGAAATATGGTTCAACTGTTCATATTATTGATAGTCATAAGATTGACTGTGGAAGAATTTTGCATGTTAGCAGATGGGATACTTTAGGAAATTATAATGTAGATGAAATTTTAAAAAAAACTTACTTTAAATCTCTACAACAATTAAGAATTATTATTAATTATATTAAAAAAGATAAAATTTCAATTTTACTTAAAAAATTTAAAAATAAAAATTGGTCGAAAAAACTTTATACCAGGAAAGATTTAAATAAGTTATATATCATAAAAACTCCTATTAAGAAAAAATACTTAGACAAGTTATTAAAAGCAACAAATACCAAAAAATACAAACCATATATTTTACTTCATAAAAAAAAATTTTTTTATCATGAATAATTCAAAAGTTTTTATTATTGCTGAAGCCGGGGTTAATCATAACGGTAATATTACAACTGCACTTAAATTAATAGATGTAGCAGCATCTGCTGGGGCAAATGCAATTAAATTTCAAACTTTTATTGCAGAAAATCTTGTCCTTAAAAATTCTTTAAAAGCTGAATATCAAAAAAAAAATCACAAAGATAAAGAAACTCAATTTTCAATGCTTAAAAAATTAGAATTTAATAAAGAAATGCATCTTAAATGTATAGAAAGATGTAAAAAAAGAAATATAATTTTTATGTCATCAGCATTTGACCTGCAGAGCTTAATTCTGTTGAGACAACTAAATTTAAAATTTATAAAAATTCCCTCAGGAGAGATTAATAATTTTCAATATTTAAGTTTTGTAGCTGAACAAAAAAAAAAAGTAATTTTATCTACAGGAATGTCTAATTTAAAAGAAATAAAATCTGCTATAGAGTTATTAATTAATAAGGGTACAAAAAAAAGTGATATTGTACTAATGCAGTGCACCTCTGCATATCCATCACCTTATTTAGATTTAAATCTTAGAGCTATTAATTTATTAAAAAAAAAATTTAACGTTGAAGTTGGTTTTTCAGATCACAGTCTTGGCGTACAAGCTAGTATAGCTGCGACAGCTCTCGGAGCCAAATATATAGAAAAGCATTTAACTTTAAATAAAAATTACAAAGGACCAGATCATAAGGCTAGTTTAGATCCAGATGAATTTAATTATTTAGTAAAAAGCATAAGAGTAGTTGAAGATTCCATGGGTAAACCAATAAAAAAAATTTATAAATCAGAAAAAGCTAATGTTTATATTGTAAGAAAATCAATAGTTGCAGCTTGCAATATAGATAAAAATGAAAAATTTACGATTAATAATTTGACATGCAAAAGACCTGCAGTAGGTATATCTCCAGTTTTATTTTACAAATTATTAGGAAAAAAAGCCAAAAAAAATTTTAGAAAAGATGAATTAATAAAAATTTAAATAAATGAAAATATATTTAGTTACTAGTTCAAGATCTGATTTTACTTTATATAAAAATTTAATTTTTGAAATAAATAGATGCAGTAAATTTGAACTAAAAATCTTAGTTACCGGTTCACATTTATCTAAGAAACATGGAAATTCTTTTAGAGAAATACTTAATAATAAATTAAAAATTTATAAAAAAATATTTGTTTCAAATAATACCAACTTTCCTGTCAACATAATTAAAGACATGAATATTATCTCTTATAAAGTGGCCAAAATTATAGAAAAAAAGCGGCCAGATTTATTTATAGTTTTAGGTGATAGATATGAAATTTTAGCTGCAACAATAAGCGCTTATATCGCTAAAGTCCCAGTAGTACATATTCATGGAGGTGAGGTAACTCAAGGATCTCTTGATGACGGTTATAGGCATTCTATTACAAAATTATCCTCAATACATTTTGTCGCACATAGTCTTTATAAAAAAAGACTTATACAGCTCGGTGAAAATCCTAAAAATGTTTTTAATGTAGGCGGTTTAGGAGCAGAAAATACATATAAGACAATTTTATTAAATAAAAAAGATTTAGAAAAAAAACTAAATTTAATCTTTAAAAGTAAAAGTTTAATTATTTGTTTGCAGCCAGAAATAACTTATTCATTAACTATTTCATTAGTAAAAGAAACATTACAGGCGTTAAAATTGGTTAAAGATACAACGTTAATATTTACTATGCCAGGTTCAGATTTGTATAACAATATCATTTTTGATTTGATAAAGAAATTTGTAATAAAGAATAAAAATTCTTATTATTTTAAATCTTTAGGTGGTATAAAGTTTTTATCTTGTTTAAATTGTGTTGATGGAATTATAGGAAATTCCTCTAGCGGAATTCTAGAAATGCCTACTTTTAAAAAAGGAACTATAAATATTGGCAATAGACAAAATGGTAGAATTAAATCAGTAAGTGTTATAAATACTCCAATTAAAAAAGATAATATAATTAAGAGTATTAATTTTTTATATTCAGAAAAATTTAAAAAAAAATTAAAGAGATCAAAAAATCCTTATTTTAATGGATTAACTAGTAAAAAAATATTATTTATTTTAAAGAAATTAAATTTCAAAAAAATAATAAATAAAAAATTTTATGATTTGTAAAATAAATTTAAATTTTTATAATTAAATGATTTATAAAGTTGAAAACTGGAAATTAACAAAAGTCCTTGAGGATGTCAGCATAGCAAAAGCAATAGAAAGTTTACAAAAGTCAGGTCTGCAAATTGTTTTAGTTGTTGATAAAAAAAATAATCTTATAGGTACGATTACAGATGGAGATATCAGAAGATATTTGCTTACTGGAAATTCAATTTATGAAAATATAAAAAAAGTAGTAAATATTCAATGTATTAAAGCAGATATAGGCACATCAGATCAAATTATAGAAAGTTTGATAAGAAAAAATTTTATAAATTCAATTCCTATTTTATCAAAAAATAAATTAATAGGTTTATATAAATTATCTAATCAAATGCAAATAGTAAAAAACCCAAAAAAAATTAATGAAAAAGTTTTAATTATGGCAGGTGGCAAAGGTCAAAGATTACGTCCACTTACTTTAAAAACACCCAAAGCGATGTTAAAAGTTAATGATAAACCTTTGCTAGAGATTTTATTATTAAATGCAATCTCATACGGGTTCAATAATTTTATCTTCTCGGTTAACTATCTTTCTAATAAAATTATTAGCTATTTTAAAGATGGAAAGAAATGGGGTGTTAAAATATCATATATTAAAGAAAAAAAACCTTTAGGCACAGCTGGTTGTTTGGCATATCTAAAGAAAAAATGTTCAAAAAATATTTTAGTCATGAATTGTGACGTTCATACTAATATTAATTTTTCAGATTTATTAAATTATCATAAAAAGAATAGAGCTGATTTAACTATGGTTGCAAAAATCGATCAAAGAATAAGCAAATTTGGCATAATAAAAACTCGAGGCATAAATTTTGCAAATTTTGAGGAAAAATATACTTACACAGATTATATTAATGCTGGAGTTTATGTGTTTAATTCAATATTATTTAAATACTTGAATAAAAAGTATCTAGATATTCCTGAATTTCTTAATATTTTAAAGAATAAAAAAAAAAAAATTATTATTTATCCTATTTACGAGTATTGGTTTGATATAGGAAGTCTAAATACTTATAATAAATTTAAATTATATTCATCTAAAAATAAATAAGTGAGTACTCTTTGTTTAATTCCTGCAAGAAAAAATAGTAAAGGACTAAAAAATAAAAACATAAAAAAACTTAATAAAGTACCATTAATTAATTATCCTTATCGATTAGCTAAAAGATGTCAATTTATAACAGACATAGCTGTTTCATCAGACTCAAAAAAATATTTAAATTTAATTAAGAAAGATATCGGAAAAAAAAAAACTTTTTTAATTAAAAGACCATCATATTTAGCCGGAGACAAGACTTTGATTTATGATGTAGTAATGCACGCTCTTAATATAGTTAATAAAAAATTTGATTTTATAATAATATTAGAACCAACTTCACCACTCACAAGTATTATAGATCTAAATAATGCTTTTAATATATTTTATAGGAAAATTAATAAAGTTTCTTCTATAGTTAGTATTGTTTCTATTGAAAAATTTAATTATCGATTTAGAATATTAACTAACACTGAAAATATTATTATTCAAAAAAAATATCCTAATAATTTATTAAGACAAGCACTCAAAAAACAATTCTTTTTGTCAGGTAATTTTTATATCTCCAAAGTTAATGCTTATTTAAAGAATAGAGGATTTATATCTGACAAGACATATGGATATGAGGTTAATAAAAGATATTATACAGATATAGACGATCTTATTGATTTTAAATTTGCAGATTTTTTAATAAAAAATAAATGAATTATCTAAATCAATTGTTAAAATTAATACCTGGTGGAGCCCATACTTACTCAAGAGGGTTTGATCAATTTCCATCTAATTCTCCACAAATACTAACTAAAGGAAAAGGATGTTATGTTTTTAAAAAAAAGGAAAAATTTTTAGATTTTGGCATGGGTTTAAGAAGTGTTGGCATTGGGTATGCCGAAGATGCTATTGATCAGAAAGTGATTAAAGCTATAAAAAATGGCAATAATTTAACCTTACCAACTTTTTTAGAACTTAAAGCCGCAAAAACAATAGTCAATCATTTTGAAAATATTGATATGGTAAAATTTGCAAGACATGGTTCCACAGCTGTAACATCTGCGATTAAAATAGCCAGGTCATATAACAGAAAAAGTTACATCTTGAGATGTGCAGACCATCCTTTTTTTTCATTAGACGACTGGTTTATAGGTTCGACAAAAATGGATAGAGGTGTTCCAGAATCGATAAAAAAATTTACAATTAATTTCAAGTATAGTGATACTGAATATTTGAAAAAAATTATAAATAAAAATAAAGACATTAGCTGTTTGATTATGGAAGCGTCCACTATTAAATGTCCCTTAGAAGAATGCTGCGGAGAGTACCCATGTCAAAAGAGTTTCAAAAAAAATTATATAAAAGATATTCAGAATATCTGTCGCGAAAATAAAATAATTTTCATACTAGATGAAATGATAACTGGTTTTAGGTGGGATTTGAAAGGAGCGCAAAATTTATATCAAATAACTCCTGATATTTCTACTTTTGGCAAAGCTATTTCCAATGGTTACTCACTTTCTTTTGTTGGTGGAAAAAGAAAATATATGGAAATTGGATCTATCAACAAAAAGCGCAAAGAAAGAACTTTTATACTTTCTACCACTCACGGTTCTGAAGCGGTAGGTTTATCAGCTATGTTGAGTACATTAAGTTTTTATAAAAAATATAATGTCGTAAAAAAAAATAAAATATTCGGAAATGAATTAAAAAAATTATTTAATAAAATTTCTAGTGAGAATGATTTGGCTGATAAAATCTCGATGAAAGGACTGCCATGCTCTCCATATATTTCATTCACAACGAAAGGTAATAAACAAGATATGTTGTTAAAAACACTTTTTATGCAAGAAATGTTAAAAAAAAATATTTTAATTCCATGGATTTCTATCTGTTACCGTCATGGAAATAAAGAATTAGATATGATAGCAAATGCTTTAGTTGATGTATTTAAAACTATTAAAAAAACTAAAAATATAAAAAAAAAAGTTGAGGGTCATATATTGAAACCTGTTTTTAGAAAATACAATTGAAAAAAAATATTTTATTATTTGGAAGCGAGGGATTAATTGGTAAAGCAATTTTAAATTGTTTAGAAAAAAAATTTGAAATATTTAAAGTAGATAAAAAATTTAAAAAAGAAAAATTATATTACAGATGTGATATTCAAAAAATTAATGAGCTCAACAAGTTATTTAAGTTCTTTCAAAAAAAAAATATTTTTTTTTCATCTATTATCAACGCAACCTACCCAAGACCAAAAAAAAAAATTAATTGTTTTATAGATGTGAGTATTCCAAATTTTCAAAATTCACTAGTAGCGCACCTGGTTCCATTTTATTCCGTCCTGTTAAAATCTTACATCTACTTTCAAAAAAAAAAGAAAAGTGGTCAAGTTATATCATTCAGTTCTGTTTATGGGGTAAAAGTTCCGAATTTCAATATTTATAAAAATACCAATATAAAATCGCCGGCATATTATTCTGCATCAAAATCTTCTTTGATAATTTTATCAAAATATTTTGCAGCATGGGCAAAATTTAAAAAATTAAAAATAAATTTTACTAGCATTAGCCCTGCCGGAGTTAGAAATGATCAGTCAGATTTATTTCAGTCAAATTATAAAAAAATTTATAAACGACCCATGATTGAAAAAGAAATAATTGCAGAAAAATTAAAAAAAATAATTTCAAATCCAAAAAAGTTCAACGGGAAGAATGTAATGATTACTAATGCAATAATTCTTTAGTCTTTATTTTAATAATTTTTTTGTAAAAAAAAATAAATAAAAATATATAAATAAAAAAAAATAAATATTTTTTAATACTAATTGCCGGTTTAAACTCAGTAATTAAGTTATCTTTTGTATATAAAAATTTATAATATGATACACCACCACCATCATCATCTGTGGATACAAATTCAATTTTATTAAGCATAAAACAAAAATTAGTATTATTATTAAGTAAATATTTTTCATTTCTTAATAAGTGATGGATAGTAAGATTCATTTTTTCATTTTCATAATCTATTTTTTTAGTATTTATTATTTTTTTAATGACAATTTGATCTTCTAAAGTAAAAAAATTATAATCATTTAGATACGTAATGTATTTAGCAGCATGATTATTATAAACTCTAAAATTCTGTTCTAAAATAGCATACCCAGAATTAATGTTTTTAATGGTCATTAAAAATAAAAAAACTATTGAAAATAAAATTATATTAATTATTATTTTTTTTTTTATCATAAATATTTGCTATTTTGTACATAGCTGTAATTATAAAAACCAAATAATAGTCGATGCACCATATTTGATTCCAAGTTGAAAAAATTAAAAAAGAAAATATCAATAATAAATACATTTCTTTGTTAGGAAAATGTCTATAATTTGTTGCACGTATAAAACGATATGAAAAATACAAAAACCACAATCCGTAAGATGAAAAATATAAAATTATAATATTATGCGGAGATGAAATTGATTTCCAACCATCAAAAAAAAAATTTGTTCTTAGCGCCGATATTGTTGACAATCCAACGTCTTTGTTGTCCATTATTGCTGCGAATTTGCTTAAAATAAAATTATTATTAGATGTGTAGTTAAATCTTAAGTTGTCATAACCATATGCTATTGGCATATTAATTAATGTATCAAATGAAAAAATAGATAAAACAATCCTGTCTGCAAAAGAGGATATGTTTATTAGCGAATTAAGTTGAAAAATGTTGTTATGCAAAACTAAGAAAAATATCGAAAAAAATAAATATAGCACATAAAATATAAAAAAAAATTTCCAATCAAATTTAATCTTTAAAATTTTTATTAAGCTAATTAACGATAGTAAAAAAAAAATATTTGCTATGTTTAGCCTAGATTCATAGTTAAAAAGACTAATAGTTAACAAAATAAAACAAAAAATAATTTTTTTTACGTTATTTTTTTCTAAATATAAAAAAGATAAAAATGTAACAAAACTTATTATAGATGTTGTTATATGGTCCCCAATAAAAATAGACCTAAAAACTGTTAAAGAATTACCATTACTATCGAATGTTGCATTTCTATAAAAAAAATTTAAAAACTCTAATTTCCCGTATCCAAAAAAAAAAATCAAAAACTCTAATGAAATAATAATTCCCGTGAGGTTTAAAAGTTTGAATAAAAGATATTTTTCTCTCCAGTAAAAGAGTATATTTAGAAATAAACTTAATAAAGATAGAGTGTAAAAAAAACTAAATATAAAACTATATAAAAAATAAGTATTCCCTCGGTATAATTTTTGTGAATCTAAAAAAAAATATGCTAATGAATAAATCGAAATAACTATCCATAACAAATAAAATGAAAATTGTTTTTGCTCACGATTTTTCTTTAAAATAAAATATAAAAAAAATGTTGAAATAAAAATAAATATATTTTCTATATTTATATAAAAATTATTATCAAATTTTATCTTAATACTTCCCGGTATTAGAAAGTAGATCAGTAAAATACAATATATGTAAATACTATTTTTGCTTAATTTATTATAATTTTCCAATATTTGAATCATAGGTAATTTTTCCAATTAACAGATCGACTATAATCAGTAAAATTTGTGATTGGATATTTTCAACTATATTATAACCGTATGAATTGATATGAAAATTTATTCCAGATTTGTTTAATTTTTTTAAAGAGTTTGTAAATTTTTTTCCTGTTAGCGTAATAAGTTTTATTTTTTTTAATTTACAAAATTTTCCAGCTTCGATAATATTTTTTGACTCCCCAGATACTGATATTAGAATTACGCAGTCACCTTTGTCGTAGTAGCTATTTATTGCCTGTGCAACAAATTTATCGAATCCATAATCATTAGAAAAACATGTAATTAAATCAGCATCATTAAAATTTATACATCTTATTTTTGCATTTTTTGTAATATCAACACTAAAATGACTGGCAAGTGCAGCACTGCCGCCGTTGCCAAATATTATTACCTTTTTTTTATTTTTTTTGACTGTTTTTAATGTTTGAAATGCTTTTAAAAATAACTCTTTTTTTAAAAACATTTCTTTAATTCTTAAGAATGTTTCTTTTTCAATCGTATGTAATAATTTGATTGTACTCATAATTATGTTATTATTAGTATAATACTTATTATTAAAATCAATAATGCATTACCTAGTTACTGGAGGGTGTGGATTTATAGGTAGTCACCTTTGTGAAAAACTATTAAGTCAGAGCAATAATAAAGTAACTATTATTGACAATCTATCTAGTGGTAACTTAAACAACATTAGTTCAATAAAAAGCCATTCCAATTTAATTTTAATAAAAAAAAATTTGGCAGATAAAAATATTGAAAAATATTTTACGAATGTGGATTGTGTTATGCATTTAGCTGCTTTATCCGATATTATTCCCTCAGTTAGTCAGCCCAGAGTTTATTTTGAAAGTAATGTTGTGGCCACAATTAATTTGCTAGAAATAATGAGAAGTAAAAAAATAAAAAAAATAGTTTATGCCGCTTCCTCTTCCTGTTATGGAATACCAACCCAATTTCCAACTACTGAGAGGGCTAAAATTGATACACGTTATCCTTATTCTTTCACAAAATATGTTGCTGAACAGTCAATTTTGCATTGGGCCAATGTTTACAACATAAAAGCAATTTCTCTTAGGTTGTTTAATGTTTATGGACCAAGAGTAAGAACGGTAGGACATTATGGAGCTGTATTTGGTGTTTTTCTTGCACAATTAGCAAATAATTATCCAATCACAATTGTTGGTAATGGAAATCAAAGGCGAGACTTTACATTTGTAAGTGATGTGGTCGAAGCATTTCTTGCTGCAGCTAAAAGTAATTTTAAATATCCTGAAATTTTTAATATAGGATGTCAAAAACCCATAGCAATAAATAAATTAGTAAGAATTCTTAATCCAAAAAAAATAAAATATATACAGAGAAGGCCTGGAGAGCCCAAAATGACTTTTGCTTGTATCAAAAAAGTCAAAAAAAAATTAAAATGGACTCCAAAAATTTCATTCAAAGAAGGTCTAGGTTTCATGATGAAAGAATTAAATAATTGGAAAAAAGCACCTTTGTGGACAGAAACAAAAATTAAAGAAGCCACAAGAGAATGGTTTAAATTTGTTAAGTAGGTATAACTTCGACACTTTGCAAATTCTAAATAAAATGAAAATTTCAATAGGCTTTAAACAGATTATGACAATTGAAAAAGAAAAAGGCATGAAAAAAATCAATAAAAGCAATTTATAAATAGCAAGGATTGACGATTCCTTGTCACTTAAATCAATGAAGAAAAAATGAAAAAAAAACTTTTTATCATAGGTTTTGGAGATCATGCTAAAATTATATATGAGGAAGCGAAAAATCAAAAACAATATAAGTTACTTGGGTTTTTAGAAAACAATATAAATAAAATAAATAAGAAAATTTTGATTAATAATTTTGAATTAATTAACAAAATAAAATTAAGCAAAAATATATATTTTATTCTTGGTATTGGTAATAACTTCAAAAGAGAAAAAATTATTGAAAAGATTTCCAAATTAAAAAATATTAATTGCGCTACAATTATTTCAAAAAAAACTAATTTATCTAAAAATACTTTCGTAGGAGAGGGTACTTTTATTGGACAAGGGGTGGAAATTTGCAATAATGTAACAACAGGTAAGCATTGTATAATCAACACATCCACATCTATTAATCATGATAATAAATTTGACGACTTTAGCAGTTCCGGATCCGGTGTGGTAACTGGTGGAAATGTTAGTGTTGGAAAAAATTCCCACATAGGAATAGGAGCTGTTGTTAAAAATAATATAAAAATTAATAAAAATATCATAATTGGTGGCAATAGCTTTGTTAATAAAAGCTGTATAAAACAAGGAACTTATTTAGGCTCACCAGTAAAATTCTTTAAGTACACCAATAAAAATTTTAATTATTTAAAATAAATGAAAAAAATAAATTTATTTCTTTTAATTTTTATATCAATTTTGCCATTTCGATATATTAGGGTTTTTTTTTATAAAAATATTAAGGGATACAAAATAGATCATGAATCTAAAATCGGATTTCTCTGTATTCTGAATATAAAAAACTGTGATATTCAAAAATCTACAATCGATTCATTTAATATAATAAATTCAGAAAATTTTATTATTAAGAATGTGATAATTGGTAGATTTAACAGAATTAAAAATCTAAATATTTTGGAAGGTTCCAATGGAGAAATTGGTGATTTTAACACTTTTTATGCAAGTAAAAAAATAAGCAAGAGATCAAATTTGTTTTTAAAAAAAAATTTTTGCGTTAAAAACTTTAACTTTTTTGATTTGACTGACTCTATAACTTTAGATGAAAATGTAAAAATAGATTCAAAGTGTAGTTTTTGGACCCATGGTAACAATGGATTGAGAGATGAAGAATTTCACGGACCAATAATAATTAATAAAAATTGCAAAATACAATCAGCTGTAACTATTATTCATAATACTAGTATAGCTCCAGGGTCTGAAATTGAGTTTGGAAGTATTATTCACAAATCCATTAATGAAACCGGAAGATATACTTCCAATGTTTTGATCAAAAAATGAAAAAAATATTTAGAATGTTATGTTTATTTCTGATTTCAATTATACCATTTATGAAAATTAAAATTTTTTTTTTTAATTTAATTCCCGGTGTTAAAATAGTAAAATCTACTATAGGTTATTTAAATCTTTTTTATTGCAAAAAAATTTTTATCAATAATACAAATATATCTAGTTTAAATTATTTTAATGCTAAAGATTTGCGCATTAATAATTCCAAAATGGGAAATATTAATTTTTTTAATAATTTTAAAAAAATATTAATTGTTAAAAAGAGTATAATTGGATCTGGTAATTTTATTGTAAGTAATTTTATTAATAGATCAATATTTTTTTCAGTTACTTCTCAAATATCCAATTATTGTTTTCTTGATTTAAATGGAAGTATAATTTTAAGAAATAATGTAGTATTTGGCGGGCACAAAACAATGGTTTTGAAACAAAATGATGTATTTGCCAAAACTTTTTTTAATAAAAATATTTTTATTGGATCTAAATCTTTAATAGTAAGCGGTTTAAAAATAAAATGTCAAAATTCTATTATAGGTGCATGCAGTGTAATTACTAAAGATTTAATTGCAAATGGAAAATATTTTTCAAAAAAAATAAAAAAAATAATTTAATTAATTTTTTGTATTGCTTTTTTCACAATAGTAAGTAAATTTTTTTTTTTTTTATAGAACAAAAGACCAGCTTTTTTAGCAGCTATTTTGTCCTTTATACTGTCCCCTATCATAAAACTTCTACTCAAATCTATATTATGTTCTTTCATTGCTTTAAATATCATTCCAGGATTTGGCTTCCTCATATAATTTGCATTTTCTGAATATTTTGAAAATTTTGGATGATAGGAGCAGTAATAAAAATCATGAATTATTGCATGTTGTCTCTTCAAAGTGCTCTTCATCCATTTATGTAAATCATGTAATTTTTTCTTTTTAAACAAACCTCTAGCGATGCCTGATTGATTTGTTATAATAATTACTAAGAATTTTTTTTTGTTAAGTAGTTTAATAGAACGAACAACATTTTTTAGAAACTTAATTTTTTTTTTATCTATAACATAACCATAGTTTTTATTGATAGTACCATCTCTATCAAGAAAAGCTGCTTTTGTTTTGCTCATAATAATTTCTAACCTTTAAAAAAATTAAAATACTTAGTCGTGATCACTTTTCGTTCTTTGTTGTAATTAATTTGAAGTTTTTTTTTATTTGTTTTAAAAAAAATTAAATTTTTCCAAGTTTTTGGACATTTTTTTCTCTCTACATATGTCGGAAAATTTCCTCCAATTTCCAAAAGAGGTTTCAGATTGCTAGATATAATACTGTTAGCATACATCAATGCTTCGCTCATAACCATTCCAAAACCTTCATACAATGATGGAATAATGAAATTAAAGCTATTTTTGTAGAGCCAAATTTTTTCTAATTCTTTTAATTCATCAAAGATTAAAATTTTATTTTTATAATCGAATTTTTTTTGTTGCCCAATTCCCGCTATGACAAGATAAAAATTTTCAAATTTTTTTGATCTAAGCGTGTGTGCTTTAATGATAGTTTTGATATTTTTATGTGGCAAATTAGAGGATAAAATAAAATTGAATTGTTTTTTACGCAAAACTTTAATCACAGTTCCATTTCCGCTTCGATATTTAAATGCAATGGGTATTACTATTTTTTTATTATCATAAAATTTATTTTTAAAATTATTTAATAAAAAATTGCTTGTAAAAATTAATCTATTTTTTTTAATTTTTATTAAGAAAATATTCAAATAAAGCCATAATTTTCTCATGATTGAAAAATTTTCTGGAAAATGCATCCATTGATTATCATGTATAAGATTTATAATAGTGATCGATTTTGAAAAAATGGGACTATATAAATTTAATACAAAATAAATATCCCCTTTATTTTGCTTAACAAATAGTAAAAAAAAAAATCTACAGAAACAATTTAAAAAAAAATTTTTTGGAAAAAGTATTGTTTTCGCTTTGTGTAAATTAAAATTTTTCTTTTGTGATTTATTTATTATAAAAATACAGTCAAAACTTCTAAAGAATTTTGATGATTTAAATATTTCGTGTAGATTTTTAACCGAACTAAACGCTCCTCCTGATTTTGATTTTTGGACCCACGAATAATCAAAATATATTATCTTTTTTACCATTTATTAATGGAATAAACTATTTGCAGTAGGCACCTGCCAGTAGATTTTCTTGGATTAGTTCCTTTGTGAAAAAAAGAAGCATCCTCTATGAACCCATTCCCTAATTTGCCTGTCAAAATCTTTATTCTTTTTGAATAATTCTTCTCTGCTTCTGCATCAGAAAGCCTTCTGTTTAAATATTCTTTAAATGTTTTATTGCCGGAATGAGTAATGTAGACGTGAGGTCCAGTTTCCAAGTCGACATTAGTTAAATAAATAAAAAATTTTAAAAATTTATAGTCATCTACATCATAATGATAACCAAATTCATTACCCGGAGGATTATCTAATTTTTTAAAATCATTATAATATGGAAATGTCCACCATATTTGTGTTGATTGGACAATTGGGTTGGTCCCAAGATATCTTTTTACTAAATTAACGATCTGTTTGTTAAACATTATTTGTTTTATTTCATTAATTTCTAAATGTGGGTTATGATACCTCATAACATACGTTTCTTTTGTTCTTTCGTTTATAGTTATTTTCTTTTCAATTCTATTTACAAAAAATTTTTTAAATTTAATTTTATTATTAATATTTTCAATTATTTTACTTTTTATTTTAAATTTATAAAATATACCCTGACTTTTCAGAGAATTAATAGAATTTTCATCATCAAATTTTTCTTCAAAAATATCACTATCGATAGTATTTAGTGATTTGTTATTGTTAAAATAAATATTAATTTTATAAAAAATATTTTTAAAAGGAGTTCTTGTAACGATTCGCATAAATCTTTGTCGAATCGTGTTACGTTTGTTAAAAGCTTCACCATAAAAAAGTTGAAATATTTTATATAGCGTTAAGTTAGTTATTAAATGTTTCATAAAATGCATTGGCAACTATCTTTATATTTTTTTGGCTATTTCTTTTATCACCAATTAAATATCCATCAAAACTATTTTTAATAAATTTAGATTCTGAAATTGATTTTTTTTTTATATTATTCTTGAACATTAACGCAACAAGATCAAGCAGAGAATTGTTTGATCTACATTGATCAATAGTAATGTTTTCAGAAAATTTAACTTCATTAAAAAAACAAGGTACTAAAGTGAAGCTTGGCACCCCTAAGAGAGAAGATTGCAAACTTGCCGTACTAGCTACAGAAAATGTTGCATATGAATTCTTAACAAAATTTTCGAAACCGTAACTTTCGTCAGCTATGTAGGTGCTATTATACTGCAAAAATTTTTTATAAAAGTTTAAATTATTGTCACCTATACAACTAGGATGCTCTTTAACAATTAACTTAAAATTATTAGGTAATAATCTCCAGATTACAAGAAAATTTTTAAATTGGTCCTCATGGTACATACCCTTTACATCTAAAGACGCCTCTGGTTTTTTTTGCAAGAAATAGATTATATATTTCTTGTACTGCAAATTTTCTAAATTTATTTTTGTAAGAAAAAATTTGTATGTGAAAATGTTTATGTACTTAAAAATTAAATTTTTTATTCTTTTAATTTTTTTAATTTGTGTTGGATCATACTCATCAAAGTAATTTTCATGAAATAACTTATATATTTTTTTTGTAATATAACTTTTTCTTAATAAATTTTTTTTTGGATCAATATCTTTAACGATCTTGAGATATTCATTTAAAGAAAGATTTTTTGTATGTACATTTTTTTTTGTTCTTAAAAAAAATTGACTTTGTTCATAATTTAAAAAAAAAATAAACTTATCAAAAGGATAGCGTAATATGGATGGATAAAAATATCTGATATTTAAATTTTTAAAAATATTCGAAATTCTGTAAGAAATAACTTCGTGGGACCAGGTAATTTCTCCATAAATATATTTAATAGAATTCTTTTTCAGAAAAACAGCGATCTTCATGGCCGCATAATCTAAAAATTTTTTATCTTGCCTTGACTTTACTGATAGAGCTCTATCAAGATAAAGACATTCATTTAATTTAAGTCGATTTAAAAATGAAAAATTTTTCTTTAAAGACTTAAAATTTTTATTAATAAGAAGAATTCTATCTTTGTCAAAATGCTTAGTTAAATAATTGTACAAATTTAAATTTACAACTATCCAATATACTTGTGCTTTTTTCTCCTTTTCTATTTCTTGTGCAATTTCCTTAAAAAAAAATGTTTTTTCATAGTTCGCAATAAAACAAATTTTTTTTTTCATTTTAAAATAATATTATTTTTATTTAAAATATAAGCAACTCCAAAAAAGTAAGTTAAAGATGATATGCACATTGAGCAGGCAATAAGAATAATATTGATCTCCTGAAAAATAAAAGCTGGAAAAAAATAAACAAAGAGAGCAATTATTTGCGCAATCATAAGGTCAAAATTTTTATTAATTTTAGAAATAAATTGTTCGACATAAGCTCCAAGGCACCAGAGAAATATATAAAACATAAAAAGAAAAAAAATAGCGTCTAGTCTTAGTTTTAGATTTAAAAAGTCGACAACCAAAGGAAAAATTATCACTACAAATCCCGCCCCTAGTATCAGTAAAAATATATAACTTAACAGTAGATTTAAATCTATTTTTTTTGCATTAGAAGAAAAATTTTTTTTTAAAAAAAAACTAGAAAATGTTGCATGAGTTAATTGAATAACTAATAAAATTCTTAGATAGAAAGAAATTTTTGTCATGGTAAATTCGTCAAATTTATAAAATGAATAAATTTTTACGAAATTCATTACGATTAATGATGTTGCTGAAGATATGAAAAGAGGCCAGTAATATATAAATGATTTTTTAATAATATGGATAGTTTTTGTAGCAGAAAAATAGTTAATTTTTTTATGATATAATAAAAAAATATAAACAGAAATCAAAAGTAGTTGAGAGAAAAAAAAATCAATCAATGTAAGTTTAGATTGTAGAAAGTATACTGTAGTTAAAATTATAATACTAATTATTTGGACAGGTATGCTTAAAAAAAAATAGTAATTAATATTATAATAAAATCGAAAAAAACACTTATAAAAATTAATTAAAAAAATATAAATAAATCTAATAAAAAAAATTAATAATAATAAATAATCATAATTAAATAAATAATTAATAAATATAATTACAATAAATGCAGCTATATAAAAAACTATTAAACCATTATATGCATACAAGTATTCAAGATGTAAATTTTTTTGCTTTTTTAAGAATCGATATTCGTATATGAAACTGCTCTTAATTCCAAAATCTAAAAAAACATTTGCTAATAGTGAAATAGAAAAAATTAACTCTATTTTGTTGTAAATATTTTGATCATTAAATAATTTTAAAACTAGTAGTGGAGCCACATATGAAAGAAATTTTTCCAGCAAATTTAGAAAAGTAAATAATGCAAAATTTATTTGTAAATTTTTAACTAACTTTAGCATCTAATAAAATTTTTTTAGAGGCTTCTATTGTCGAAAAATTTTTTTTTAAAATTTTTTCAAAAAAGCTCTTATTATTTCTTAAATTAATTTGCAATTTTTTTAATTCTTTCATTTTTTTATAGATCGAATCCTTTTTTGCTATTGATAGACCAATTTTATTTTTATTAATAAATTTTGATAGCTCATTTTTTTTATCAGTTAGCAAAATTACTATAGTCCCTGTCATCAAATATGTTAACAGTTTGCCAGGAAAATTTACTGTTTTAATTTCATCTTTCAAAGAGATAATTCCAAAATTGTACTGACTTAAAAACCCTATAAATCTATTAAATTTCATTTTTTTTTTAATTAAAATTTCATCATGATTTCTCAGCTGTAAAATTTTTTTTTGACTTGAACCATTGCCTAGCAGTGTAAAAGAAAATTTCTGATTTTGTTTAATAAAATACTTTTTTAATTTGTAAAAAAACTCTATAATTTTTTTTTCATCTTGTCCTAGGCCAAAATTTCCAGAAAAAATAAAATAGTTTTTTTTTTTTTCTTTTAAATTTTTTATGTTAGTTGTTGTAATCCAATTAGGAAGATGAGATATTTTATTTTTTATTTTTAATTTCCTAAGATGAAATATATTTGATTCTGCCTCTACTCCTATTTCATCAAATAATTTACAAAATTTTTTTAAATAATTTATGAGCCAATATTTTATTAAGAAGTTTTTAATTATTTTAGCATTTATAGCCCATAGCGGAAATATATCCCTTAATATTAAATAGCTTCTGCAATTATGTTTGGTAATAATTCTTTTGCACAAGTAATAAAAAAAAATTGATGGAGAATAACAAATAAGTAAATCTGGATGGAATTGATTTATTTTTTTTTTTATTTTAAACCATATTATAAAAGGCATCATAAATTCGCAAATACCTCTTAATAAAAAGTTATCACTTTTTATCATTCCACAATTAACGTTTAATAAATTAAAATTTTTATTTATGATATCTTTAAAATTTTTATTTCTAGCGCAGATGATAGTTAAAAAGTTTTTTTTTTTTAAATCATTAGCTAGATCTTTTAATAAATTTGCCCCTGCAGTTTCATCAGGAGAAAAAGTATCGGATATTATTAAAATTTTCACTTATTAAATAAACTTTGATTATTTTGTAAATATTGTTTTCTGTTTATATAAAAAAAAGTGCATTCATAATATTTATTATCTCTATAAAAAAAATCATTTATATTTCCACATCTTTTCATGCCAGATTTTATATTGCTTTTAATAGATGAATAATTTTTTGAACAAACAGCTGTCCACATTGTATTTAAGTTTAATACAAAAAATACATATCTTTGCAACAACTGCAGAACTTCAGTTCCGGCTCCAGCAGGCGAATTTTTTGTATCTCCAATTAATCTCCCGTAGCTGCATCTTCTATTAACCCAATCTATATTATTTATTAATGCATTTCCTATATGCTTGTTTTTATTGTTGCATATAGCAAAAAAAATTGAATTTTTAGAATCTATATTTTTTTTATAATAAACTGATAATTCGTATTCTGATACAGGAAATTTTCCTGCTTCTAAAAAACTTGTATTGTGATAATCATTAATCCAATTTAGATAACTTTTACTCAGATCTGTTTTTAAAAAAGGTCTAAGATAGACTTTTTTGCCATTCAGAAAGCTTAATCTTTTACGCGGTTTCATATTTTCTCAAAATAGTTTGTGTTACCCATTGTTTGAATTTTGAGTTTTTTATTGACAGGTTAATTTCATTTTTCTTTCGCATACCCGTTCTACAGAAAATATTTATAATAAAATTTATAAACGGAAAATTAAAATTCCTAATCAAAATAAAATCTATAATGTATTTTGGAAAAATCAAATCTAAATAAACGTTATAATATTTAGAAATAATGCCAATGAAACGAATGCTGGCAAAGGGCATTAATATATTGTTAAATTTGTGATAATTGGCCGTTTTAATAATTACTTGGTTATCAGGACCCTGCAAAAAGCCATGGCATTTTAAAAAAATAAGAGCACAAAATTTGTCCATTTTATTCAAAAAGAATTTTTCAATGATTTGATTTATGCAAACTTTAAGTAAATTATTATTTTTAAAATTATTTAAAGAATAGTAAAAAAAACTATTATAAAACGTACTATAAAAATTTTTATTTGAATTTTGCGTTAGATTTGATTTATATTTTTTATTTATCACCTTGCAAAAAAAATAATTTAAAATATTTATGGGGTACAAGTTTATAAATCTAGCTACATAGTTTGATAAAGTATATTGAGAAGGTCCCAAAGAAAGCAAACTATCACAAGATTGTCCAGTTATAAAAACTGCATCTTTTTTATATATTTTTTTTGCTTGTTTAAAAAAATTAAAGTGTAATAATGAAAAATGATAATCAAAAAGCATCTCACCAAAAAAAAAATTTTTAAATTCTTTGGTAATTTTTAAACCTACTTTAAAAACTGTTAATTTTATATTTTTTTTCTTACAATAATTTGTAACAAATTCTTTATTAAGAGATGCGTCTGATCTTTTGTGAGTTTCATAAAAGGCACATTCAAATTTAATTTTATTACTAAGTAAAAAATTAAAAATTAGCAAAGAATCTTTTCCACCAGAAAAAAGTAGTACGATATTCTTGGAATTTATATTTAATAATTGTTTTGAAATCTCATGAAATATTTTTTTTTGTAAAAAATTGATATTAGGTTTATTTGCGTGATTAGGAAAATAACTGATATTTTTTATCTTACCCTTAAAAAAAAAATATTTAGAGCAAGGTTCAAATTTTTGGATATTTTCAAAAAAGGTTTTATGTCCTGGAGTATAATTTTTAGCTTTATAAAAATTAAACCAAGTGTAATTTATAGATATTTTTCCGATTACTTTTTTATATATCCAAAGAATTTTTTTTAGATTGTCGTTAACATAAACATTATTTTTATTTACAAAATAATAAACCCTTAAATTTCCAACCACATCAGTATAAAAATTAATATTATTTCCAGTAAAATTGATTAAAAAAAAGTAACCAGAAAAATTCTTTATCTGATTTTCATTAATATTTTTTATTTTTTTTTTAGGAAATCCATTTGGATATCCAAAAATTACTCCGTTTTCAAAAATTCGAAACGGTTTTCTAAGCTCAATGTTTATAATTAATTTTTTTATTTTTATTTTATTTTTATAAGTCATTGATTTTTAGAAGAGGAGGTATTATTGTTAATAATATTTGAAGTACATATAAAATTTGCTAATTTTTAAAGCATGAGGTAGCAATATATAAATTCTTATCGAAAATAATGCAAAAAAATAATAATATTTTTAACAAGAAAATAATTGCTATCACGGGAGGCACGGGGTCCTTTGGTTCTATGTTTTTGTCTCAGATAGCCAAAACTAAATTCAATGAAATTAGGGTCATTAGTCGTGATGAAGATAAACAATTCTATCTAAGAAAAAAATTTAATAATGGTAAAATAAAATTTTTAATTGGGGATGTTAAGGACAAAGAACAGATTATTTCGTATTTTAAAAATGTAGATATTGTAATTCATGCAGCGGCTTTGAAACAGGTACCATCTTGTGAATATCATCCAGATGAAGCTATAAAAACAAATATACTAGGTTCAACAAATGTAATTAATTCCGCAATTGAAAATAAAGTGAAAAGATTGGTCTTGCTAAGCACAGATAAAGCGGTTTACCCAATTAACGCCATGGGCATGACAAAAGCTCTTGCTGAAAAAGTTTTAATCTCTAAAGCTCTTTACCATAATAATACCTCTACTATTTTAAACATAATAAGATACGGAAATGTCATTGCCTCTAGAGGCTCCGTAATTAGAACTTTTGTCGATCAAATATTAAATAAAAAAGACATAACAGTAACTAATAATGAAATGACTCGATTTTTAATGTCCCTTAATGACGCAATGAATCTTCTTTGCAATGCTTTGCAGTTTGGAAAGCAAGGGGAAATTTTTGTACAAAAAGCTTTCGCCGCCAAGTTAACAGTAATCGCAGAGACGATATTAGAAATTTTTAGATCTAAAAATAAAATAAAAATAATAGGTATAAGACATGGTGAGAAAATGCATGAAATTTTAGTTAGCGAAGAAGAGTCTACCAAAACAAAAAATAAAAAAAATATTTTTATTATTGAACCAGATTCAAGATCGCTAAATTACGATATATTTTTTGATAAAGGAGAAAAGAAAAAAAATAAATTTATTTTTTCGTCACAAAATGCAAAATTATTGACTAAAAAACAATTAAAAAAAATTTTGATGAAAGAAAGTTTTATTAAAGAAAATTTGAAATGATTAAGATTGTTACAGTTTTTGGAACAAGACCAGAAATTATAAAAATTTCAGTTCTAATAAAAGAGTTAGATAAAAATTTTAATCATATATTAGTAAACACGAATCAAAACTCAGATCCACAATTAAATAAAATTTTCTTAAAAGATTTTGGAATAAGAGATCCAAATTATGATCTAAATATAAATAATCAAAATCAAACATTCGCCATTTCTGATATAATGATTAAGATAAGAAATGTGTTAATAAAAGAAAAACCAGACGTTTTCTTGGTATATGGAGATACTAATTCTGCATATTCATGTTTAGTTGCAAAAGAGCTAAAAATACCAATATTTCATATGGAGGCTGGAAACAGATCTTATGACCAGAGAATACCAGAGGAAATTAATAGAAAAATTATAGATCATATTAGTGACGTAAACATAGTCCTTTCAGAGCATGCTAGAAATAATTTGTTAAAAGAAGGAATAGATTCTTCCTTAATACTTAAATCTGGATCTCATATGGAGGAAGTATTAAATAAATATAAATTAAAAATAAAAAAGTCAAAGATAGTTAGTAAGTTAAATTTAAAAAAAAATAATTTTTTTATAGCAAGCCTTCATAGAGCAGAATTAGTTGATAATATAGATCATGTTAGCCAAGTAATCTCTGCATTTGAAGAAATAATTCAAATATACAATATTCCAATTGTCATTTCTACACATCCCAGATTAAAAAAAAAATTAGAAGAATTTAATTTAAATAAAAAAAATAAAAAAATTATTTTTTTAAAACCTTTTGGGTTTTTTGATTATATAAATTTATGTAAAAATTCTTATTGTGTTTTATCAGACAGCGGCTCACTATTTGAGGAATCATATTTATTAAAATTTCCGGCCGTTTCTATAAGACAATCCCATGAAAGAATGGAGGGTATAGAAACAGGCTGTGTTATTATGTCAGGATATGAAACGAGCCCAATTATAGATGCAATAAAAATTGCGACTACTTCTAGAGTTAACAAAGGATTTTGTGATTACAATGGAGGAGATGTTTCGAAAAAAATTACGAAATATATTGCTAGTTATTATCAAAAAATTAACGAAAAAATTTGGCATAAGAAAATTCGTTAAGCATGAATGCCTTTAAAAAAAAAATTCTAATTTTAGGTGGAAATGGAATGCTAGGAAGTGCACTTACTAAGACATTGAGTAATGAGAAAATAAAATTTATCGCCACAGCGAGAAAAAAAAAATTAGGTTATTATAAATATAATGCATTTAAAGATAATCCAGGTTCACTACCTAAAGTTGATTATATTATTAATTGCATTGGGATAATTAATAAACTAATAACAAAAATAAATATAAACGAGGCTATTTATGTTAATTCTTTGTTTCCAAGAATTTTATCTAATTACTGTGAAAAAAAAAAAATTAAATTAATACACATAACGACAGACTGCGTCTTTTCTGGAAAAAAAGGTAATTATAATGAGTTTGACGATCACGACTGTACAGATACATATGGAAAAACTAAATCATTAGGTGAACCAAGTAATTGTATGGTTATAAGAACAAGCATAATCGGCGAAGAAATATTTAATAAAAGATCTTTAATAGAATGGTTAAAATTAAATAAAGAAAAACAAATAAATGGATATACAAATCATTATTGGAACGGTTTAACTACCAGGCATCTAAGTCAACAATTAGTAAAAATTATTAAAAAAAACTTATTTGAGAAGGACCTTTTTCATGTTTTTTCCAATGAAACAGTCTCTAAATATGAATTAATTAAAAAAATTAATAAAAAATTTAAATTAAATTGCAAAATAAAAAAATACAAAACTTTAGAATCAACCGACAGATCACTAGATTCAAAAAAAAAATTACAAAAGAAATTAAAAATTATTAATATAAATCAGCAAATTGATGATATTAGAGGATGAACTTTAAAGTAGATTGGTATATTTATTTTTCATTATTAATACTAATAAATTCTTTAATTTTCTTTAATATAAGAAAATTATCAACAATTTTTAATATAATTGATACTCCGGATTTTCAAAGAAGAATACATAATAAAAAAACGCCTAAGATTGGTGGATTGCTTATATTTTTTGTAATTTTATTTTTTTATTTAACAACTTTTTTATTTAATAACTTTAACTTTAATTTTTATATTATTATCCCGTTACTCATGGTTTTTTTTACTGGAGTTTTGGATGATAAATTTGATTTAAACGCAACTCTTAAATTTTTTTTATTAATATTTTTATTTGCTTTATTTCTTTCTGTAAATAAAGATTTTATTATTAAGGAGCTATTATTTACCTCTATTCAATTGAAATTTGATTTAAAATTATTTTCAATACCATTTTCAATTATTTGTTTTTTACTATTAATTAACTCTATTAATATGTTGGATGGAATAAATGGACTGTGTTCAATTGTTCAAATTATAATTTTAATTTTATTAATTACTTTGACTTGCCAAGAATATAAATTTTTTTTAGATTATTATAACGCACATCAAAATATTATTAATTTTAATATTATATATTTAACAACTTTGTTGTTTTTTTTATTTAAAAATTTGCGAGGAGAAATATTTTTAGGAGATGCTGGTTCTTATTTTGGATCAATAGTATTGATTATTAATATTGTCTATTTTTATCATAATTCTTCCCTTTTACGGTGTGATCAAATTTTTTTATTATTAATTTTTCCAGGTGTTGACATGTTAAGAGTTTTTATTATTCGGATTTATAATAAAAAAAATCCTTTTAAAGCGGATAATAATCATTTTCATCATTTGCTTCTTGAAAAATTCAAATCTAAAACTATAAATATAATCGTATCAATGTTAATTATAATACCTAATCTTATTAGCATTTTTCTTAATAATCTCACTATGGAGAGTTCGTTGTTATTATTATTTAGTTATTTTGCTTTTTTAAAAATAGCGACGGTTAAATGAATATAATTTATCATGCGTTAGCAATAAAAGCGACGATATTTATTTTTTTTTTAACACTTATAATAAGTAATTTTTTTATCAATATATTTATAATTTTGTCATCTTTATTTTTTTTTAAAAATTTTAAATTCTCTCGATTTTATCAAAATAAAACTTTAGTTTTAATAGCTATTTTTTTTTTATATATATTCTTTTGTGGCTTTTTGTACGATCCAATTAATACTAAAAATTTTACAATTTTAAGATTTATTTTTCTAATTTTTTTAATTTATGAGTTAAAAAAAATTTTGTTTTTTGAAACTCATTTACAAAAAATATCTTTATTTTTTATTATATTTATTTCTATTGATCTTTTATTCCAGTATTTTACAGGCAGAGATTTTTTTGGATTTTCTAGCCAGGAGGTTTTGACAGGACCTTTTAGAGATGAGATTGCAGGGGCGTTTTTGGCAAAACTCTGGATATTTTCTGGTTTATATATTTTCGAGTCAAAAAATTATAAAATTAATTTATTAGCTCTAATCCTGTGTTTTTTTGGAATTTTATTCTCGTCTGAAAGAATGGCATTGTTTCATTTTATTTCTATTTCAGGAATATTTTTAATTTTTTTTTTATTTAAAAAAAACTTACTACTACATAAAATTTTTGTTATTTTTATTCTAGCTATTTTTTCAATTATAATAATTTCAACTAACGATCTAATAAAAGTTAATATCCTGGGAAAGACTTTAAACCAGATAGGATTGAAAGAATTTTCTTACAAAATAATTAAAAATTCTAAGCCTGTTATAAGCATGGACAATTCTGAACAAATAATTGATGATGATTTAAAATTATTAATTAACAATCTTAAAAAACAATATAATTTCAAATACAATCAAGAAATAGACTACGCATACTACGTTTGGGGTTTTGAAAACCCGCTGTTATCTTCTCCTCATAATAAACTTTTCAATTCTGCTAAAGAAATATTTAAAAGCAATTATTGGATAGGCACAGGTGTTAAGTCTTTTCAATCACATTGTGAAAAAAATACAAAAATACAAGAAGACCCTAACAATTATCAATGTTCAACACATCCGCATAATATTCATATTCAAATACTGCAAGAATCAGGTCTAATAGGTTACTCTCTATTTTTATTGCTTACTATTAATGTAATTTTTTATTCTTATAAAAATTATGTCATTAATAGAGATCAATATCATCTTGGTTATTTAATTGGACTTATTCTATTTTTGTTGCCACTGCCTAGCGGCAATTTTTATGGAACATTTCCAGGAAGCTTTTTTTGGTTACTAATTGCTTTAAATATTTATGATAGAAAATTATTGATAAAAAAGTTTTAAAGTTTTATTTAAAATATTTTCTACAAAACCTTTAAAGTATATTAAGTATCTCATTATAAAACTTGAATAATAAAAATCTTCCCCTTTTCTGTAGTTTTCAATGACTTTAAGTGCAACTACTTTGCTAGAAGATTTTTTATTAAAATAAGATATTTTAGGTTTTTGAAAATTAATTGTTTTACTATCGAATTTAGTTTTTAAAGAACCAGGATAAACAATCATTATCTTAGCAAAATCTTCAGCAGAAAGTATTCTTAAAAATTGATCCACTGATTTTTTAACAAATCCATATACTGAAAGTTTTTTTGGGCAAAAATGCGCAACATAAGAAGATATATAGATTATTTTCGGAATATGCTGGTTATTTGATATTAGGCAATTGATAACTTTTATATAAGAAATAGTAAAAGCTTTAATGTAGTTGTTTAAAATGCTTTCCTTAATATCTTTAGGGGAACCAATAATACCCTGTCCGCTAGAAAGAATAACACAATCTAAATTTTTTTTTTCATTTTTTAAGTAGTTTAAAAATTTAATTAAACTTGAAGTTTTTTTTAAATCGCACTTAAATGAATTTATATATGGTGATATCTTTTTTAAATTATTTTTTGCTTTTGCTAAATTTTTACTATTAGATGATGATATTGTCACTGCGTGTTTCGATTTAAGAAAAATTTTTGCAAATTCATAACCAAGACCGCAGCTTCCACCAAGAATAAGTATTTTTTTTTTTTTCATATAGTTTAATTATCTAACAAATAATTAATGGCAGATTTTGCAATAACCATTATTGCCAATTGAGGATTATAAGATGTTGGTAACGGTAGAGAGCTTGCATCTATAACATATAAATTATCTGTATTTTTAACCTTAAAATCCTTATCTATAACACCATTTAATGGCTCGATATTCGGAGAGCACGTACCAAAAAGATGAGAAGAAGATATTAAAAAATTTTTAGCTACTAATTTACTATTATGTATTTTTTCAAGATCTTTTAAAGAATTACAAATTGAAAAATCATGAATAGGTAAATAAACTTTTTTTGCACCTAGCATAAATAAAAATTTAGATATTTGATAATTAGAAAATAAAATTTTTTTTAAATCGTCTAAAGCAGGGGAGAAATTAATTTTTGTATTTCCAAAAAAATCTAATGAAACTGAGCCTTTGGACTTTGATGAAACTGATGAGACCCAACTACTAAAATTTTTAATAGAAGAATTAATTTTTATTAAATCTTCGCCATAAACAGGAATCTTAGAAAGCAAAAGCTCTTCAGGAATGCTCTGGCTAAAAAAAGTACCTACGGTATCCAGGTTCGTTTTTATTTGGTATCCCATTGGTAAAATATCAATTTTCTTTTTATCGTGACCGAAATCTGCAGTAATTGATGTGCTTAAATGGCATTGGAAGTTTTTTCCAATAAATTTGTTATTTATATTACTATTTAATAAAATTTTTGGGGAACCTATTGCTCCAGCGCAAATAATTATTTTTTTTGCTTTGATATAAAAGCTTTCTTCTTCATTTTGGCATTCTACCAATGTAACTTTGTTTTTTTTAATAATTAATTTATTTACTTTAGTGCTGTGTAAAATATTTTTATATTCATTTTTTAAAATTAAATTTTCGATTGTAAGTTTCGCATTATTGGGGCATCCATTCAAACAGTGTTCGGAAAATTCACATTCTGGTGCTGCACGCATTTGAGATTCGACAGTCCAATTTAGTTTCTGACAAATTTTCTTTAAAAAAGAGTCTTTAATTACATGTTCAGTATTTTTTTTAATTTTAAACAAAGCCACCACCTTTTCCTGATGCTTGTAAATATTATCAATGTCAAAAATTGAGTTGTTTTTAAAAATTTCATTTATTTTATTAATATAATTTATATCTACAATTTGCATGATTGATCCATTAATGACAGTAGATCCACCAATGCAGCAACCTTGTAAAATAGGTATAACGGAAGATCCTTTTGCAAATTGATACCCAGCTTCAACCCACAAATTTTTTGCAGAATGTAAAAATTTTTTTTTGAAAGTTTGTTGACTATGCCATTTTCCAGATTCTATTAAAATGCAATTTACTTTTCTTTCTTGCATTTCATTAAAGATAATCCCACCACTAGCTCCTGACCCTACAATAACATATTCGGTTTGATATTTAATCTTCATAAGAATATTGAAGAATTATTGAATGACTTTTGAGTAAATTAATCCCAGAAGCTAGGATATAAACTTTTGAATTTATTAGAAAATTTATAGTATTTTTTAATGGTTTTTTTTTTAAAAAAATTAAATTAAAAAATGAGACTAAGTATATAAATAAAAGATAAAAAAAGATCATAATTTTTAACTTAAAAGAAATCATCAAGTAAAAATCAGAAAAATTTTTTTTTAAAGTATCATATTTTTTTTCATCAATCTTTGGAAATAAAATTAAAAAAATTGGTTTCGTTAATTTAAATAGTAATGGTTCAAGCATTATTATATATTTATTAAAGCCAGTTTTTTTTGCTATAATAGTTAATTGAAAAGAAGTAAATAATACTTAGCAAATGAATACTAAAATTACAACATTAGCAGAGATAAAAGAATTCTCAAATCAGCAAAAAAAAAAAAATAAAATCATCGTTCTAGCTCATGGCACATATGATTTGATGCACATTGGACATGTAAAACATTTAAAGTTTGCAAAAAATTATGGAGATGTTTTGATTGTAACTATTACTGCAGATCAATTTGTTTCTAAAGGACCTGGAAGACCATTTTTTAATCAAGGAAATAGATCTGAAATGTTAGCCTCTTTAGAGTTTGTTGATAAAGTTTGCATTATTGATTCAAGAAGTGGAATACCAGCAATTAATTCGATTAGACCAGATTTTTATATTAAAGGTATTGAGTATAAAAATAAAAAAAATGATCTTACAAAAAAAATTTCATATGAGGAAAAAGCCATTAAGAAATTTGGAGGTAAAATTATATACTCTAAAGAAGAAACTTTTTCTTCATCAAATTTGCTAAATAATTTTTTTAACCAACGATCCGAAGATACTAGAAAAAAAATTAACTCCTTAAAAAATAAAAATATAGTTGATAAAATTTTAAAATATCAAAAAAAAATTGAAAATTTAAAAGTGTGTTTAATAGGAGATTCCATTAAAGATATATATAAATTTGTTTCTCCACTTGGTAAGTCACCCAAAGAAAATCTGATTTCTAATCTTTTTTTAGATAAAAAAGAATTTAATGGCGGAGTATTAGCTGCAGCAAATAACCTTTCGTCTTTTTGCAATAAAATAGATGTAATTACTCATGCTTATAATACAAATCTTGAAAAAAAGTTAATTTTAAAATTTTTATCGAAGTCAATTAAAATAAAAAACTTTAAAAAAAATAATTGCTCTATTACCGAAAAAACTCGTTATGTTGAAAAGGGATTTAATAGAAAACTATTTAGCGTATATTCTATGAATGATTATCCGCTAGATGGTAAATATGAAAAAAAATTATTGAGTTTTCTAAAAAAAAATCTTCGTAAATATGATCTGGTAATTGTTACTGACTTTGGTCACGGATTTATTACAGGCTCAATAATCAAATTGTTGGAAAAATATTCAAATTTTTTATCTGTAAATGCTCAAAGTAACAGTTCTAATTACGGTTTCAACCTTATAACCAAATATAAGAAAGCTGATTATATTTCTATTGATCTTCCGGAAGCTAGACTTGCTGCTAAAAATAGATTCGGGACTATCGAAGATCTTCTGTTTAAAGATATTTTGAAGAAAACTAAAGTAAAAAATTTTTCTTTAACTTTAGGAAGAGATGGTTGCGCAGTCACAAATGGGAAAAAAATTTATAAATTAGGATCGTTGTCTAACGTAGTCGTTGATACCATGGGTGCTGGAGATGTTTTTTTTGTTATAACCTCAATTTTTGCCTATTTTAAATTTGATATTTCAGAACTCGCGTTAATTGGAAATTGTGCTGGAGGTCTAAAAGTAAATATTTTGGGTCATCAAAAAAGTATTTTAAAAGAAGATCTACTCACTATGATAAAAACATCTACATTATAAATTATGAAAAATATTCTTCTTATAGGGGGGGCTGGATATGTGGGCTGTCAACTAACTAGAAAATTAATTAATCAAAATTATAATGTTATCGTCTATGATTTATTTTTATACGATCCCAATGTTTTATTAGATTTAAATAAACATCCAAATCTAAAATTAATAAAGGGTGATATAAGAAATATTAATTATTTAGAGAATTTTTTAGAAAACATTGATGTAGTTATTCATTTGGCCTGTATTTCTAATGATCCATCTTATGAGCTTAACCCAAACTTGGGAAAAGATATAAATTATAGTTGCTTTCCAAAATTGTTAGAAAAATTAAAAAATTTTAATATTAAAATGTTTATTTATGCATCATCATCGAGCGTTTATGGCATTAAAAAAGAAAATATTGTTACTGAAAATATGAGTACAGAGCCTCTAACAGATTATTCACTATATAAATTGAAATGCGAAGAATTGCTTTTTAATGAAAGCGCAAAGTATATTAAAACAGTTTTAAGACCAGCAACCGTTTGTGGTTACTCAGAAAGACAAAGATTGGATGTTATTGTCAATATTTTGACGAATCATGCTTTTTTTAATAAAAAAATTATAGTGCACGGAGGGAATCAGTTAAGACCAAATATCCATATCGATGATATGTGTCGTGCATATTTATCTATTATTGAAAATAAAGATTTTGTTAATAATGAAATATTCAATGTTGGATTTGAAAATCATAGCGTAAACGAATTGGCTCTATTAGTAAAAAAAACTTGTAGCGAAGTTGAAATAATTACTGAAAAAGTTCTTGATGAAAGGTCTTACAAAATTTCTTCAGAAAAAATATTGAAAAAAATAAATTTTAGAACAAAAAAAAGTGTAGAAGATGCAATTAAAGATCTTGTGCTTGCTTTTTCAAATAAAAAATTAGTTAATACTTTTTTAGACGATAAATTTTATAATATCAAAATAATCCAAAAAAAAATTAACGATTTGATTAATGATTAAAAATTTAGATATTAAAAAACTTTTTTTGAATATGGTAAAAATAAGAATCTTAGAAGAATCTATATCTAAAAATTATCAAAAACAAAATATGAGATGTCCTATTCATTTATCTATTGGACAAGAAGCAGTTGCAGTGGGAATTTGTCAGAATCTAAACAATAAGGATCAAATAATTACAAATCATCGTTGCCACGCACACTATCTAGCAAAAGGAGGAAGTGTTAAAAATATGATCGCCGAACTATACGGAAATGCAAACGGTTGTAGTGGGGGCAGAGGCGGATCAATGCATTTATTTGATGTTAAAAAAGGAGTGTTAACAAGCGTTCCAATAGTATCAAGTTCAATTCCGGTGGGAGTAGGCGCTGGTTTATACTTTAAGTATTTAAATCAAAAAAATATATCAGTAATATTTTTGGGAGATGCTGCAATTGAAGAGGGTGTTTTTTATGAAAGCCTTAATTATGCTAAAATACTTTCTTTGCCCGTACTATTTGTCTGCGAAAATAATTTTTATTCATGTTTTACAAATATTAATGAAAGACAACCAAAAAATCTTTTAAAAAATATTGCTAAGACATTTGACATTAAGACTCATTTTCTGGACGGAAATAACGTATTAAATATTTTTCAAAAATCTAAAAAAATTATTAATGAAATAAAATTTAATCAAAAACCACAATTTATTGTTCTAGAAACGTACAGAATACATGAGCATTGTGGGCCTTCTATTGACGATAATCTAAATTATAGAAATAAAAAACAACTTAATTATTGGATTAAAAAGTGTCCCGTCCTTTTCTTAGAAAGAATTATTCTTAGAAAAAAAATAATGAGTTTTAAAGAAATAACTAAGTTTAAAAAAGAGTATCAAAATCGAATTAATAATATTTTTTCATTTTTTGAAAATAATAGAAAATTAAATATGAAATTACATAAAATTAAAATTTATGCTTAAAAAAAGAGTTATAAGTTCAAGCGAAGCAGTAAATGAAGCTACAATATTAGCGATGCTTAAAAATAAAAATGTTTTTGTCATTGGTGAGGGGGTAAATGACCCAAAAGAAATCTTTGGCACAACAAAAAATTTAAAAAAAAAATTTGGCCCCAAAAGAGTTATAGAAACGCCCATATCTGAAAACGCAATGACCGGAGTATGTATTGGTAGTGCAATGATGGGGCTAAAACCTATCCAAATTCATCAAAGAGTTGACTTTGCATTGTTGGCGATGGAGCAAATCATGAATAATTGCGCTAAAACTTTTTTTGTTTCTAATGAAAAACACAATGTTCCCATGGTAATAAGAATGATTATAGGTCGGGGCTGGGGTCAGGGGCCTATGCACTCTCAAGTTTTAGATTCTATGTTCGCTCAAATACCCGGACTCAAAGTTTATATGCCGACCTTTCCAAAAGATTTTAAAGGCATGTTATTAGCTGCAATAGAAGATCCAAATCCAGTTGTTTTTTTGGAGCATAGATGGTTACACAATATAAAAGGACATGTTCCAAAAAAATATTATAAAAATAAAACGAATAAAATAAATAAAATATTAAATGGAAAAGACTTAACCATTGTAGCAAACGGGTACAATTTATTAGAGGTTTTAGAGTTAAAGAAAATACTTAATAAAATTAACGTCAGTTTTGATTTGTTTGACCTAAACATTATTCAACCTCTATATACAAAAGACATTATCAAATCTTTAAAAAAAACTGGTAGAATTATTTTAATTGATAGTGGTTACAAAAAATTTGGAATCGGTGCAGAAATATTAAGTCAAATTATGGAAAATAATATGAACAGTTTAAAACATAAGCCAATTAGAATTGGTCTTCCTTTCGTTCCCACCCCGTCTTCAAGATTTTTAGCTAATAATTACTATCCCAATAAACAAAAAATATTATTTTCTATTTTAGATATTATGAATAAAAAAAAGTATAAAAAGTATTTACTTAAATTAATCAAAAGTAAAATACCAGTTGATGTACCTGATTTAAATTTTAAAGGACCTTTTTAATGAAAGTTAGATATTCGTATTTACCCCAGCAATTTGGAAATTGTCCAGATCTTTGGCTAAAATTAAAAAAATTTGTTCAAACAGGAGATTTTACTCTTGGAAAACCTTTAGAAGAATTCGAAAAAAAATTCGCAAAACTTATGGGTGCGAAATATGCAGTTGGTGTTAACTCAGGAACCGATGCAATCAAACTAAGCTTAAAATCATTGGGAATAAAACCTGGAGACGAAATTATAACGGCTGCGAATACTTTCGTTGCCACCGTTGGAGCTATTTGTGAATTAGGTGCAAAACCAATTTTTGTGGATTGTGATGATAGTTTTTGTATGGATGTTGATTTAGTGGAAAAAAAAATCACAAAAAAAACCAAAGCTATAGTGCCAGTTCATTTTACCGGATACATGACAAATATGATAAAATTAAATAAGTTATCAAAAAAATATAAAATACCCGTTGTTGAAGATGCTTGCCAATCAATACTTGCCTCTATCAACGGCAAAAAATCTGGAACTTGGAGTAATTTTGGGGCATTTTCTTTACATCCGTTAAAAAATATAAATGTCTGGTCTGATGGGGGTATAATAGTCACTAGTAGTAAAAAATATTACAAACATTTAAAGCTTTTAAGAAATCATGGCTTAATAGATCGTGATAATGTTGAGATTTGTGGTTACAATTCCAGACTGGACACGCTTCAAGCTGTGGTAGGCAATTGGTTGATACCTAGTGCCAAAAATATAGCCGATTTAAGAATTAAAAATGCCAAATTTTATGATAGTAATTTCTTTAAAATTCAAGGAATTACAATACCTCCAAGAATTAAAAATTATAAAATAGTTTACCACTTGTATATTGTTTTTGCAGAAAAAAGAGATGAACTATTAAAATATTGTATTAAAAAAGGAATAGAGGCCAAAGTTCATTATCCAATACCAATGTATAGACAAAAAGCTATGAAATTTTTAAATCATAAAATAGGAGATTTTCCCGTGTCCGACAGACATGCTCAATCAATAATTAGTTTTCCTTGTGATCAACATCTTTCAAAAAAAGAAATGAGATACATTGTTAAATGCGTCAGTGATTTCTACTCCCAAAAATGAAAATTCCATTCGTTAATCTTGAAAAGCAATACAAATTAGAGAGAAAAAAATTATTAAATGTGATCGATAAATCCTTATCCACTGGCATGTGGTTAGGTGGTAATGAAGTTGAAAAATTTGAAAAAAATATTTCACAAATTTGCAATATAAAATATTGCGTTTCTCTTAATAGTGGAACCGACGCACTAACATTAGGACTCCACATGCTTGGTGTTAGACGTGGAGACGAAGTTATTACTCCTCCAAATTCGTTTGTAGCTTCTACGGCTGTCATTGTTCATTTGGGTGCAAAACCTGTATTTGTTGACGTTAAGCATGATCAAAATATTGATGAGAAAAAAATAGAGAAAAAAATTACATCAAAAACAAAAGCTATTATGCCGGTTCATTTGACAGGAAGAATGTGCAACATGGATGAAATAATAAATATTTCAAAAAAATACAAAATTCCTGTAATTGAAGATGGAGCACAATCAATATTATCAAAATATAAAAATAAGAATTCTGGATCCTGGGGTGATATTGGATGTTTTTCCACTCACCCATTAAAAAACTTAAATGCCGCTGGTGACGGAGGGTTTTTAACCACGAATAATGAATCTATATACAATAAAATTAAAAATCTCCGATCACACGGAATGGAAGAAGATAGAAACAATGTAAAAAACTTTGGTTATGTGACAAGAATGGATAATATTCAGGCTGCTATATTAAATTTTAGATTAAAAGGTTTAAGGAAAATTATAAAAATTAGAAGAAATAATGTTAAAATTTACTTGGAAAATTTAAATTCAAGCAAAGTTTATTTTCCTGAAGAAACATCCGATCAGTTTAATACTTATCATACTTTTGTTGTTCAGGTTAAACAAAGAGATAAATTAAAAAATTATTTAAAAAGAAATGGTGTTGACTCAACTATTCACTATCCCGTACCAATACATTTACAGAAATGCTCAATAAAGTTAGGTTATAAAAAAGGAGATTTTTTAACAACTGAATCGCAAGCTAAAGAAATATTGTCTCTTCCAATTAATCAATTTTTGCAAAATAAAGAAATAGTGAAAATATCAAAATTAATTAATAATTTTTATAAAATATTTTAAACAATGCCAAACTTTATAAATAAAATTTTTGCTAATCAAGATTCTCCCAAAGTTACCCCTGAGTGGAAAAAGCACACCAATGAAACAAGAGTGAAATTGATATTGTCTGAACTAGCAAAAGAAAAATTATATGAAAAATTTTCAGTTTTAAAAGCAGATAGCGGTGGACAGGTAGTTCTCAAAATTGAGCAGACAATAGCGGCTAATGAAAGAGGTATTTTGTTGCTAAATTTAGAAAAAAAACTTAAAAAAAATATAGATCCTGGTATTACATTGTGGCTAGAACCTATTGGTGATAAAAGTAAATTAAGAAATTTAAGAGGCATTTCATTTAAAGAAATATAAAAAAAAGTAATTTATGAAAAAATCCACGGACTTAAGTGCAAAATTTCAGAATAATTCGGTTGATACAAAAAGTGGTAAATTAATTTTGGATTCACATAAGCTAGCACATCATTATGAAAGAGTGTTGGCTTGGGAAAATAATGAAAGAATCGCACCAGTGAGCGTAGATATGGCTTTGACACGAGCTTGCGGAGCAATGTGCTCTTTTTGTTATGCCATGGTTCAAGAGCCTCAAGAAAGATCTACAATCAAAGTTAACGAAGCTTTAAACTTGCTGGATGACTTTGCGGAAGTGGGTGTCAAATCAGTTTCATTGATTTCAGATGGTGAGAGCACAATATCAAAAGCATATGTTCCTTTTATTCAACATGCTTCAAATATTGGAATAGATGTTGGGAATGCCACAAATGGATGGGAGTGGGAGCCTGATAAAATTGATCAAGTTTTGCCTCATCTAACCTGGGTCAGATTCACAGTTGCAGCTGGAACTCCAGAGGGTTATTCAAAAATTATGTTTAAAGGATCAGAGCATACAGAAGTTTTTGATAGGGCAATGAAACACATCAAATATGCTGTTGATCTTAAAAAAAAACTAAACTTAAAAGTAACCTTGGGAATTCAAATGGTGTTAATGCCTGAATTTAAAAATGAAATAATACCTTTTGCAAAATTAGCTGTTGATTTAGGAGTTGATTATGGAGTCATTAAACACTGCTCCGATGATGAATTTGGTACGCTGGGCGTAGACTATTCCAAATATGAAGACATGTATCCTTTATTAGAACAGGCTGAGCAATTAACAAATGAAAATACAAAAGTAATAGTTAAATGGGATAAAATAAAAAACAAAGGAAAACCTTCTTATAAAAGATTTTATGGCCCTCAATTTCTTTTGCAAATAAGTGGAAGTGGCCTGGTAGCTCCATCAGGAATGTTTTTTAATGCAAGATACTCTAAGTTACATATCGGTAATTATGTGGATGAAAGATTTAAAGACATATTTAAATCAGATAGATTTTGGAAAATTATGGACTACTTGGCGTCGCCGGATTTTGATGCGCAAACTATGATGGGAACACTTCCTATCCAGCACTACGTAAGTGAAGCTTTAGATAATCATATCAAGGACATAGAAAAAATAAGCCCATCCAAAGATGAGAAACCGCTACATGTAAATTTTCTATAAATTTGGAAAAGGTATATTTTTTTAATATAATCCCAGCATATCTACAATTTTTTTTCATCCCAGGCGCTATTTTTCTTTTAGTACTAAATTTAAAAACTAATTTATTTTCATTTCTATCCCTGGCTTTTGCCGTATCTTTGGTTATTAATTATTTAGTAGTTTTTATTTTAAGTGTGTTCGGAATTTACAATCATTTTATAATTTATTTAATATTTTTTTTAGAATTAATTTATTTGTATAATAAAAAAAATAATCTAAAAAAATTTTTTACAAAAGTTATTCAAATAACTAAAAATAATTTTACAACGATCAAAAATAAAGAATTTATCTATTTAGCTCTGGCATTGTGCCTTTTTGGAATATTTCTAAATCCAATTTTTTCAATTTTTAAAGACAATATTTATGGATATTCACAAGTATTTTTATTACAAGATGTTCTAGAGTACTATGCCAAGTGGGCTAGACAATGGTATTATAACGATGGAATTCCTCAAACTGTCTTTTTTAGACCTCAAATGTGGTCTGCTGATATTTCGATTATATATAAATTTTTTAATAACGAATATTATGAAATTTTTACAAAGCCAATATTTAATATTATTTTTATTTATGCAGTACTTGCAATCATAGGAATTACTTTATCAACAACTAATTTGATTATTTTTTTTGGGGGACTATTAGGCGTCTATTACTCACTAACAGGAACATTTACACTGGGAAATTCTGGTTATATGGAAATTCCTTTGGCGTTATGCATGTTATTTTTAGTTACTTTTTTTTATGAAATTAAATTCAAAAAGATTGAAAGTAATCAAACAATATTTTTACTTCCTGTTTTGTTGTCTGCAATTTTTTTAACAAAAGAAATTGGATGGATTTTCGGGATAGTATGCATTCAGTATATTATTTTTTATAAAAAATTAAATAAAGAAAAATTAAATTTTTCGCTTAGTCAAATAGTAAAAATGCTGCTTATTTTTTTGTTAATTTTTACCTCATATTATATTTATGCAGCTTATAATCATAGTATTTTTAATTTTCAAAATCCAGCTATTCAACTATTAACTTTTGATACTTCGATCCATTTAGCTGCTGGTCATGGTGAACGGTATTTAAATATATCAACTAGAATTATTGATGGGTTAAAGAAAATACCACAATTTATGGGATATCTAAGTATACCATTGTTAATTAATGCGTTTTTTTTTATATCAAAAGATAATATTGTTAAATTTATAATCTCACCTTTTGTATTAGTTTATTTTACGCTCTGGTTAATACTAATGTCTAATGAATTTAGATATTTATATCCAATAATTATATTAGTTTATCTTTCAGCCTTTGTAATAATTGCTGATTTTATTGATTTAATAAAATCAAATTTTTTTTTTTTAAAGTACAGAAAATTTATCAAACCAACTTTTTTTGGTTTGTTCATAGTATTTTTTGTTTTAATCATATTAACCAACAAAAAAATTTATAGTAAAAATGAAATCCTTTTAAGAATAGACGATAAAAAAATTATTTATATGAGCACTCAAGAGCAGACTATAACTCGACAATTAAGACTTGGGTTGCAAAATGAAAAAATAAAAAACTTAAAAATTTTAACAGATATCTACCTATTAAAAGATCTTTCATTTTCATTTTTAGATGGTGCAAATATTAAATATTTTGAAAATTTAAATCTTATAAATTTAAATGATTATCAATATTATTTGTCAATTAAAAATTGTGCAAGATTTTTAAATTTTGATTTTATTTTTAAAGAAGAGCAAATCGGATGTATTTTAAAAAATATTAACCCAAAATAGTTAAGTTGCTATTTTTATCTTTTATATCTGCATATTCGGTTTTATTAATTTCCCCATTTAAGAACTTAGACAAATTTAGACCATTAATAATTGCATAATCACTATTATCATACTCTCCAATACCAAACCGACCTAGTAGAGAAAGGTTTGAAATGAATGATAATTTTTTTTCTATTTCAAAAAATACTTTTTTAGTTTCAATTTCTGGTGAAACATAGGCATATTCAACTAAAAAAATATTTTCTTCATAAATTTTTTTAAAATCAATACATGGTAATTTTTTTAAGTCGTTCTTTGCTTTTTTTAATACTTCTTCTTTACTATAATAGGCTAAATTTTTATCAAAAGTTATATCAGCTATAATTAATGATTTACCACTTTCAACGCATTCTCTACTGTATTGATTCTGTTCAAATAATCTATTAAAAATAATATCCTGTTCTGGAAATATCATGGTTCTAAAAGGAAGTGTTTTTGGTTGATCAAATTTGAACAAAATCAAAAACATTGATCTATACCTGATTTTTGAACTAAGTGTTTCAAGATCTTTAAAGTTATTATTTTTAAAAGATTTTAGCAAATAATTGATTGGAATTGTTGAAACTAGATGCCCCTGAGACAAATCGTAATTTGTTAATTTATCAGAATTTTTGTTCTTAGTTACAATGCTAATTATTTTATTATTCTCGAGATTTGTCTCAAAAATTTCTTCAGTAGTTATTATAGATACACTCTCGTTTTTTAATTTTTCACTCATCGCGTTCCATATCGACTGATAACCACCATATTTTGGATAATAAAATGTCGATGGATTTAAGTTTTTTTTTGGAAAAAAAATTTTTTTAATAATTTCTTTAGGCTTTACTAATGAGAACCTTTGAGCAACAAAAGTTGGATCAATTTTGTCCGTATCGCCCCAAACCTTAATGCTCATTGGCTTTGCAATATTTTCAAAAAAATAAACTCCAAAATTATTTATAATAACACTTTTAAAGTTATCATCATCAAATCTAGTGGTAATCCATTTAAATTTAGCAATTATATAACTAATTAAAAATCTAGTCCCTTCATAAATAGTCTTTGCGCTTAATAAATCAATTAAACGTGGTGGAAATTGATAAATTTTATTCTTGTAAAATACACCGTGCTGACTTTTTTTGAGCAATAAATTCGGACCTAGAAGATTCTCGGCTATCTTTTTTATTTTAGGATTTTCTATAGAAAGTCTGTGGGGCCCATAATCCACAATATCATTATTATAAATAAAGCTGCCAGCCAATCCACCTACTTTAATTTTTTTTTCTACAATGACGCAATCCTTTTTTAACTCTTCACTCAATCCTAAAGCAACGGATAATCCAGTCGATCCAGCTCCTAATATAATTATTTTTTTTTTACTCATGATTTAATAAATAAATTCTTAATTTAAAAACACTAACCAAGACATTAATTATATTTTTAATTTTAATAGCGTTAGAGAAAAAATGACCATTTTCTTTTAAAAAAGTTTCTGTAATTTTAAAAGTTATATTGTATTTTTTTATTAACAAAATTAAAAGCTGAGCTTGAAAAGAAAAATCTGCATTAATTTTTCTTATTTTTTTTATACTTTTTGTAGGGTAAGCAGCCAAGCCATTATAATAAGGAATCTTTAAAAAAAAAATTTTATTCATAAAAAATGTGAAACTTTTTGATAAAAATACTCTTAAAGGGTGTCTAGAATTATTATTTTTAACAAACGGAATAATTATTTCATCTTTATTAAAATTAATTTTTTTAAAAATTTTAATAAGTCCTAATGAAGGGTGGGAATTATCTCCTGGCACGTAAATACAGTACTTTCCTAATGCGTTTTTGTACCCCTTTAATACAGAACCACCCAACCCTAAATTTTTTTTATTATTAATAAGTTTAACATTTTTATGTTTAATTAAAATTTGTTTTGAAATATTCATCGTGCTGTCTGTAGAAGCGTCGTTAATAATAATTATTTCATAATTAAATATTCTTGATGTTAATAAAGATTGTTGAACTGTTTTAACTACTTTACCGATAGTATTTTGTTCATTATAACAAGGTACAACTACTGTTAAATTCTTTCTATACATGGGTTATTCATCGAAATATAATTGGTTTTATATAGTATTTTTTTACATAACCTATTTATTTTTCTATTCCAAAGGAACTATAGCCGGAGATTATGAGAGAGTATTTAATATTTCTAATACTTATTTAGAGTCAGGAATAGGTTTTTTTCAATTTATTAATTCTGATCAAATTAACGCTGTTAATGAGGGTGTGAACGAACAAAGTTTTTTTAAGCATAATTATTTATTTTTTTTAATTTTTATTACTCTTTTAAAAGTTATTAACCTATTATCCTTTCTACCCAATTATATTTATTTAGAAGAATTTATATTAGCAGGAATTCCAGGAACTTTATTTTTTTTTTCAATTATTTTAACGTTGAAAACTTACGAGAAATTAATTGATAAAAATTTACTCCAGATAAGTTTAATTTCTTTTTTCATTGGAACTTATTTGATAAATTATTTTGCAAGTGACGCATATGCCGAAAGCTTTATTTTTTTTTTAATATCCCTAAGAATTTTTATTCAATCAAGAAATAACAACAGTATAATTCTTCCTGTAATAGACTTTTTTTTAATTAAGACAAGGGTTACGTGTATATTTTTTTTACCTTATTTTTTATTTATATTTTTTTACAAAAAATTAAATATAAAATATTTACTAAAATATTTTACACCATTTTTTTTTCTTTTAATATTATATAATTATATTTCTCCATCCACATCTTTATCAAATAGATTTATCGAGACCATTATGCAATCGTTATGCATTGATAGTTTTGACCCCTTTTATTTGCTAACCTATCAAAATCTTTCCTTATACTTTGAAAGGATTTTTCTTACTTTTTTTAGCATAAATTTAGGTATTTTTTTTACTTTCCCTTGTGCAATTTTAATTCTTTTTTCATTTTGTAAGAATTTTGACAAATTTGACTTTATCAAAGTATCTTGTTTTTTATTAGTAATTTTTCTTCTAGCACTAGAGGAGTATTGGTTTTTACCCGCTGGAATTTCCGGTAATAGAGGCCTATCTCCATTTCTTTTATTTTTTTTTCCAAACTATATTACTGGTCTTAAAATATTTATTAAAATCTTTAAAAAATTTTTTTTGTTTGTAATGATATTTTTATTATTACTATTTATACCTTCTATTTTCTTTAGGACAACCACAGCTACATATGCAATGTGCGGGTCAATTGAAAATTGTGAAATGAAACATAGAAGCGATTTAAATATAATAAGAAAATATATTATTGTAGGCAGTAAAGAATTAAAATGCAGAATTCCAAATAATTTTTCAATGTTTAATCCCCAAATGCACCCAGGAATTTACCCGATACGAGTTCTGTTTAATAAATTATTTAATAAAGAAGAAACTGTAATTTATTTGAATACTGAACCTTATTTTATAGTCGATACTACACACATTGTTCCTGAGACAGTTGGTGCAAAAATAGTTTTTTTACTAAATGATAAACTTTTCCTTACCGATAATTCTAAAATATTGTTTAAAAAAATTATAGAAAATTATAATAATATTTTAACTTTTTTAGTTTATTTTTTTAAATTATTATTAATACTTTTAATATTAAAAAATTTTTACTATAACTTTATAAGCTATCTAAAAAAGAAATAAATTTAATATTATTAGTTTTTATTATTATTAATTAACCCTCTTGAAATAAAATTGTAGTTATTTTTTTTATAAATTGTGATGCCATTTCTCTCAAGACACGGCGAGGGTATGTTCCAGCAAGGATATATTAAGTTATCGTTTTTTTGATAAAAATAGAATTCATTTAATTTTAATTTAGTAAATTTACGTTCAGGAATATAGTAGAATGGAAAGCTTTTAAAAAAATTAGTATCTTTTCTTTTAAATTCGGAATCGATCCTTTTATAATTTTGAATGTTAATAATTATAATAAAGAAAATAAGTATTATATTTACCTTTTTTTTAAATCTATAATCAAACCCACTAAGTAGGCCCGAAAAAACAAGAAAAATAAAAACAGTATTTACAAAATAACCATACCGAAGAGTCGGTATTTTTATAAACCATGCTATCAAGCAAACACCAGCAATTAATATCTCATATCTCTTTGGTAAAAATCTAAACTTTAATTTAAAAAAAAATTTAATAATAAAAAATAATGCAACATAAGTGAAAATAAAGTTTGAAATTTTATATAAAAAATTATTTTTAAACCAATCGCCAACCCAGTTAAATTTTTTTAAATAATCGTCGGCAGTAATTTTTTTTTGAGTGAAGTATGCCTTCGTGTCGAGTTCGGTCTGAATTGATATTTCTTTGATATCACTTTTGTTTACAGCCCAAATTACTTTTTGCTGATCAAAACATGTCTTTTCCAAAAAATATATTATACAACCATTATTTATAAAATTTGATAAAATAATTATATTAAAAAGAAAAAATAAAAAAAAAAATAATCTTGATTTGAGAATAATAAATTTTAATTTTTTATACGCATAATAAAGTATTATTGGAGCACCAAATATTGCAGTAATTTTAATGCTTAAAGAAAACAAAAAAATAGATAAACATTCATATGTATTTTTTTTATTTTTAATTATTTCTGCAAAAGCAAAAAATGCATAAATATATGCTGGAGTGTCAAAACCGTGGTTTTTTAAAAATTTAAACTGCATCAGAGCAGCTATCAACACAATTAAAAATATTGGCGAAATTTTTTTATTACTTTGAATGATAATTTCTAAATATAAATAACATATAAAATTTATAAAAATCAAAAAAGGAATTATGTGAAATAAATTATTTTCGTAATTTAGAATTTTTGTTAAAGAAATTACATAAGCCAAAGATGGTATATATATAAATTGAGGGTTTAAGTTGGATAAGCCAAATGTAAGTTTGGATTCAAATAAAACATTTATCATTTGCAAATGATGATGTTTAAAATCTTCGTGTGTTTTTCCAATAATTAGTATTATGGCCAGAGCACATAAAATTTTTCCAAATAAAAATAAATCTTCTTTGAAAATTTTTATTTTTTTTGTAAAGAGAATTAAGCCTAAAAGAATAATTATACAATTGGTGTAATAATTTATTTGAAAAAAAAAATATAAAAAATATTGCAGTATAAAAATAAAAATTATACCCCAAAAAAAACTATGAAATATATTTTCAATTTTTAATTTTAAAATATTTTTTAAAAAGAAAACACCATATCCACTAATAGAAGCGTAAAAAATAATAGTAGACAAAAATAGTATCGCGATATTTATTATTTCTGTCATATAATGTATTTAATCGTATTGTTTTAAAAATAGATTTAACAAACAAGCATTATGGATAAATATATTAAATTAATAAATCACGCCTCAATTTTTTTATCAAATGGAAAAAAAAGTATATTAACTGATCCCTGGTATTCAGGTTCAGTTTTTGATGATGGTTGGAAACTTTTATATGAAAATGAAATTTCTGAAATTGTAAAAATTTTAAATGAAACAACTTTTATATGGATATCGCACGAGCACCCAGATCATTTTTCTATTAACTTTTTTAGAGACTATGGTGAAATTATCAAAAAAAATAAAATTACTATAATTTTTCAAAAAACGCAGGATAGTCGTGTAGTTAATTTTTTAAAAAAAAATAATTTTATTGTTACAGAACTTCAGGATAATAATAAATTTTATATAGATGATGACTTTTGGATTAAAATTCAAAAATCTGATTTTTACGATTCAGCCTTAATAATAAATATTAATGGCACAAATATTTTTAATTTAAATGATTGCCCATTAGTTGACGATACTGATATTTTGAAATTTAAAAAAAATTATGGGAGTTGTGATTTTTTATTAACGCAATTTAGCTATGCTGCCTGGAAAGGTGGGAAACAAAATATAAACTGGAGAGTCAAGGCCGCTGAACAAAAATTAAATACTATTATTAATCAGTCTAAGTTGCTAAATGCAAAATACATAATACCATTTGCAAGTTATATATATTTTTGTGATTTATATAATTTTTATCTAAACGATTCAGTCAATACACCTTTAAAAGTCTCCTCTATTAAAAACAATTTAGATACTGAGATTTTATTTTTGAAGCCAGGTCAATATCTGAATTTAGATAAGCCTTCTATAGATAATGAAGAAGGATATAATTTCTGGCAAGAAAAGTTTTTATCAGTAAAAAACTTAATTATAAAAAAAACGCCAAATGAAAAAATTTATGATTTTAGTTCTTTAGAAGAGCAATTTTATAAATATTACTTCAGAATATTTTCTAAAAATTCTATTGTATTATCTAAAGTTATTTCCAAAATTAAATTCTTAAAAATTTTTCAACCCTTGATAATAAATATTCAAGATATTAATTTAAAAGTCAAAATTGACCTTTTAAATAAAGTTTTTAGCAAAACTAACGATGATGCAGATATTGAGATGCGGTCTAGATCTTTATTTCTTATTTTTAATCAAGATTTTGGGTTTGATACCTTAACAATAAATGGATGTTTTGAAGAACTCAAAAAAAATGGATTTGTAAAAATGACCCAGAGTTTAGCACTTGGAAATCTTAATAATTTAGGAATCTATTTAAATTCCTCAATAATTTTTAATTTTAAGATAATTTTTCTATTTTTAAAAAAAATAATTTCTTTGCAAAAAAAACTTTCATATAAATATATCCAATCTATAGAGTAGAGTTTTCTATATTTATATCTTTTATAATGTAAAAATTATTTTTATTTAAATAATATTCATTAAATTATAATTATAACTTTGTTAATATTGGATTGTTAGAGTTTATTAGTCGTTAAAATATTTATTTAAATAGAAATTTGGTTGCGGGGCTTGGATTTGAACCAAGGACCTTCAGGTTATGAGCCTGACGAGCTACCAGACTGCTCCACCCCGCGATAAAGTGTTTACTTATAACATTATATTTTAATTTATCTACTTTTCTAAGGTTGATGTGGGGTTACTTGAAGAAAATGATTTATTTAAATATCAATTAAAATTTCAATTATATTTACAAAAGAATAATATTTATGTATAAAAAATTTGCCTGGTGATTATTGCAAAGGAGTAACACCCGATCCCATTCCGAACTCGGCAGTTAAGCCCTTTAGCGCCAATGGTACTTTGTCTTAAGGCACGGAAGAGTAGGTCGTTGCCAGGCTTTA
>Ga0114973_10000127_pt1 | contig 50914 bp, 51 predicted proteins | sample M_140807_MF_Meta_FD_87025 | JGI IMG/M metagenome (GOLD analysis project Ga0114973, IMG submission 87025) | Freshwater microbial communities from Lake Montjoie, Canada to study carbon cycling - M_140807_MF_MetaG | ecosystem: Environmental > Aquatic > Freshwater > Lake | place: Lake Montjoie... | reverse complement strand
TAAAAAATCAAATGATAAAAGTATCATTAATCCTAATTCTTTGTCGTCCTTATCAAAAAATGTTCTAGAAATTTTGCCCATTAAATATAATAATTGTTCATTATGCCCAATTATTTTATACAATTCACTTATTTTTTCATCAAATGCGGTCCCTTCAGAAAAGAGTTCATAATCGATGCTAAAAATATTACATAAATCTTTTCTATAAAGGACATTGATTATAAACTCTCTGTCCTTATCATTTACTTCATCCGTTTCCAAAAAAATATCTGGAGAGTTGTAAGTAATTTCATATTTTGTATCATACATCAAATACAATATAATACAAAATATAAGTATGTATTTAAATTCCTTTTTACACTTTTTTATATTTCAAATGCCGAATTATTACGTGTGACAATATACCTTAGTTTTTACAAATATGTATTATACATTATCATAAGGTGAATATCGTTCTTCTTTTTTTGTAATTTTTATTACTTGTTCTATACTTGTAAAAGTTCCTGTGTCTTTATAACGATGATATTTTTCCAAATATTTTTTATTTATTTTATCTTGAATAATTGGTAAATATTTTATCTCAAATTTTTGTGATATAAATGAATTATTATTATAAATAACAACTGGTTTCCTTGGAGTTAAGCATATTTTTTTCATATTATCATATAATGTTTTGTATTCTGTTGAATTATAGTAATAATCATTTTCATCATCATCGCTATCACAAACGCCGCATTCTAAATCACAATAATATCCACGTATAGCGGGAAGTTCATAATAAGATATTCCTTTATTATGTTGTATTTCTAAATAACTATAAATGTAAAAATCGCATCCCATTATAATATACTTTGTCATTTTTATTGTTTTTATTATTATTATTATTATTATTGTTATTGTTATTGATAATTCGCATGATTATTGAAATACTCTTTATCTCTCGTAAGCTCTCTTGAAGGTACGCCGCCTCGAACCCATCCTTCAGACGCAACGCTCTCCACCGAATTTGCCGGATTGTTAATTTTATCGTGAACGCTTTTAAGCAAAGGAGTTTGATGATACTTGATATAACTTTTTTCACTTAAACTGCTAACGCTTTTTTTGTTAATTATAGTCTCTCCTTGTTGTATTTGAGATTCAATTACCGGATTCACGGAACCTCTTCCTAAAAACGGAACAGTAGAAAAAGGGCGCTGAAATAAGTCGATGTGACATCTAGGATGCGTTTGTATACTGCCAATTTGTAACTTAGACGAGTCGTTAATATTACAACCGCCGGCGCCAACATTGTATCCACCGTTGTAAAATATTCCAGGTTGGCTTGTAGCTAAATCAATTGGTTTTTTCATAGAACAATCTTTTAGAAAATAGTTTTGTAGCATATAACTGGCCGCTTGCGAATTTTGGATAGTATCTTGATCTATACAACATTTGTCTAGACCGATTCTACTCATTTTATCAAAAGTATAACTATATCCATTAGACATTTTATATAATATATCAAAATAATTTTTTCTAAATGAAAATATTAATTCAATTATTTACATAAAATATTAATACAAAGTATAACGATAATTGTCTTGGACTCTTGCTAAAGCTCCATCTGGTCCAGATGATTTCGCGGAAGGCATAAAACCATATAAGTATTCAGCAAATGCGCCTTGATCATTACATACTTTTGTATTGGCGGTTGAATAAAAATTACGGTTACTTTGATCTAAATTAAAATTCTCCCATAAGTCCCCGAAAATTTGTTTATTCGTATTTTTAATTCCAGGATTTAATTGTTGAACTGCTCGTTTGGTGTTTTTTGTAATATCTTCTTCAACGTCAGGATTAAAAGCTGGAGGCGCGGATTTTCTATTCGGTTCATCTTCTATTTGCGTTAATAGAACATTACTAAATGGATTTTTTTTGTTTCCTTCTTTAAATTCGCTTTTTAAAACGGTTTCAAGAGTTTCTGGATTTGTAATAGTATTGTTTTCTTTAGAGCCAGAGCCAGAGCCAGAGCTGACAATAAATCCTTCATTTAACATATCCTTTGTAATCTTTTGTTTTCTCATTTTAAAAAGAACAAATATAAAAAAGATTGTTATCATTCCAACGACTAATAATCTTATGGACATAGTTAATATATATCCTAAAATTGTAATTAAAATAATCAATCTTGTTATAGCATTTAGTTTTTGCTCATAATTCATATTTGTTAAAGGCCATAATTCAAAGATATTGTCTTTATCAAATAAAATGGTCGGGTCGTTCGTCCAAAATGGAGTTGTCATTATATATATATTAACTTTTTAAAAAAGAGAAATAAAACTTTTATTATTTACATTTAGTCATAGTTATTCATTTTACGTTTTCTTGATTTTCTTACTTTTCTTGATTTTCTTACTTTTCTTACTTTCTTGTTTTTCTTACTTTCTTTGTTTTTCTTACTTTTTTTGATTTTATTGTTTTTCTTACTTTTTTTGATTTTCTTGTTTTTCTTACTTTTTTTGATTTTCCGCCGTTTTTAGAAGTTTCATCACTAACGCTAGCGCTAGAATCATTTTCGTTATCAAAATAAAATGTATCTACATCTAAAACCATATTATATTTTTCTATGTCGCTATCGGAACTATCATCAGAATCATATCCTTTCGAAACTGTTTCTATAGTAAAACCTAATTTTTTGTAGAAGTTGAATACGTCGCCTGAACATACTAATTTTATTTGATCGAAATTATACTCTTTCGAAAAAAGAATTATTTTGGTTATTAGTTGTTTCCCCAATCCTAGTCCAGATTTTCTTTCAGAAACGCACAAAGCGTTGATATAGACATATTTTTTACCGCTAATATTTTTTTTGATAGAAAAGTTAATTACGCCAGTTAATTCTTCGTTTTCCATAGAGTATACAGTCGTAGTTGACGTATCTTTTATAAATTGAATCAATGTTGTAGTAGTGATGGATTCAGATTCTCGACAAAAATTTACATTTCTTCTAATTTGATCCACCAAAGCGTCTTTAAATACGTTGCTTTCATATATACTGAATAAACTAAAATTATAATCTGACGTTGATGTTGATGTTGAATTAAAATAATAAAATTTCATTACTATATATATTTTACAAAAAAATATTTTATAATAAAATATGTTGTAAAACTATTTTATTATACAATATAAATATTTGTCAAAAAAAGCGATCAATTATTTTAACCGCGCTCTCATCACTCGCTTGTAACGTTTCTATTAAATATTTATAAATTTTCTCATATTCTTTATTATCTTCATACTCTCTACAAGTATACAAATCAAGTGATATGTGATTTCTCTCTGGAAAAGAATGTAGTGAAATGTGAGACTCGGATAATAAAAAAAGTATACTACAACCTTGTGGCGTAAAATCATAATGGATTTTTTCTAAAATTTGAAAATTACATTTTTCACAAATATCTGTCATCATATTTTTTAAATCATTTGTGCTATTTAGTAAATGAGTATTTTTGATTTCTTTTATATCACAAATTAAGTGTTTTCCGGAAGATAATCGCGTTTCAAACATTTATACTTTATACTTAGTAAAATATTAAATTTTTATATACTTTACGTCTTTACTTGTATTTTATTTTTATTTTTATTTTTTATTTTTTATTTTTATTTTTTTTACCCTTTTGTTTATTGTCTGTAGTTTTATTATTATTTTCGACATTCAATTGATTATTGGAATTGGCTCCTCTAGGAGTTCTCTCTACCTTTTCACCTGTGCTAAAAATGGATATGATTTGTTCATCTGTTAGTCCTTGTGATTGTGGAATAGTAGAATTAGAACTTTGATTTTTTTGTGCTTGTGCTTGTTCTTTTTGAATTCTGTTTGCTTCCGCCTTCGCTCTTATTCTCTCTCTTAGTTGGGCTGACTTCATATTTTTATTCAATTGAGCCTCCATTGCGCTTGTATTTACTTTGCCGCCCTTGCCGCCACCCATTCCCATCTTACTTAGCATAGACTGTATGTCTCCCATTCCTGGCATATTTTTCATTTTATTCATTATTTCGCTTGCTTCCGCTATTAGTTCGCTTTCTTTAATTTCACCAGATTTGATACGAGAATCTAATTTATCTCCTACATTTTTAACTAAACCCATTAACTTTGCTGGATTTTTGATTAGTTTGTTAAATACGTCTTTCATATCTGTAACGTTTTCCATGTCCATATTTAAATTTTCAGCTGTTTCCTCGGCGATCTCTTTTGCTAAACTTCCTAATTTCCCGCCCAACATTCCATTAATGTGTTCGTGAATATCATTCGCGTTTGGCATATTTGGCATATTGTCATTTTCTTCATTATTTTCTGAAGTGAATTCAGGTGATTTTTTTCCTTCTCCTTCTCCTTCTCTTTCTCCTTCTGAAAGATTAAAAAGTTCCTGCATTTTACTCAACGTTTCTTCCAGTTTGCCCTTAAATTCATCTTCGTTTATAGCCTCAAATAACTTGGCGGATTCTCCAAAAGCGTCTCTGTTTTCAACAGAACTTATCACTGAAAACATAATTAGCTGTAAATATTTCCAAATAGTTTCTCTTGTTTTGTCGCTTATATCAAAGTTCCATAAGTTTTTGAAATGGATATGAGGTAAAAACTCTGTATCAACAGTAGAATCTTCATTTTTAAACATATCTTCATTTTGGTACAAAATATCAAAAAACCTTGGGGGATATTTTTTTTGACAAAATTTAAAAAGAAACTCAATTGCGGCGGATTCTGCGTTTTCATAGACGGTTAATCTCTCTTTTTCATCTTCAATATAGTTAAAATATGACTCTGATTTCCACCATTTAGAAATCAATGGTTTAAATTCCGGGAAAGTGGTTTGAATATCTCCAATGAAATCCTTTATTACTTTAGAAAATTCTTCGGAAGTTTTACAGTCTTCTTGTTCTTGTTCTTGTTCTTGTTCTTGTTCTTGTTCTTGTTCTAATCCTGTTGTTGTCATTTATATGTTTTATATAAAAAAATTTATTTAAATTAAACTAGTTTTAAAATATATATTATTCAATTACTAATTATTTCCAATGGAAACTAAATCGGCGAAAATATTTACGCCTTTTCTCATTAAAAATGCCCATTATATATTTTTAATTAATTTTAATGTATCTAATACCATATAAAAATACAGAACCAGAAATTATAAGAGTTAAACCATTTATTATAATTAAATTATTTGGTATTTTTTTATTTTCTAAAAAAGACCTATTTATTACCCGCAATGATGTAGAAAATATATAAACTGATCCAAATAAGCAAGAAGATAAAATAATAGAATTATACATTATGATTGATACAATAAATGATATTTAAATCGTTTTTATAATATGGTGTTTAAATGAGAAAAGGCGTAATTGTTTTAATTTGTTTTATCATAAATAGCTGACAACTTTGTTAAATTTTGAATATATTTCATTGCCTTTTGTTGATTTTCTGGAGACATAGATTTTACAGGACTACGCAATCTGTCTATCGCATCCATAATAGCGCTGTTATTTTTTGATCCAGAAAAGTCCTGCGAATAATCTTTTTCCATAAAAAACTTCAAATTTCCAGCTTCTATTTCAGAACTATATTTCGCTACAATAAAAGCATTCCAAATTTTTATAATCATTTTTGGGTTTGCTTTACGTATCGCCAATAGAGAATTTTTAGCTGTTAAAACATCAGGGTCGTCTGGAAAAACAGATTGAATATCGCTAATAAATTCAGCAAAATGGTCGTTGAATGCGGTAAGTATGTTTGAAGCCATTCTAAATAAATTATAATATATATTTTTAAATACATTTTATAACATAATATTTAGTTATTATTACTATTCTATTCTTTTATTCTTTTATTCTTTTATTCTTTTATTCTTTTAGTCTTTTAGTTTCTAGAAATTTTTTTCGAAATTTGTTGAAACTCGTTTTCTCTCTGTTGTTGTAATTGTTCCACAGTTAAATCTTTGGAAATTCTATTGGAATTTTTAACTCCTTGCTCATCCGATGGAGTGCTAATCGCGTCTGCGTAATTTAAATCGACATAATTATGCATTTGACGTACGCCGCCATTTCCGCCGGCCATTAATGAATCCGGGTCTTGATCTAAAAAACTATAATGATCCGATACAACGTCTCCAAATCCTCCACCCCCTCCAAAAGAAAAAGCTAATGGTTCTAAGTTATTTTGTGTCGCTTGTCTAACAGCTACTTCTTGTCTTGGTTTCAAATGTTGTAAGATAGATTCTCCATAAAGAACATTGTAACCCTGAGTCAATAAAAGAAGTGCGGGAACTCTGTTTACATTTTCAGGCATGATTATTTTTTGTCCACTTTCTAAAATAATGAACATTTTTCCATTTTCGTCTTTTGTTCTTTTGTCAATACAAATAAAATGAATATCATTTGACACATTGGTTCTAGAAAGAGTTTGTAAAAGTTTTTTAGAATGTTCGCAAAAATTACTGTAATAAAGTATAGAACTCATTACTTTATAATTAGGTAATCGAATTAATTTTTTAACTCATTTAAAAAAAAAATGATTAAATAATACTATATTAAATATATATTATTAATAGATAATATGATTCCTACAATTAAATTTAACAAAACGGATTCGAAAGGAGCTATGTCATTTACATTAAGTGGTGTAAATGTTAGTTTAGCTAATAGTATTAGAAGAACTATTTTATCGGATATCCCGATCGTTGTTTTTAAAACGACTCCGTATGAAGAAAACAAAGCAAATATTGTATCCAATACAAGTCGCCTAAATAATGAAATCTTAAAACAACGACTCAGTTGTATTCCGATTCATATCAAAGACATTGATAAATTTCCTTTGAAAAATTATATTGTCGAAGTAAATGTAGAAAATATTACAGACACTATTATTTACGTTACCACAAAAGATTTTAAAATTAGAGACTTATCTACCGGAAAATACGTAGATGAAACGACTAATAGATCCATATTTCCGTCAAATGATGACACAGGTTACTTCATAGACTTTGTAAGATTGAGACCAAAAATATCCGACGAGATACCCGGTGAAAAAATATCGCTTACATGTGAATTGTCTATTGGCACCGCAAAAGAAGACGGAATGTTTAACGTGGTGTCTACTTGTTCTTACGGTTTTACAGTGGACGAGGATAAACAAGATACGGCTCTAGCAAAAAAAATTCAAGAATGGAGAAATGAAGGTAAAAAACAAGACGAAATTGATTATGAGGCAAAAAATTGGAAACTGTTAGATGGTTTAAGAATAACAAAACAAGATAGTTTTGATTTTGTAATCCAAACAATAGGCATTTATGATAATTTAGAATTGGTATTGATGGCTTGTGATATTTTACAAAAAAAACTAAATGATTTACAGAGCCAAATTATGTCGGATGATATAAAAATTGAAAAATCACAAAATACTTTGGAAAATTGTTTTGATATTACATTGGAAAACGAAGATTATACTATCGGAAAAGTATTAGAATATTTACTATATTCTAAGTTTTTCGAAAGTACAAGTACCAGCGCCAAAATATTATCATATTGCGGTTTTAAAAAAATGCATCCTCACGATTCTGATAGCATTATTAGGGTAGCGTACGTTGAATTGGTTGATAAAAACATGGTTAAGAAACACTTATCGGAATGTATTAACGATGCTCTTGAAGTGTATGAAAAAATCAAACGAATAATGGCTATTCGATATAGGACATAAAATAATATAAGAAAAATAGAAAAAATAAAAAATAGAAAAAATAGAAAAAATAGAAAAAATAAAAAAATAAAAAAATAAAAAATAAAAAATAGAAAAAGTAGAAAAAAGAATATAAAATAACAATCTTTTTTTACATAATACTTTATACGCTATGAATACTAAAAAAATTCCTATTGAGATAGTAAATAAAATACTTATCTACGTAGGAGAATTAAACGACGACGTAGTTATTACGCAATATCACCAAGTATCATGTAAAGAAATTTATAAAATAAATATGTATTCGAATTCATTGTTTTATATCCAAGGATTATTGTATATGAAAAGAATATATCCTTTAACGTCTACGTCTACAAATCTAACACGTAGTCCCAATAGAGAATTGTATAAATGGGGAGTATCTCATTACGCTGATTCGATAAGAAATAAATTGTTATAAACGTACTTTTTACTTTTTACGTTATGGTAAATCTTGAGAATATTTATATTTCAAACAAATGATAACAATAGAAGTAAACAATACGATAGTATTACCCAACAAAATAGGTAACAAACTTCTGTTAATCGCGTATATTATTAACAGCGAGGCGGCGAGACAGTTTATATAATATGTCGAATAAGAAACCGAATCAGCATTTTTATTTTTTATAATAATATATATTTGCGGAAAAAAACTAAATGATAAAAATATGATAGCAATATATCCTAATAAATCATTAAATAAATCATTAAATAATAACATGATATCTAGTATTATAATAAAAACAATCTATAAGTAATATTCAAATATATTTTGCGACGTTTTATTTTTATACTCGTAGTAAAAAAATTGAAATTAAATTACACCATTATGTAAAAAATACAAAATATAATTCAAATATGACTATAAACGTAAACCTGTATCAAATTATTTATTATTTATTCCTATTTTACACATTATTATACATTGTAATAATGTGTATATATGCCGCTGATTTTATAATAATAAGAAAAAAAGAGGAATTTTGGGAAAATGCGTCAGATGATGACGTTTTGGAAAAAGCGCTAAACATCGTTCGCAAATATGACAAAAATGCCTGCCTAAATGAGAAAGAAGTATTTATAAATACTACAATAAAACTAAATGAATATCACATGGAATTTAAGATTGCTTGCTACAGAGAAGGAATTAAAAAAAAATTAAATGAAATTATTGCGAAATCAAAAAATGAATAATTAAAAATATATAATTTTATAAATCTATTTGCTTTATTGTTTATTTGAAATATTTACTAATGTATCTTCATTATTCATGTACTTTCATTCTCAAAGGAAAGTTTAAACAATACATCAATAAAGTTGGATGAATTTCATTCACATAATGAATAACAACACTTTTTGTAATGTACAAATTAAGTTCCTTTAATTCCTCCTTATATTTTTGATGAAGATTAAACATATGCGTCCTATATTGCGGAGAAAAATCCAACAGTATTTTTTCCTTTTTAACATAGCAAGAAATATAATTACTAAACAATGTATTTGTAAATAAATGAATTTGCTTCCTATATTCTGAAAAGCATTGTTTATATTCAGGAAAATATTCCAAAAATGGCGACACTTTGTTTTCTCTCCTCAAACACAAATAGTGATATTGTGGTTTTGGTTGGTTTCCTCGCAATAGTCTAACTTGTTCATAAACTGGATTTCTTATTTTGGATCTTTCTCCCGTCTCTCTGTTATACAAAACAAACCCTAAAATAGTGTAAGGAGTATCATGAGACGCATACTTTTCAACTAATTCGGAATATATAGATGTAGATGTAGTATAACTGTAGATTTCCGGAAATTTTACGCAAGCGTTACTTAAAAACCCAGATTTTTTTATGTCTTCTAAATCAGTTACCGTAACAACAATATTATCATCTTCATTATTTATCTTATATACCGCAACCAAATATAACATCGGATAATCAAAGGGAACCACAATTCTATTGGAAGGATGCTGTAAAACAAAACTATAACAATAATTTTTGTCCAATAAATCAAGATCTAGATTGGTATATTGCGCGGCTTCTAAAAACATTTCTCTGAATGTTTTATAACTTGTATTATTTCTGTAAAACGCTGATGTTGCTCCTACAGTGTTTCTAGTAGAAATCTCCCAAGAACCTGTTAGTCCATTGTTTTCCTCCCAGAAAACATTCACCATTGTTCCTTCTACAAATTCTTCAGCTACAACGTTTTCATAATTAGATTCAATAAATGTATTATAAGGAATGGATTTAGGAGGAGAAAAACATACAACCTTATTTTCACTGTTTACTACAACAGATCTAGATAAACCATAAGTGGAATACATATCAACGCCTAATAATTTTTTATCATATCCAATGACTTTATATTTTTGATTATTATCGGTTTTTTCGATTGTACAATGTACTTTATTTAGTTTTAGTATATATGTATTTGTGTACTCATCTGAAAAACAACCCTTTACTAACGAATTGAATCCTGGTATTTTTGAAAGATTAATATTCACAACCGATGTCATTTATTTTTAATATGTTATTTATTAAAATGTCTTTAAACTATAATTAAATTTTGTTTTTTTTGTTTTTTTTGTTTTTTACTTAAGTATAAAAATTTCTATAATAAATATAGAAACAAATGTCAATAATAGGAAATGAAGAAAATGAAGAACTTAATTCAGAAAAAGAGGAAGAAATAAACGAGATAAATCAAAAAAATGAAGAAAATGAAATAAAAATAGTATTACAATTAGGCGACGTTATTCGAATCAGAGATCCTACAAGCGAAAAACTAAACGATAATACATTTTTTATTGATTATTTAGACTCCTCAAAAATGAAGTTAATCAATGTTGAATCACTTGACGTAACCATTTTGGCAATAGATGAAGAAGGTATTATTGGAAATGGAACTATCACAAGTATAATTATTATTAGTAGAAGTGATAGTCCAAGTTATGCTAGACAAAATGGCTTGGTTCCTGGAAAATGGATTAACATTTTTATGGACAGTGATCCTCCAGCTATATTTACGGGAGAAATAACAAATCTAGAAGAAGATATGATTGAAATTAAAACGTATCCAGATAAATTTGTGATATATATTAATTTTGATTATAAAGGTTTTCCAGAAGATTTGCCTATTCAAGATATTCAAATTAGAGAGAAGCCAAGTAAACTATCTGAAACTATGGAAGAACCAAATATAAATGAAGGAGAATTTGGTGAAGAAGAACAAGGAGAAATAGGAGAACAAGGGTTAAAAGAAGGAGAAATAGCAGAAAAAGATTTATTAGAAGAGAATGAAGAGAATGAAGTTATACCAGAACTACACGGCAATTTAGAAATGGAAACCGTTAAGCAACCCGTTGCTGTTCCCGTCGCTTCTGTTAAAAATCAATTGAGAGAAATAATATTAAAGGGCAACCAAATAAAGTTCAGCAATGAATATATTGGTCCAGTTGTTCAACTTGTAAACGTCGAAAGCAAAGCTCAAAGATATAGTTTAGAAAACCAAACAAGTGATTTACTAGATGAATTGCTCTCAACCGTACCTAACTCGCAACGTACGTCAAAAGTATTAAATAATATTCATACAATGATAGAACGGTTTGTACAGTTGAGGCAAGAATTTTCTTTTTTTGATGAATATGGTACCGTAGATGGAATTATAGTAAACGAAGCTTCTATAAAACCGTTAGCAAAATTTTTAATGAAATTTAATAAAAATTTATATTGGGTTCTTCCAGTAGTAAAAAATCTTAAAAAAATTTACAAAGGCCAAAAATCGAGTATTAATGAAGAGAATCTTGGAGACGTAATTATTCTAGATATGGATGAAGATCTTAATAAAATGGAAGATGTTATTAACGCCTACAAATCAAATAATATAAATGATGACCAAAATAAATACGCTAATTTGTATAAAGATTTAAATCCTTATTTCACCCCCTTTGAATATGTAGAGGAAGAAAATAACACTGATATAATGTATAACTTAAACGTGGGCGAAAACGTAAATGTTATTATAAATAATTTAACGAATTTTTACTCGTCTATTTTAAAGAATAACGCAATTAAAAATCGTAAATTTGTTATTGAAAAATATAATTTGGGATTGAATAGGTTAGAAGCAACCAATATAAAAGGAAGCAGTATGACGACAAAAACAGTAAAATTAACAAACCCAGATATTTTATCTATAAACTCGATTATTACTTTGCCTGAACCAGCTATTAGATTTTCACGTATTAATCTGAATAATACAAATATATTAGAAAGAGCGAACTTGAATAAATCTTTTTTAAATTATTGGCAATTATTTAAAAAGAGTACTTACGTAAATAAAATAGAAGTAGATAGTTTGGATCAGCAAATCGAGTTTAATGAGAATAATTTCGCAAATAGCATAAAAAATTTTTCATTGAATATTCCAAAAGAAGAATTACAAGGATTCACCAAAAAAAATATATACAAACAGTTTGCCAATTTAATCGTACCAAAAATAAAAGTCATCTTTAATTTAATGAAAAAATACATAAATGGAAAATTATCCATTATTGAAATCGTTAATTATCTAGAACCCTTTCTTATCTATTCCGATAATTTAACGTATATGCAGTATGTCTCTATTGTACGTTTTATTAATGAAAAAATATCAGAATTCAATAGAACTTTTGTAGAACGTTCTAGAATATTTTTAAATTTGAAAAGAACAAAAAATAGTAATGTATTTTATAACAATGCTTATTCTATTATTAATATGGTAGATCAAAAAGACAATAGACGCGAAGAAGTATTTGAAACGTATGGGTTTTTTGATATAAAACATGAGGTTTACAGTAATTCTGAAATTCTTCAAATGTTAACATTGAAAGACTGTGGTAAGTTATACGCGAGTGCTTTATCTTTACAAAGCGTTCCATTAATGTTTCCAAGTGAGTTTTCCGCTATATTAGACAATGAAAAAATACAAATTGATAAGCAAATACAAAATGATACATCTTCCGATTCATGTAAAAATATTTTAATTGCGAAAATGTATACTTCAGAGCCTGAATTAAAAGGAGATAATGATAGAGAGATATACTTTGATAAAAAGTATGATGATACTGATTATGGGTTTTTGGACAACTTTGAAAAAGAAATGATAGAAAAGAGTCCAGAAGATTTCATTACTTTTTTGATAAACAAAATAAAAGAAAAGAAAAAACTAAATGATGAAGAAGCCGAATATTTAGCAGACACATTAATTAGCGGTTATAAAAAAGTATTAAATGGACAATACGCAATTTTATATGACCAGATGAATGTAAAAAATGAATATTCTTATTATATTCGCAAAAATTCTCAATGGGTGTTTGACCCGAACGTTGATCCTAAAATAATAACAGACAATCAAAATATTCTTTGTAATTTACAAGATAAATGTATTAGCGTTCCTGGTAAGGTAGACGACAAATGTGAAAGTATGCCTTTAAACGAGCTGGAATTACAACAAACTCTTCTAAAAAACGTAATGAATGAGTTTGACGTGAAATATAATATTTCAAAACAAGAATTTGAAAAAAAAAGCATGGAATTATTTGAATACAATTTGAATATTTTGCCAGTATTGACTCAAATCAAAAACTATAATATGATAAAATATAATAATTATAAATACGACCTTGGTAAAAATATTGAAACAGATGGCCAATACGTTATCTCACCTTACGCAAAATTAAAAAATCTAATTGTAGGTCAACAAGACTTTGTTAAGAAAAATTACGATATCATCAAATTTGCGGGTTTATTTTGTAGAAAACCAATTCTTAATGGCATTGGTCCATTGGGAGAAATGGAATCGGAACACTGGCTGTATTGTTTAAAAACAAACGTTAAATTGATGCCAATGTTCATTTATGAAATGTCTAGCGCTTTTATTACAAATATTAATGAGCCTCAAAAATACAACGAATTTGTTGAACTTTTAATACACAAAATAGGCGCTACATTGAATGCGGATGGTGATGCTTGGGTAGACGTACATAGTGGAGAAGAGATCAAGAAAATCGCATTTAACGAGGAGGAAGGATATGAAGAAGGGTTTAAAGTTTCTACCAGGGGAGTGTTAGAAAAAGATATTAGTTTGGATACGAATACGAATATGAATTTAAGAAATGTATCGGAACAAACCAAAAAAAAATATGACTCTCCAGAAACGATAACTATAAACAATATTATAAACGCAATTTCTGTTTCAATGGGTATAAATATAGAAACGCAAAAAGAGTTCATAATGAGTTGCGTTATTGAAAAAATGCGCGAAACCTTACCAAAAGAATCCGATTATTTAAAACAAATCAAAGAAATGGCAAATAAGGGTAAAAATATACCTTCCTATAAGGATTTATACAGCACGGTTATTTTATACTATACGTTAGGAATGATTTTGATATCTATACAAACAATAACGCCTTCCATAAAAACAAGAAAAACGTTTCCGGGTTGCGTTCGTTCCTTTGATGGATATCCGTTTGAAGGAGCTGGAGATTTATCAAGTTTAAAGTATTTAGCTTGTATTGCTTATAAGATACGTTCTTCTGACGCTCCATGGAATGTTTTAAATAAAAAAAAAGAAACTTTTATAGAAACAAAAATCAAGGAGGCAATTGATGGAACGGAAAGAATAGAAGGTTTGTTGTCAATGCCTATTGTTAAACGAAAAATAGAAGAGAAAACAGAATATCTTATTTTAAGTCCTGAAGAGGCTATTCCAGAGGAACACAGTATTTTAAGTTGGACGCAATTTTTGCCGCCGTTAGTTCCTATTAAACTAAAACAATTATTAGACATATCATCGGAGTTCAAAACAAAACTTCAGTTAGATTTGAAAGTTGGATCAAGAGAACAGAGAGAGAAAATACTTATCATTGAGTCTAAAATCATATTTTTCTCTCTAGCGATTCAGGAGAAAATACAAAATATTATTCATAAAAAACAATTGTTTTTGCGTAAATCTTCTGGAGAACCATACTTGGAAAACTCTTGTTGTAATGAAAAAGACAATATAACTACGTTACAGTATTTTGAAAAAGAAGACTCTTCTATTACTGAATATAACAATATAGTAAAAAGACTTACAAGCATAATAGATGACATTCAATTTTATTCGAAAGCTTTAATTTTATATAGTGACACAAATACAAAAAATATTTATCCTCCTATTAGTAAAGAGTATGATGAAGAAACAATTTTTACAGCTTTTATAAAATTTTGTAATTTTAGGTCGTTAAAACCTATAGACCCGGAATTATCCGAATTTTGCACAGATAAACCTGATACTATTACTGAAAATGATACTTTGATAGAAATTATAAGAAAATTAAAAGAAGATCGAAGGGAATATTCTGAAGCTCAATTTTTAAAATTGATACAAACGCTTTCGCGCAGAAATATACTAGACGTTATAATTGACAAAAAAGTAGCGTCTTCTTTTTCTATTTTGTCTGCCAAAATAGATAGTATTGATAATGAAAATGATGAGTTAATAGGTCAATCTTTAATACGTTCGATAAAGAATTGTTTAGATACATACGATATAGCTAGCGAAGAGATAACAAACGAAACAAAGGCATTAAATGATAAGGTAATTATTGACAACCGAAACATAAAAAGAAAAATAATAGACTTTATTACCATGAATAAGAGTCGAGACGTATCATCCAAGACAATCAAACATATGAAATCTTTTATAGAGAACATAAATGAATGGAATAGTGAAAAATCACATCATAATGAGAATAACAAAATATCAAATGATTCGAATTATAATATCATCAATTTTTTCAAAACATTCATTCAAAATATAGTAAAAACTTTTCCAAATATGATATTAAATAAAGTAAATTATTCGGATTATAATAATATTATACCTCCAAATTATTGGAAGTTATCTGCTAGTCATAAGCGGAAAATTATGTCATCCATTTATAAGTATTATAAGCCTCTTCATTCTTTCCATGGCGTAAACCAAATGACAAATATTTTACAAGAAGTTCAACTATCCTCGAAAAATGTGTTATTGTTAGCTAATAACACTCCCTCTTTTACAACCATTAAAATAAATGAGAAGGAATTTAAACCTATCTTTGATGAAAGAACAAGTAAATTATTATTTGAACATTATTTATTATTAGTATTTTTGGATTATATTAATTTGTCTGACATGGATGAAATGATTGTTACCGAAGTAAAAAAACCAATGGAAGTTGCTGATATTTTTTCGGTTGATTACTTGGAAGATAATGAAAGAAAAACCGAGTTTGAAACGTTTGGTCAAAGAACAGAAATGGAAACAACCTTATTAAAAGGAAATAAAAAGGATCTAAGACAAAAAGTAGCTGACCTTTTAATAGCTTTTATTGAAATAATGGAACACCAAAAAGATATTATTGATATTTCTTACGAGCAAATCCAAGATAGAGCGTTTAAAATAAGAGAAAAGGAGAAAGATATTATTACAGATCGATTGAAAGGATTATCTGAAGAAGAGAGAGAAGCCGACACTATTATGAAAATAAATAAACTCGGTGCTTGGAATAAGGGGTTACAGAAAGGTTTGACAAAGTATAGTGCCAAGGATTATGAGAATGAGCAGGATTTTATGCTAAGTATGATGAAATATGAAAATGTTATAAGTAAAAAAGTAGACCCAAATAATAAAAAATTTGACATAGAATTGGACGATTATATTGAAGAAGTGAATAGAGAGAAAGAAATAGAAAAAGAAGCGTACGACATAGGAAATTATAGGGATGATTATATGGACGGTAATTTTGAAGGAGATGATTTAGATTATGGTAATTTTGAAGATTACGATTCTTAAATGATTTCGAAAAATATAATAAATCAAAAATTATATTTTTTTTTAAATAAGATATATATAAATGTATCGCAATTTCATTCGTAATAATGCTACGCTTGTAGCTATATTATTATTTGTTATAATTTTTGGGTCAATTCAAATGATAAAACCCGCATTTTTATATAATAAAGACGGCAGCGTTAGAGAATTCGGAGTTGGATACAAAAATAAAACTATAATGCCGATGTGGTTGTTATCTATAGTTTTAGGGATATTATGTTATTTAGCTGTATTATATTTTAACGCATTTCCAAAATTACATTAACCAAAATCAAATGTGTAAAAATAACGTTATATTACTCTTTTATTACTCTTTTTAATTTGTTATAGTATATTCGGTTTGTGTTAGGTTTGCTTTTGCCGCCAATTCTTGTTGTTCTTCTTGTTGATATTGTTCATAGTTTTGCTCCATGGCTTGAAGATTGGATTGACAACCTGCCGTGGCTATTTTCATTTGGACAATTGAGGCAATTAAAATTCCAGTATAAATGAACCATACCGCTTCTCCTATGGTATCTCGTTTGACGGTGAGTTTAAACAATTTTTCTCGCATACCTATTCCATCTGGACTATTGTTACGATAAATTGGCTTCATTAAAGGGTTTAATACATTCCAATACTTAGCAAAATTAGAAGGTACAATTTGATTTATTAATATAGACGTATTCCCGCATATTTTAACTATAGCGTCAGCTGCCTCTTCTAGACGGTGTTTTTCGCCTTTACTTGTTGATGATCCACCTTTTTTGATTCCGCCAGTTAATTCACTTTCATTTGATGATGGAATAGCAGTATTAGCAGCAGTAGAAGCATTATCATTCGCTGTAAGAGGTGCCGTAACAGCGGTATTTTCAGATGAAGCTGAACCTTTGCGACTTTTACCAGGTAAATCAGCTGAAGTAGATGAACTACCATCATCATCATCATTTGTATGTTTGTTCAAAGCATTCTCTACCTTTTGATTCAGTAATAAATCAATCAATAGCAAATTTGCTTCTTTTGCGACAGAATAGTAGCCTAGTACGTCAGAAAACACTCCTTTAAACCCAGGAAATACGGTTAATATCATTATCACTACTCCAAATATTAAACTCCAAGGCAATAGCGTTAATACCGCCGCAGCAGATAAATTCTCAGATAAAAGACCTCCACAATTATTTGATATGGCGTACGTATTTATAAAAAATTGAACAATTATAATTGCTAAAAAGTAAATAGCTAAACTAATATATTTTTTTTTCATATAACTTTCATATTTTGAGGAATCAGATAATATATCATATGATAGTTTAGGAAGTAATGAATTGTAATAAATATATGTTGTTAATAAAAAAGTAATAATATTTAAAAACATTCCCACCATATAGATATTGTGTATAATATTTTTTAGTTTAATACCAATATTTATTATGGACTTTGAAGATTTTTCTAAACCAATATTAATTGAACAGGGAACTAAATATTTTTTAAACCAAAACCTAAAACAAACACACGCATATAAAATGAAATTTTATAACAAAATGTTTAATATTGGATTGTTTATTTTGTTTATTTTAATTTTAGGAGCAATATTATTATATAAATACAAAGGAAGACTTACGCCAATGGAAAAAGAGCAAAAAACTCGTGAAAAACAACAATATATATTATCAAAAATCAAAAAATTTCAAGAGGCTAAACGGATAGCTCATCAAGAATTAATTACTGGGTTACCTGAATGGGAAAATGAGTATGACGCTATTCATAACAAAAATATATTATTGGTTTAAAATAATAATATAAATAATAATATAAATAATAAATAATAAATTATAATTTATATATAAATGACAACATATCTAGAGCAGGTAAATGAATATTATAACTTAAAAAAAAATTATGAAGAAAACATTGAAAAAGAAAAGAGAAATATAATAAATAATGAAAAATTAAGTTTAAAAGAAAAACGTTATGAATATGAGCAAATTAAACATAAATGTATAAATTGTAAAAGACCAGTTGGTTCTATTTTTTCTACAAAATATGATAAAGATAAAGATTCCAGAGTTTTGAAAGCGAGCTGTGGAGATCGCGTGAACCCATGTCCTTTTAATATAGTTATCGTGTTAGGAGAATTTGATACGCATTCAAAATATATAAAAGAAATAGAAGATATTATAAAAAAGGATAAAACAGCCATTATTATGGAGAAAAATAAATTATTATTTGGGTACATATCAACAGAAGACGCTTTGAAAAGTTTTGATAAACTAAAAAGTAACATATCAGAATATACTGGGTTGCTTTCTTATGAGATTACTAGTTATATGGATATTATTGAAAATCCAGATGAAAAAATGAAATTGAATACTAAAATACAAGAGGCGTATATTTTAATGGCAAATATAAAAGAGAGCATCTCCAATTTTGATCACACAAATGATACTCAATTTGTGAAAGATGCTGTTGATGTTTATGTGAATAGTTTGACTCCTAAATTGAATGATATTTTAAAGTTAAAATACAATTATTGTAAGGTTGAATATGATGATGAAGGAATTTTTCATTTAATTCAACAAAAAAATACGATTGAACAACTAGAATACGCGTTAGTTGAACCGTACGTAATAAATTTTGTCACCGGAGTTAGTGTTGTAAAGAATACAAAAACAAAAAAAAATAGAGGTGAACCCTCCAATAAAACAAAACGGGTAAGAAAACCTAATGTAATCATTCAAGATGAAGAAGATGAAGAACAAGAACCAAACCAAGAACAAGATGAAGAACAAGAACCAAACCAAGAACAAGAACAAGATGAAGAACAAGAACCAGAACAAGAACAAGAACCAGAACAAGAACCAAAACAAGAACAAGAACCCGCCGTAACCATAAAGACAAGTAATTCTCCAATTTACAATACTGATGGAACAGTTACTTGGAATAATCCAATATACCAAGGCATTTGGAACTCTCTTAGCCCAAAATATAGAAATGCTCTTTTACAAGATCATGAATGGTTAGAAGAAACAATTGTACAGTACGTTAAAGATAAAGAACAAAAACGAAGTAGAACATTTTTAAATCCAACGAATTTGATTATACCTCCGCAAATTTTACAAGACGGTAAGTATGATTTTGGAAATCCAATTTATAACAATATTTTTAATAATAAAATACAAAAAATTCAAAGAGATATATTAATTGGTATGATTTCTAAAATGAATAATAGTAGTAATACCAATACCAATACCAATACTAATAGCGGTCAATTTATGGAAGCATTAGGGACAATTGTAGGAAAAGAATTACAATTTACTTCGTATTAAAATATTTATTAATTATTAAAATATTTATTATTATAAATAATGATATTCAAATACATATCATTCCCCATATTTATTATTAGTTTAGCAGTAGGTTTGTTTTTTGTTTATATTTGGGGTCCTGAAACAAAAACTATTTTTATTTATCCTAGTCCCGAAAACGTAGAAAAAATATTATTTAAGGATAATGCCGATAATTGCTTTTATCTTGAACCAGTTGAAGTAAAATGTCCAAAAGATCCATCGCAAATTTCTAGTATTCCAGTACAAGCATAAAAAGTGGTTATTATTCTTTTGATTCTTTTTTATAAGGCAATTATATATGGTAGAATTTGGTAAATTTGTTCATTCGAAAGCTGGAAATGTTATAATGGCTATTTTACTTGGTTTTGGATTAGCTACTTTATTTAGATCTGTTTGTAAAGATAAAGAATGTGTTGTATTTCACGCTCCGCCTTTAGAGGAAATAAAAGACAAAATATACAAATTTGACAATAAATGTTATAAATATGTCCCTATGCCAACAAAATGCGATTCATCAAAGAAGATACTTGATTTTAGCTAACTTTTGCGTAATTATTATAATCTATCATTCTTTATAATAATTATGAGCGATACTACTAATATTTTTGATTTGCCAACAAATCCGGTTGGAGGAGGAAATGTAACAAACAATATAAATTTAAAAGCTAATGAAAATAATATTCCTAGTCAACTCCAACCTATGAACGCAAATGAAGGTCAACTTACTTTAGATCAGAATACTATTAATCAAATTGTAAATGGATTACAGCAAGCCAGCACAAATGGTTTGACTCAACTACCTTCAAGAGATATTCCAATGGGTACTACCGGGATTACACAAGATCCTAATATACAACCAAATTACATTCCTGCGCCAACACGAAATGAAGATTATATTCAAAACTATGAAGACGCCGACGATATAATTAACGGTTATACAAAACACTCTAATATACAAAATTCGTTAGATGAAACATATGCGGAAATACAAACGCCATTACTATTATCTATATTGTATTTTTTGTTTCAATTGCCTATTGTAAAAAAATATTTATTTCATTTTTTCCCTGTACTTTTTTTGAAAGATGGAAATTTAAATTTATATGGGTTTTTATTTACTAGCAGTTTATTTGGTCTTATTTTTTATCTATTGAATAAGATAACAAATCATTTCAACGCGTTTTAACATTTACGCCTTTTTACATTTAACCCTCTAATTTCCAATTATATTGTTTGATAAACGCCGTTTAATATTTATATATTATATTATAAATGCGAAGCAAAAAACATTTTACTCGAAATAACAAAACTCTAAAGAATAAAATTAATAAATATATATGTAAAAATGATTTAGGTTGTGAAGATGATATAGATAGAAAATTAGCAATACAAGATATTTTTACACTTTATAGTGAAATCGCGGATTTTATGTATGAAAAAGATGAATATTTATCATATATAGATAACGATTTAGTTAAGTTTATAGGTTATAAAATAGATTTAGAGTCAAAAAATGACAATGAAGGTATAAGATTATGGAACAAAATAAGTAGTAAAATAACGTTAAATAAAAACCCAAATAAAGAAAAAATAATAGAATTCTTGAATGAAGTTCCGTTATATTATTTATTATCTTTCTTAGGTTACGCTTATTATAAATATAAAAGAAATAAAGATATTTTAGATAACATTGAAGATAAATAATAATCGGCGTTTCACTTCGTAGTAAATTTCATAACTTGTGAAAAAGGTGTAAAAGGTGTAAAAGGCATAAATATAAATATAAATAATTTAAACATTAATTAATAATAGTTATACCGCAAACAATGACAAATATTATAGAAGAATTATTTTATAAATTCCACGATACGCTGAAAATGAGTATTTTCAATAAAATTAAAACAGGTAATCACGTTGTTGACACAATTATTAATACGTTTATTTTTACCATAATAGGATATATATTCAACCATTTAAACAAAAACAAAATTTCGTTATATTTTGGAATAGATAAAGAAAAAATAAAGTCTTTTTTTTATAAAAGATACGAAATAGAATTAGAAGGAAAACGGAGTTGTACGACTTCTATTTATAGTCATAGTACAAATATATCGGCAACATATAGTAATAGATTTAAAGCCTTTTGGTTTTACATTGTTAATAATATATCGGAAAATAACTCAATATATAAACTGAAAGAAACTGTTACAAATATTGATGCGTATGTAAGCACCTCAGATGATTGTAATAAAAAAATAACAGATATTTTGATGGTTTCACAATCTGATTGTTTTATAATTGATGATGATATATACGCTATTTGTAAAATGTTCAATGAAGATGACTCCAATAATGATAGGGTCACAACGAAAATTGAAAAAATTACCGTGAAAATATATTCTTACAAGTTTAACGCTTCTTATCTAACAAAATTTATTGACAATATTACAGCGGATTATTTGACGTCTATAAAGACCAACCGGTATAACAAAAAATTTATTTATACTTTAGAAAAAACAACTCGCGGGGAGGATGATTCTAAATATAGTTGTTGGTCGGAAACAAATTTTATTTCTTGTAGAAAATTTTCCAATATGTTTTTTGAGGGAAAAACAGATTTAATTAAAAAGATCGACTTTTTTATTAATAACAGAAATTGGTATGAAAGCAAGGGAATACCTTGGACTTGTGGAATTGGTCTTTACGGCGAACCCGGGACCGGTAAAACATCTTTTATTAAAGCGCTAGGAAATTATACAGGTTATCATTTGGTGTTTCTCTCATTGAAATTAATCAAAACAAAACAACAATTACATCATTTCTTTTTTGAAGATACATATAATAATAATAATGAAAAAAAATCTATAACATTTGACAAAAAAATAACAGTTATTGAAGATATAGACTGTATTGGAGATATTGTTTTAAAAAGATCTGAAAAATTTAAAAAGAAAAATAACGCGCATTCCAATTCCAATTCCAATGGCAATTCCAATGATTATTTAAATGGGAAAGGCGCAGACGATCTAGTAAAGTTAGGCGACATTGTCAAATCTGTAGTAGATTTAAATGGTTCAGAAATTTTAAAGATGAGCCCACATACAGATGGTCCAACTTCTGAAGAACCTATTACGTTAGATGATTTATTGAATATATGGGATGGTGTACGTGAAACGCCTGGAAGAATATTAATTATTACGTCAAATCATTATGATCAACTTGATCCGGCATTAATAAGGCCTGGTAGAATAGATATAACTCACGAATTTAAAAACGCAAGTCATGACGTAATAAGTGAAATGTACAATCACTTATTTAATACTGACATATGTGATGAAAGTCTAAGCAAAATAAACGAATATTTTTATTCTCCCGCAGAAATAATCAATATTTATTTGTCTCATAAAACAAAAGAAGCATTTGTTGAAAGATTATTACAAAATGTGAAACCTTAGAACCAAAAATTATATATTGTCTAGTCTACGCGTAACTGTAATTATATACACATTTGAACATTTTTATTTTATATATTGTACATTTCAATTCGGATTTTTTAAAATAGTAAAATAATAATTTATAATAACGAATCGAATGATAGATAAATGCGTAGATAAATTATTTGAATCATTGCCTAATCACCTAAAAAATATAACATCACCTATTGAAATTGATTTAGTATTAGAAGGCGGCGCATTCAATGGAAGCTATTTAGTTGGAGCTCTTTATTTTTTAAAAAAAATGGAAAAACATAAAATTATTGAGGTTAAACGAATATCTGGCTCTAGTATAGGGTCTTTTATAGGCCTACTATATTTTATGGATTCTTTAGATTTAGCTTGCGAACTTTATAATATTTTAATAGAAGACTTAAAAAAACACAAGTTTTTGAATATTATTTACTTACTTAATAATAAAGTAAAAGATAAAATACCTAACGACATTTTTTGTAAAATAAATAATAAACTTTTTATTAGCTATACAGATATAAATAAAAAGAAAAAAATTACGGTATCTAAATATAAAAATGTAAATGATATTATAGATGTTATTATAAAATCATGTTTTCTTCCATTTGTAATTAACGGAAACATTTGTTATAAAAATAAGTATATTGATGGTATATTACCATATATATTTCCACTAGAGAATCACAGAAAATTATTATATCTAGATATAATGATAAATGATAAAATTTTTCATCTAATGAGCGTAAAAAATGAAAAAACTAATTTTCATAGAATTATGTTGGGATTATTAGACGTTCATTTTTTTTTCATAAAAAACCAAAGGACTAGTTTATGTAGTTATGTAAATGAATGGTCTATTTTCGACGTATCTCGCAATATAGTAAAAAAAATAATAGAAAAAATAATAATTTATACTATTTTTTTTATCATATTTTTAAAAAAAAATATTAGTCCTGAATTCAAACAAGGAAAATTTTGTAAGTTTATCAGAAAAAACATATACGTATTTTACAAGTCGACTATTGATTTGTATTGTATCTAATATATTTCATTTCCTTTTTTTGTTTTATTTTTTTTACCCCAATAATTGAAATTGAATTTTTTATATTTATTGTTTTTATTATTATTATTATTTTTATTTTTAATTGTTTTTTTTCGAGGCGGATTTGGAGTTTTTTTCTGCGTGTATTCGCGAGTTTTAGATTTATTCTCTTTATTTTCTTTATTTTCTTTATTTTCTTTATTCTCTTTATTTTCTTTATTTTCTTTATTCTCTTTATTTTCTTTATTTGGGTTGTTTGCCGGTACATAATTTAAAAACCATTCTTCGTATTCTTTGCTACCTCTTTTGTCCTTCAACTCTCGGAATTTTTCCGCTTTATGCGAACGCATTTCTTCTACGGTTTCTTGGTGTCCATAACAAGTGATACTAAATCTTTTTAACAATCCCTTTTGTTCCAATCTGTTTTTTTGTTGAACTTCAAACAGAAATTTTGACATACATAAAATTCTATTGGAAAACTCTCTAAAATAAGGTCTATCAGTATACAAAAAAGCCAAATAAAAACTCAACATTGTATCTATTGTCGCAATTTTGACTTTTTGTCCATGTATACGTACTACGTTATAGCTATGACAGGCTATCGGTTTATAAATGAAAGCGACAGAATCCCTATCAACTCTAATCTCATAATGAGTTGGAATAATTTCGCCAACCGGTTCATGTTTAATAATTTTTACATTACTAATATTAATATCTTTTAATCTTTCCTTTACTATTTCTGCGGTACTTTCCGGATGATTTGACAAAACGTCAAAGTCCGCAATTTTTTTTAGTTTTTTTTGTAAATGTTTTGGCATATATTTTGAGTATAGCGATATAGCGTAACCTCCAAAAAAAACTACTCCTTGATTTACCAGTGTATTTTGTACATTATCATAAATATTATCTTCATTTTTTTTAGATTCCATTTCTCGTTGAAAATCTATATTATCACATTTAATGTCTGTCATTGGATGATGCGTATTCAATAATATTAACCTCTTTAACACTTTTTCCCATCTTGAAGTATCTCCAACAGGTCTACTGAGTTCCAGATACATTGACATTCTTAAAAAATTTGGAGGAGCATATAATATGCCATCGACTCTAATAGAATCCTTTAACAAAACCTTAAATATATCTCTAGGTATTTGCGTTAAATCTGCTACAGGAATATAATTAACGTAAACCTTACATGTGGAATGATGTTGCCCAGTTTTTGCTTCCACGTCTGTAAAACCTTCATTGTAGTATATATCAGCTAATTCTTTTGCGTCACTTACTGAATCTGTAGTAAAAAAATCATAATCTGGAATTTCCGCGTCTTTATCATAAAATTGGTCTTCTTTTGGTAAAATATTATTTATGGCCGTACCTCCGTAGCATATTAAATTTTTTTGTTTAATAAAGTTTTCTAAAATGGTTATCATTTTTTTGATTTCATCAGAGTTAACAATTCTTTTACCTATTTTTTTTTCAGACGCGTCTACAGCTAAACGCAATATTGCTAATTCACATTCTTGAAAATTCATTGATTTATCGCAATTTTTATTTTTCATATATATTATTTATATTAAATATTATTTATATAAAATATTATTTTGATCAAAATAATATTTTTGTTTTATTTTTTGTTTTTTGTTTTTTGTTTTTTGTTTTTATACTGAGATTGCGTTGTCTATTACCGGAAGATAATATTTATCTTTTGGAAAAATAGTATCGCACGCATTACATTTACATTCTAATTCATTTATTAAAAAAAACCTACCCGCCATATTTGGTGTTTTTCCTGATTTTTGACAAACCGGGCAATGATAGTTACATTTGTTAACTATATCCAAAATAGGTTTTTGTTGGATTGGATCCACGTTTGTCACTTTACTCTGAGAGATTCCCATGTATTATGAATATTACAAAGTAATACGTATTTAAGTTTTAATTATAATATAAAATATAAAATATAAAATATAAAATATAAAATATATTTTTAATAGTCAATAGAATAATAATCTGTGCTTTGATTTCTAGGAGCATACGAATACTCTGGATTTTGAGTAGTAGGTGCGTCAACAGTAACTTCGTTGTATCTCAAAATTTCAGGTTTCAAACAAAAAGCATATCCAACATTATCGAAAAATGTATTATTGTCTTCTAAAAAGCTATCGACCAATTGGTATCTTATAGCAGTCATTTGACATCCAATTGCCCTTGTTAAAAGCCCACTTGGGTTTGGAGGATTAGAACCGGTGTCCGGGAAAACAATTGTCATATTTCGCTGATTATATAGTTTTATTTCTTCAATATCATGATTTTCTTTTACCTGTTTATAGTCGTATCCTCTCATAAAAAAAGAATTACTTACTATATTAACATATTCAAGCAGTTCTGGATTTCCTAAAAAGGTTGGATTGCTTCTATCCATAATTAAAATAACTTTATTCATCAAATTTATTAAAGGGGTACCGCCTATATTTAAACCATTATTTTCATAACTATATTCTTTTCCAAGCATGATAGAGTCGTAAGATTTAAATATATTTACTAATCCCGAGTACATCATCGGATTATTACTCATACACCTTAAATGGATTAAAATAGGATCATTTGGATTTGGACAATCTCCTCCTGAAAAAGCGTTGCTTTGTATTGTAGACATTACGTCGGAAAAATTTACGGAGTTAAAGGTTTCTTTTATATAAACGCTATCTACCGTAGAGGTAGAAACTACTGGAGTATTATTCACATAATATAATTCAAAATCTAGACATCTTACGCCTTGTTTTAAAACGCTTGTTAAATTACATAAATTAACAAAATCATTTTTATAACTTCCTCCACTACAAGCATTATATGCTGTTTTAATATAATAATCGTACAAATTTCCACTAAAATCAGGGTTTGTCGTATCAATCGATTTAATATTTCCGTCTATTGTTCCATACAAAGTATTCATATAGTTACATTCATTATTTGGAAGATTTCTTAGATATATAAAATAAATGATAACAGCTAAAATTATAATTAGACTTATAGCTAAAATAATAAATGACACAAAATCTTCTTTTAAATTCATTAATGTATTCAAAACTTTATTTGAAGAATCTTCACTCATACTTATATTATAATATTATTTTTTATAAAATTTATTGTTATACTATTTATACTATTTTATACTATTTATACTATTTTATACTATTTTATACTATTTAATACTATAAAATACTATTTTTATAATAATTATTGTTATATTAACAACGCAATTATTGATTTAAAATTTAATAAATATATATATATTAACTATGGCAGGGGGTTTAATGAATCTTGTCTCTCAAGGACAACAAAATATAATATTGAATGGGAATCCATCAAAAACTTTTTGGAAGGCAACTTACCAAAAATACACTAATTTTGGTTTACAAAAATTTAGGTTAGATTATAGCGGCTCTACTTTTCTCAGATTAACGGAGGAATCCACTTATACTTTCAAAGTATCTCGTTATGGAGATTTATTAATGGATACTTTTTTAACGATAAACCTACCTAATATTTGGAGTCCAATTTTATCCCCGCAACAAATTGTAAATCAAGATGGAACAATTGGCTATACTAATTGGGCTCCATATGAGTTTAAATGGATTGAAAATATTGGTTCCCAAATGATCACAAAAATAAGCGTAAATTGCGGAAATCAAAAACTACAAGAATTTTCTGGCCAATATTTGCTTTCTATGGTTCAGAGAGATTTTAGCGCTGACAAAAAAGCGTTGTTTAATGAAATGACTGGAAACATTCCTCAATTAAATAATCCTGGTAACTACGGCGCTAGAGTAAATTCATACCCTAATGCGTTTTATACAGATAGTCCCGCAGGAGCTGAACCGTCTATCCGTGCTTCAACATTATATATTCCCTTGAATTTTTGGTTCAATTTAAAAAGTCAAATGGCGTTTCCATTAGTTGCTCTACAATATAACCAATTAGAGATTCAGGTTACAATAAGACCTATTTATGAGTTATTTACTATTCGAGACGTAAATGATAACGTAAACAATTTTCCATATGTCCAACCTAACTTTAACCAACCTAATATGCAGATGTATCGTTTTTTACAAACCCCTCCTGATATTTTATTAGGACCAACTTCTTACACAGATCTTAGAAGCCAATGGGATGCGGACGTACATTTAACTTGTACATATGCGTTTCTTTCAAATGATGAACAAAAAATGTTTGCTAAAAATGAGCAAAAGTATTTAATTCGACAAGTTCAAGAAACAACATTTTATAACGTTACAGGTCCCAATAAAATAGAGCTTAACTCTATCGGTTTAGTTACAAGTTGGATGTGGTACTTACAAAGAAGTGACGCAAATTTAAGAAATGAATGGTCTAACTATACCAATTGGCCTTATAATTATATGCCGAATGATGTTACTCTTGCTCCGGTACACGGAGCGTTTCAAATACCGGATAACGTAACTATTGGTCCTGGAGTAAACCCTGATGGACTATTAACTGGATTATTTACTACAGGGGTTTATACTCCTCAAAATCAACAAGAAATATTGGTAGTTTTAGGAATTTCAATAGATGGTCAATACAGAGAAAATTTACAACCATCCGGCGTATACAGTTTTGTAGAAAAATACGTTAGAACTGCTGGTAACGCTCCTCCATTTTTATATTGTTACAATTTTTGTTTAAATACATCCCCTTTTGACCTTCAACCTTCAGGAGCATTAAACACGAATAGATTTAATTTAATTGAATTTGAATTTACTACCATAGTACCAGCATTAGACCCTTACGCGCAAGTGCTAACAATTTGTGATCCTACAACGGGAGACATTGTAGGTATAAATAAACCGACGTGGAGAATTTATGAATATAATTTCAATTTACAATTGTTTGAAGAGAGATTCAACGTTGTTACATTTATTGGTGGAAATTGCGGATTACAATACGCTACTTAAATAATAAAATAATCAATTAATCAAATAATAAAATTTGTAGTTTATTATAAACTATTTATTGATTTTTTATAAACAAATTATATTTTCTTTATTTTTACAAAAATTACAATTGTATTTACAAATATATATATAAATTTTATGAAAAAGATAAAACATTGTATTTTATAAGAAAAATTATAATTACGGTTATAATAATAATATTAATGGAGTAATGATTTATTATCTCAATATCGCTTGCGTCATTATTATATTTTGTACCTAACATTACGTCCCATATATCTATTCCATAATTGGTTTTTTTATCTAAATGATGTTTTTCGTGAATTTTTGATGGAATATAACTATAATTTATGATATGTACAGAACAATACATTAATCCCCATAGTAAAAAAACATATTGATTCATTTTTTTTGCGAAATAACATACTAGCATGGCGCAACCGCCTTGTGTGATAAAATTTAATATAAATTCTATTATCATGTTTTTTTTTAATTTATTTATGGACGAATCATGATGAATAGTCTCATGAAAATCCAATAGTTTACAGAAAAAAAGAACAATGTTGTTAGAATACTTATTTCTTCTAATATAATTATTTTGTTTAAGATATGCTTCTTCTAATTTAATATCATGAGATACATAATGTATAACAAATCCAGAAAAAGAAGCAATTATGAAAGATACAATAGTATAAAAAAGGTTATTTTTAGAATATATGGAAATTATTATTAAACAAATAAAGCTTGTTATGTAAAATATATAGTTTTTTATTATAGATTCAATTAAAGGATCATTTTTATATGGCGAAAAATATTTGTTAAACCAGTTACTTTTTACTTCTTCTTTTTCTTCTTTTACTTCTTCTTTTAAAATTATTTTATCTGTCATAAAACGACCCAATAAATTATTTATTCGTTTTATACTAAAAAGTCAATTATGTATTTTTAGTATAATAATGGCAACTAAAGAATCTAAAAAAAAAATAATAGAAAATATTGCGTCATTCTTAAAAAAATGTAACATTTTTAAATTATCTGATAAATCATTTGGTTTTTTTCTAAGGGCATTTCACGTAAATTTGCCGTTTTATTTAGTCATTTTTATGATTTATGGTACAAAAGTACAAAACATACTTATATTATTTGGATTAATGTTAGCGTTTGTATCGTTTATTTATTTTAATGGTTGCGTTTTAAGCAAAGTAGAAAAAACAGTTGATGGAGAAGACATCACCATAATCGACCCATTTTTAAATATTTTCAATATGGAAAAAACAACAAAAAATAGAATGATTGTTTCATATGTAATAGTATTTTTTTATTTGTCTTTTGCTATTTTAACTTTCAATTATCGTTTTGGTTTTTCAATTACTTTTAACGATTTTACAGAAGAATATAATAATTTTATCAGCCATATGAATAACGTTTCTCTCTATTTATCATCTTTTTTTTTGAATAATAGTTACAAAAGGCAAAACAATGATAAAAACGATAAAAAAGAATATCAACATCAACCAAAGAGAGAAATAATACCGTTTGATGAAATATCTATTTAAATAATTATTTTACAATATTTTATTTATTTTTGTAAAAAAAATTGATTTGGTTTTACTGAATTATGATATAAAAATACTTTATCATGACAACTATACAAATGGATTTAACAAAATTATCTAGAAATGAACTTTTATCGAAGTGTGAGGAGGTTGGTTTAACAAAATGTAAATCAAAAAACAAGTCTCAATTGATTTCTTTGATACAAGAAAAACTTTCAGTTGAAGATGATACAGAAAATGATGATAATGTCGATAATGATTCTGATAATGATTCCGATAATGATTCCGATAATGAAATCGATGAAAAAGAACTACACGAAGACGAAGACTCAAACGTTGATGAGAAAATAAAATCTATTTCAAAAAAAGATACATTAAATTTAATAAAAAAGTTTCCAAAACAAATGAGAACGAAATTAACAAATATTAACAAAGCCGGTGCAGATACAAATATACCATGTACAACAAAACGCGTTTCACAGAATTCACGAATGTTTTGTACTTATTCAATCATTCGTAAAAATGATTTGAGCCTTACGCAACTAGAAACGCATTCAAAAGGTATATGTATTGGAATGAATTTTAATGATTACTCAAAAATAAAAAATAATGTAACTCGCGATGAACTAGATAACTACTTGTTTTCAAATATTGGAGGAGATAAAACGGTTTCCTCTATTATTACTACCATGAAAGACGCGACAGGATATTCAGGGTCAAAACAACAAAGGGACCAAAAATTACTATTAGATATTGAAGCAAAACAAAATAATTGGGTTCCGATTAGCAGAAAAAAAGACATTCAAAAAGGTATTATTAATGAAGGTAATGATAAATGGGAAGGACAATATTATTATCATATTTGTGGAGGCGACCAAGAAAGTATGAAAAGTTGGACAGGAACGCAACCGCAAATTTTCACTACTCCGAAGGGTTTTATGTCAGGAGAAAAAGTAATTATAGACAATTATGTATGTTTATTGTACCAGTTGTTACACGTTTATAATATAGATAAATTTTTGGAAAAAAACGAAATAGAAAAATATAAATCAAACTTTGAAAACTATTTGAAAGAGAGAAAATACATGGGTAAAACTTGTTATGATTTGATAAATGAACTTGGAGTATTAGACAAAAATGATCATTTAATTAGTCCAATTTCCTACAAAAAAATATCAGCTGATGATTTTTGCGAAAAACATAAGTTGGATATAAGTCATAATGAAGCCGTTTGTAAACAAAAAATATACTTTTGTGAAGATAATAATATTATGCTATCAGATTATCGACCTGGCAATTTATTTTGGGATTTCAAAGTATCAAATATGCAGCAGCAAAATTATACAATTAAAGAATATTGGGACAATATAGAAGAAAGTTTAGAACGCAGAAAATTAAATGCTAAAAATTTATAATTCTAAAAATTTATAATTCATCATATTCGCAATCAGAAATTTTAATGTTATTTATTATACATTCTTCAAACAAATCTTTTCTTAGTTCAATACCAACGCCGATTCTATTTAATTTGCGCGCTTGTATTGCTGTTGTAAAACTACCGCCAAACATATCTAATACAATATCTCCCTCATAACTATAATAACGTATAGCCATTTCAGGTATTTCTGCTGGATATGGAGCAGTATGACCCAATTTATTTTCTTTTTTATTATTTATTTTAATAACTGGACTCAATTTGTGTATATCTCTTCTCCAATTATCTACAAATTCTGAGGGTACAATATTATTTTGCTGTTTTGCTTCATCTTGGGTTATTATTGTTTTAAGTGAAAATCTTTTGCCTCTATCACTAACGCTTCGGTTACATTTAGAATTACAACATTCCCATGATCTTAACCCTTTGTAAGTATAACTATTACTTTTTACGTCTAAAGATCCGCACGATGAACAAGGATATCTAATGTCTTTTTCAAGACGATGTTTATGAAATATTAATATATGTTCATAACAATTTAATGGGTATTGATAAAAAGGATAAGGAGTGCTTTTATTTTTATGTCTGCTAGACTGAACTTCGCCTTTATCCCATATAATATCATCCACGTATGTAAAACCACAATCTTCAAAAATTTTTATGAAATAACTAGGTAATGGTATTTTTCTTTCGCCCCAACATTTAATTTCACTTAAATTATCATTATCAACTACGTCGCTTACGTTGAATACGAATACCCTATGATTATCTAAAACCCTATAACATTCTTTTATAACTTCTGTCATGAAAGAGAGATAGTCATTTAAATTATTCCATACGCTGTAATCGCGTGCGTTATAATATGGAGGAGATGTACACATTAATCCAACGCTTTCATTTGGAAAAGATTTCAATTTGTCCAAACAATTACCCCATATTATTTTAATATTTTTGTTTGATTTTATTGAGTCATAAAATGAATAGTTAAAATTTTTATAATCTTGATGTATCAATTTAACGCCATTTATATAGCTATAAATGAAATTATATATATTCTCCGTTTTTTTTGTACTTTTATTATAGCTATTATTTATTAAATTAACTATATATTCATCTTTTATAGTTGAGTTTATAATATCCTCATTCAGTTTGAATAAATCTTCATTTTCACTATTTTCGTTATTATCACTATTATCAATATTTTCACTATTCTCGCAATTTTCATTATTCTCACTATTCTCAATAATATCATTATCCATTTTACTGTTATTATCATCACCAAGTTCATCTTCAATAATGAATGTAATTTTTTGTGTTTTATTATTTTTTGTTATATTGTCAATTAATTCAATTAATTCTACTTTAGTCTTTGATTTACATTTGGTTATTCCGTATTCTTCGCATTTTTTCAAAAGCTCTTGTTTGGTCATTTTAGTTAAACTCATATTGTTGTTATTTGTAATATTGTTATTCATTATATTATCTAATTCATTTTTTTTATTATCTAACAATACAAAACTCATTTTTATATTATTTTATATTTATTTTTATATTTATTTTTATATTTATTTTTATACATTTAATTCGAGTTGGCGGGTAATGGACCACTATCTATAAACTCGCCTGTTACAGAATATCGTTTGCTGTATATAGGCATATGTTTCATCTGAGGGAGTTCAAACTGTGTATCATAAAGCATTCTAGAATCATTAAATTTTGATCTCCATGTATTTACTCCATTAGACGTTTGAGGAGTTCTTCGGAATGTATTTTTTTTAAATATTGCGGAAGTTGTACCTATGTCAGTTGTAAGCGTAGAATACGTCGGCGTAACCCCAACAGTTAATTTACCGGAATCATTATCACCTGGAACAATGCTATTTTGTTTTATGTTTGATTTTTCTGGCGGTTGACAGCCAGGGCAATCTATATCCGCAAGGCATTGTTGTCCTGTTATAGAACACCTAGACGTAGGTCCGCACATATTTTTACAACTATAAACTGTATTTAAAGGAAGATTTACTGTTTGACTAGTTATGTATCCGTCTGTAATATAACTTTTTCCAAATCCTTCTTTATTTGGCGTAGGAGGCGGACTATAATAAATATAATCATTAATAGACAAATAATTAACCCATTGAAAGATAATAACTAAAAGAATTAGGCTAATAACTGCTAAAATTAATAATATTTTTTCTTTTTTAGAAATATTCATATAATATACTATAACTTGATATTTTATAATGTTTTATAATTTTTATATATAAAAATGTATTTATCAAATAATTTTATATTGATTTAATATAAGAAATGTCAAGTGAAAGTGATACACCAAATATAGATGAAGTCAAACAAACATTATCGCCAGGTTCACCATTTATGATTGACCTTCAAACGCTTATTACAACAATTATTCAAAGGATAACGCACCTTTTTATTTACGTTATACTTGCTGGATACGTTTTATATACTTGTAAAGTATGTCAATCGAATTTGTTTCCTACAGAAACTGCTTGTAAACCTTATACTAATTCTCTCGCGAATGTAGAATCCATTAAAACAAATATATTTGAAACTTTCATGACTCGTCCAAAAATGTCGCAAAAACTTCATTTTTCATATGAAAAAAATGATAGAAATATTATTTTAGATTCTATACGACAACTAAAAGAAGAACCTACTAGTACAGCAACTGGCGCATATATAATGACAATCATTCAAAGTTCATTAACCATAAATTACATATTTTTTAATATTTTTTTTAATTTATTAAATCAATTACCTGAAATTTTAATTTTAATAATTGGTCCGGCGTTTTTTTTAATGTTTATTCCTATTTTGTTAATAATAAATATTATTAATGTATTTATAAGTTGGTTTACTCAATTAAAATGGTTTTTTAAGAAAAATACAAATGATAAATTATCGGGAGTGCCAACTTGGAGCACGATTACGATTTTGGAACCAATGGAATTTTTTATAGCATTCGTGTCAATAGGGTTTTTCATGTTTTTAGGTTTTATTATATTACCGCCTTTATTGCCAATAATATCAACTGTTTTAGTAATTTTAACAATATTTTCATTGAACGCGTATCATGGCACTTTAAATGGTGAAGAAATTGGTCTGTTCGGCGTAATACAATTAGTCTTTACATATTATAAAGTTCCATTAACGACTATAATAGCACTAATGGTAATAATATATACAAACAGTATTTTAGGAACAACTTCAGGAGTATTCTGTGTAATTACTGTCATTCTAATATATTTTGGAATAATATCATTTGATTTATTTAAAGGCATTCCAGAAAAATATTTATCTCCAATGGTTCCTTCATTGCAGGCTATAAAAACTTGCTCGGCAGGAGTCATTCAAGCAGGAGGAAATAAAAAAGACACTTTTAATACAAACGCAAAAAGTTTTAATTCTAAATTGAAACAAATTAGTAAACAACTTAGCAAAACAAAATGAGATGTTGTGTTTTGATTATTTGATAAAATAAATAATAATATAAAAACAATTTTTTACAATTATTATAATGGGCAAAAATAAAAATAAACAAAATAAACAAAATAAACAGAACGTATTACCTTTTGTTAGCATTTGTACTCCAACGTTCAATAGAAGACCTTTTATTCCATATATGATAAAGTGTTTTGAGCATCAAGACTATCCAAAAGATAGAATAGAATGGATTATTGTGGATGATGGCACCGACAAAATAGAAGACCTAGTTAAAAATATTTCTCAAGTAAAGTATTATAAATTTGATGAAAAAATGACATTAGGAAGGAAGCGCAATATTGCTCACGAAAAATGTAGCGGAGATATTATTGTTTACATGGACGACGATGATTATTATCCCCCGGAAAGAATTAGTCACTCGGTTAAAACGTTACTGGAAAATCCGAAAGCATTATGCGCGGGCGCAAGTGAAATGTATATTTATTTTAAACATATACAAAAAATGTATAAATTCGGACCATATGGACCAAATCATTCTACGGCCGCAACTTTTGCTTTTAGAAAAGAATTATTGAAACAAACAAGTTTTGACAATAACGCGTCAGTTGCCGAAGAAAAACATTTTTTAAAAAATTATACTATACCGTTTGTCCAATTAGACACAATAAAATCTATTTTGGTTTTTTCACACAATCATAATTCATTTGATAAAAAAGATTTATTAATAAATCCGAACCCAACTGTAAATGTTTCTGATAAAAAAGTAGATGATTTTGTAAAAAACGAAGAAATAAAAAAATTCTTCTTAGAAGACATAGACGGATTATTAGAAAAATATGATTTTGGTAAACCTGATCATAAACCAGACGTAGTAAAACAATTGAATGAAATTAAAGAAAAAAGACAGGAGATGATAAGAAACGAGCAAAAAAAACAGCAAGATTATAATAACGCCGTGAATAAAATAAATCAAATAAATCAACAAAATAATTCACTACAGTATGAAAGTAAGATAACAGAGTTAACTTTATTGATTAAAGAATTAACTATGGAAAATAATTTATTAAATGACAAAGTAAAATATTTGGAGAACAAAATAAAAGAAATTATAAAAACCGAATTAGATAAGACTAAGCAAACGATGCTAAACTAAATAATATATCCAGTTCCCACATATATCTCATAACCCAATTGTCGTAATTATATTTATAAACAATATAAAGACAAACTGAAAGTATATTGTATAATAGCAAACAGTAATGGATTACGATGATAGATATCACCCTTCTAACTCTAATGACGTTGACAAAAAATATAATGGAGTTGGCTTCACAGATGACGTAAAAAAACTCGATCCGGGCTACAATGAAATTTATAGAAGAGTTTTACAAGATAATGGCAAAGTAAAAAATAAAAAAATTGTAGTTTATAGCTCAGGAAGCTTAGGTTCGCAAATTAGAAACGCGGTTACTGGTTTTTATACCAAAGATATTGTTGGGTCTTCAGACGAAGATCTTTATTTTTCATTTATTCTTGCTACAGGTGAATTGCGAAAGGGATCAGTAACGTTGTTTTTTGACTCTCCTGAACAATGTGAAAAGCATCTTTACCAAGTATTTGGAGAAGACATCAAATCAAAGTGGAATAGCAAAAGATCAAAGTATTTACGTTAACGTTAAATTGTATAATATTTTTATTTGTCTTCATATATATCCGTGTTAGATTCAACGACATTGGACGCCAATTAAAAAAAAATAAATTCCCATTTTATAATAAATATATAATGTATTTATTATAATGTAATTATAACGCAATAAATAGTTTCATTCATCTTCATCGCTCTGCTCTTTTACTTCTTCATCGTCGTCAACATTTTCTTTGGTATATTTTTCAATATATCTATATATTCTATTAATATCTAATTTTGTTATTTCTAAATTTTCAAATAAAAGCGTTAATTGGTTATCATCTGAAGTATTTTTCAATTCAAGAAAAAACGAGAATAAGTCTTTTTTGTCCATTCCTAATTGTTGGCATAAGTTTTGTATGAATAAAGAATTATTATATTCAGTAGAATATTTTGTTAATACTTTTGTAAATCTTACTTCAGTTGGATTATATTTTATTTTCTTTTTAAAAGTATCATGATACAACCGATTATTTTTAAACGTTTTAATGAGAGAACTCATTTCGTTAAATTGCCATATTTGTTTTTGAAACGTAATTCTATCAATGTAATCAGCAAAACACATATTATCCAGCTGTTTTAAATAAAAAGGTATTGAAATACTTTTATCCATTTTGCCTATTACATCAATTATGTTTTCGTGCCACAATAACCCGACAATAGTTCTATCTGTTTCATTCATGATAGTAGTATGTTCTTCAATAGGAAAATAAGTATTCATTAATTTTTGAGTTATTTTTTTTGTATCATCATTGTATGATTTTAGATGAAAAATATTATCAATAATTTTTCCATCAAATATGTCTTTCTTATTTTTATAAATATTATAAATAGTATTTAGTTTTCGCAAGTCTCCTTGTATAAAAGACAATATTTTATTTTGTACGTTTTCATTCGTATCAGGAATTAAGTATTTTAAAATGGCACTTATTTGCGCAGAATTAGGCGTTTTGAGTTCAACCGTGTTACAAACCTTCATGAGCTCTTTCATTTTCTTGTCTATATGATAATTACCAATACATATTATAGGATTCATTGTTACTTCTTCCATTTTTTGTTTTTTTGTTTTTTTTGGCCGAATAAGTTTGATAAGAGTATTTATACCACCTTTATCTCCATTATTCATCCCATCTATCTCATCCATTATGATCGCAATCTTTTTGATTTTTTTATTAAAAACACTCATTATATTTTTGTCAGACATATTATGTTTAGTGATATTGTCAATAATTGATTTATTTCTAATATCACCTGCGTCATATTTGATAATGTCATAGTTTAACTCTTTTAAAATATTAGTAACAAACGTTGTTTTGCCAGTTCCCGGATCACCATAAACATATACGCCTTTTTTATAAAGCATATTATTTTTGTTTAACTCAAAATTGAGTAATATTTCTTTTATTGTTGAACATTTTTCATCTCTATTCAAAATATTATTTAAATTTAAATTTTCCATTTTATATCATTATAATAATTCTTTTATGTTAGTTTTTTATAAACGAATTATTGTGTAATTTTATATTTTACGAAGAAGTTGTTGTAGGAGGGGGCGTGCACGGATTATTAACAAGACCATAAGTTATTCCGTCCCAACTTAATCCACATTTATTTGCCCATAAGTATTTATTACATGTTGCTTGCGATCCAATAAATTGCGGCTGATCGAAATTCATGAATTTTGTATTACAAGTTCCTAAATTTTTTACGTTATTACAAATTGGACTATTTCCAGAAAGATCCATAGTCCAATAATCAGGACATTGAGCTACTAAAGGCGGCCATACCTGTGGAGACGCAAAAGCCAATGAAAGTCCTATTACTATTAAAACTATAATTAACATAATTATTGCTACCGTTAACACAATTTTTTGGAAAGATGCCATTATATATAAAATAAATATATAAAATAAATATATATTTATTTTTTCTATTTAAGTAATATAAATGCCTACTTTAAATGGACGTGTAAATATAAAAACACCAAATACTTCAGATCTTTTTAAGATGTATGACAAAATTCCTGCGCACCAATGCAGCACATTTAGGAATCCTACGGAAGGTCTTTGGAATGACACGCTTTTATCGAGCGTTTTTTTTTCTCAAAATAATATTCAATTAATTCAAAATGGAATAAGAGCCGGCGTGTATAAAAGATCAAACGGTCAATACGTAATTGGCCCACAAGACTGTGATTCTTTAAAAATTATAATGCGCAGTATATTTTTACAATATTCCGCGAATCAGCCAAACAACATACAAGCTCAAGTAACCGAATTAAATAAATTAGTTTTAAATTATTGTATTCAACAAGTATACAGTGAAGCGCAAGGCTACATGAAATATATAAACGACGTAAGTACTTTAGTCATTCCTATAGCTCATCCAATTATGCCAGATAATACAGATAGACAGTTAGAATTTAAACATTGGTTTTGAATTCAAAACAATTTAGTAAATAGATGTTTACATTAAATTTGAATTAAATTTGAATTACATAAGTACAAAAATTGTAATTATTATATATTATATAATATAATATTTACAATGGATAAAATTATTTTAATTTGCGCAACAGGACGTTCTGGTTCAACTACTTTACAAAGAATACTAAATACTATACCAAATAGTAATTTTTGTGGAGAAAACTTTGGCGCATTAAACAGTTTACTAGAATTTTATAAAAAATTAAAATATTCGGCCATTAATAACGTTCCTGGAAAATTTAAACCTACTAATTATGAAACTTTAATAGCAAATAAAATCAAACCAGCTTGGTACAACTCTTACAACTTTGACGTTACTGTCCAAAATATTAAAACGCTTATTACTAATTTATTTAAAAATAGTGAAAACACTACTGTTTGGGGATTTAAAGAAATTAGATATGATAACGGGAAAATACATTTAATAAAAGAGTTTAAAGAATTATTTCCTCAAACTAAAGTAATTATTCAATTAAGAGACATAAAAAGTCAAATGAAAAGTGGTTGGTTTAAACACGATAGAAATGCCGCAAATTATTTATCAAAAATGAATTTAGAATTGTACAAATTCTACAACGAGAGAAAAGAATATTGCTATTTCACTTCATTTAATAAAATGTTTGACAAGCAAAACTTGCGAAATATTTTTGATTTTATAGGTTGCAATGAACATTTTGATGAGAAAAAAATCGATGAAATATTGAGGAACAATTTAAAAGATTAAAACTATTTTGTATGTAAATAATTAAATAAACTTTTTAGTAATTTAAATGATACATCTATGATTTTATTAATATGCGAATCTTTTGATTTTAAAATGAAAATAGCTATAATAGGTCCAATCATTATAAACGCGGTTTCACACAACTTGTCATTATTCACTAAATCTTGAAGTACGTATATTTTGATAATATATAAAAACGAAATTATTAAACAAATAAAAAGTAACCCAGATAAAAATGTTTTTCTTTTACTTATAAAATTTGTTATTTTATGTGAAGCGATTAATATAAATAATGTGTAAAATAATACAAATAAATTTACAAAAATCAAGGTTATTACAAATGTTATTGGATTATAAAACATTTGTAAATATATCTTATATAAACAGCAGATATTATTTTACATTCTAAATATTATCTACAAAACGTTCAAAGGCGTAATTATGTTTTAATTATGTATTAAATCAAAAATTAAATATACAGTTATAAAAATTACAATAAATGATACTATAGATGATAACGCGGAAGTAATGCTTAATATGCTGGTGTCTTCTTTTATTACTGACGAAACAATAGCAATATCGTATATTTTAGTAATAATTAATAATTTAATTATTAACGGTTTTATAACGCTAGTTACAAGATTTTGAACCAGATCTTTGAAGGCTCCTCCTATACATATCCCTGCTGAAAAAGATAAAATAGTTCCAGTGCTAGAATTAAAAAAATTATACATTGAATTTAAAAATTTATTCTTATTATTTTTCTTTTGGTTTTGGTTTTGGTTTTGTATTGGCGGCTGAGATAATTGTTGACTTGGTTGAGGTTGTTGAAACGTTTGCGCGTATTGCTCGTTTGAATAATCCATTTATAATTTATATTGTATATTTATAAAATAAATATTATCTTACATATCTTAATTATCTTAATTATCTTAATTATCTTAATTATCTTAATTATCTTAATTATCTTCAATGACTATATTATTTTTTTTAATCTTTTTTATAACAGAAACATTTTTTTTAGATTTTTCTGTACCCGAAACCAACCGTTGTCTCTCTTCTTTATACCCAATGTATTCTTTTTTAAGAATGTCTAGTTCGTTCATCCACATTTGATTTATAGTCGTGCCTTTAATTATTTCTAATTCTATTTCTTTATTCTTTAATTCATTGAATAATTTGTCTACATTTTCTTGCGTAACGCTATCCATAGGCATTTTTATCAAATATTTGTAATCTATATCATTATTATCGTCATTTTCAAATGAGTGATATTTTTTTTCTTGTAACATTTTCACAACTTCTTCCTTTTTCTTTTTTCTTAAATCGATCGTCCCATCTAAATTTTCCTTAATATATCGCGCTTTATTACTTAACAATACAATTTCACGTTCTAATTGTTTTATTAAATAATTTTTTCTTTCTTGATAAAGGATAATTCTCTTATCGTAATAATCATCAATTATTTCGTCAATTTTTTCGTATTTTTTCAATTTATCATCAGCATTAAATAAATGCATATTCGTTGTTGAATTTGTAGTATAAAGCTTTAATAGTTTATCAACTCCATTACAACCATTCTCTGCTTTTATAGACTCAAGTTCTTCTAGCTTACCTTTCGCAAATGTAATTGTAAAATCAACATTTGTATCTTTGCTCATGTCATCATAATCTTTAATGATTGGCGATATTTTTTTCCCTTCTTTTTCTTTTTCTTTTTCTTTTTCCTTTTCTTTTAGACTAGGACTATTCTCTATTAAAGATTCTAACAATTCTTTAAAATCTTCTGTCCAAAAACCTACAGGTAACTCAAGAACCCTAATTTTATCGATTCCAATCTTTTCGTATAACCCTTTTATAAGAAATTTTCCATCACAAATTTTTTCTATTTTCCCATTAAATCCTTCATAGTAAGGTAGAAATTCCTTTGTACAATGTTGATCCGTTAATTTAGATTTTAAATAATCGATAATATCCAATGGATTATAACACATTATATCAGTACTAAATCCTGTGCCAATTCCTTTAGAACCATTCACAAGAACCATCGGAATAATAGGCGCATAATACGTTGGTTCAACGAGTAATCCGTCATCATTTAAATATTCTAAAATATTGTCGTCTTGTTGAATATAAATAAATCTCGTTATTTTATTCAGCATTGTAAATATGTATCTCTCTGAGGCGCTATCTTTACCGCCTTGAAGTCTTGTTCCAAATTGTCCATTCGGTAAAAGCAGATTAATATTATTTGAACCTACAAAATTTTGAGCCATTCCCACAATAGCACCATTTAAACTCGCTTCACCATGGTGATATCCTGAATGCTCTGAAACATAACCGCTAAATTGCGCTACTTTTATTTCTGTATTTAGATTTTTTTTAAAAGCGGAGTACAAAATTTTTCTCAAACTAATTTTTAATCCATCCATCAAATTTGGAATACTTCTATCGCAATCATACTTTGAGAAATGTATTAACTCTTTATTAATAAATTCTTCGTACGAAACAGATAAATTATTTGTGTTTAAATATCTGTTGCGATCATATTCTTCAAGCCATTCTTTTCTATCATCGGAACGTTTCTTATTAAAAACCATATCAATCGCATCATTACTTTCTTTTCCATTATGTTGAAAACCTACCATTTTCTTTTTTTCGAAATATTCCCGAAATTCTTTACCTGTACTAGTTCCCAACCCTTTATAATATTTTATTTTCCAACCTTTTTCATCATTGCTTTTTTTCCATTCTTCATATTCGCCGTCATTATAAAAGTTCAGCTCTTGATTTCCTTTACGCGCTTTTAAAATAGGAGTATTCATAAACCCGATAAAATCAGGAATTTCTGTAAGTTCAGGCCATTCTGATTGAAATAAATTGATACCCAATCCTTTAATGTGACTTCCATCTAAATCCTGATCCGTCATGAATAGCACCTTACCATATCTCAAATTTTTGTGAACGTCAATAATATCCTTATATTTTTTACCACTCTCTAAGCCAAGTATTTTTTTTATCTCAGCAATCTCTTTGTTTTCATTTATTTTTTTCACATTTTCTCCTCGAACATTTAATATTTTACCTTTCATTGGATAAACGCCAATAATATTTCGGTCATCTGATGATAATCCGGAAATAATTCCAGCCTTTGCTGAGTCACCTTCGCAAAAGATAATCGTACAATCTTTCGATTTTTCAGTTCCAGCCCAATTAGCGTCGGTTAGTTTAGGAATTCCTCTAACGCTTTTGCTTTTTATTCCATCTGTTTTTTTGGCTGCCTTATTTTCTTTTACTTCTGTTAAAGCGCAAGCAGCATCCATAACGCCCATTTTTGCTACTTTTTCAATAAACTTATCACTTACATCGCATTTTGAACCGAATTTAGAAGAAGGCGTGTTCATATAGTCTTTGGTTTGACTGTCAAAAGCAGGGTTTTCAATGTCACATCTTAAAAACAATATTAACTGTTCTTTTATGCTATTTGGGTTCACTTTTACTTTCTTTTTTTTCTCTATAAAATCAACCAATTTTCTAGTAATTTGATTTAAAATATATTCAACATGTTTTCCACCTTTGGCCGTATGAATACCGTTAACAAATGATACTTGTATAAATTCATTTGTTGGCGTTAACGCAACCGCGTACTCCCATCTTTCTCCATTATCTTCATACACTCTAGGATTTGCGGATTTATCCCCTATATACATATCAATATATTGCTGAAAATTTTTTATAGGTATTAAAGTAGAATTGTATTTTACTTTTAAATTTTTATCCGTAACGGCCGCGACGTCATATACTCGTTTTTTTAATAGAGCAACAAGATCAGGCGTTAACCCATCAATACCTAGACGCTTGTAATCAGGTTTAAAAGTGATTTTAGTATAAGGTTTTGTTTTACATTTTGTAATAGATGGTTTACAAATTTCATCAAGGTTGTTATTGAACTCTTGTTTATATTTTAGACCTCTGATATGATCAACCGTCTCAATTGTTCCTTCTGTAGACCAAATAAGAACTAGTTTGAAACCAAACCCATTTTTACCGCCAACAATTTTTTTCTCTGTTTTATCATAATTGGTTGACGTTCTTAAATGCCCAAAGATCAACTCGGGAATCCAAATTTTATACTCAGGATGTTCAGCAACGTCAATACCATTTCCATCATTAATCATTATAATTGTCCCATCCTCTTGAATGGATATATCAATGGTGGAAACAGGAATCGCGTTTTCTTGACCATTTAAAACAGCTTGTTGCATTCTAACAACATGGTCGCGACAATTTACAATTCCTTCGTCAAACAATTTGAACAACCCAGGAATATAGTTAATATTTTTTTCTATAATTTTATCTCCGGTTTCATTGAGAACCCATAAATCAGAGTCTACTTTCTCAACAGAACCAATATATGTATCTGGGTTATCTAATATATGTTGCTTGTCCGTTTTTTGTTGATATTTCGTTGCGAGATTATTATTTTCAGTTGCGATCATTGCGTTTAATTATAAAATATAGAATTTATATTTAAACTCTTTCAATTTTATTTATTACACTAATCGAATATATTTGTTAATATTTGTTCTTCGTCAACAATATAAATTATATTTTGTTGTAAATTATTCGCATTTATTACTATTAAATCGTGTTTTTCATCAATTATTATTATAAAATTTGTCATTGTAAATAATATACTTAATTTATGTTTATATTATTTATTACAAGATTTCTCTCTAAATGATACATGGTTATCTATATTTTTTACAGGATGAAATAACTGGGTTTCGTTTATGGCATTATTATCAAAGTCATGTCTAAAATGTATTTCTTTTAATTCTTCTATGTGAGCACACCTTAGATTATTTTTCACGGCAATTGTTGGAATGAATGCTTCTAAAAAAAATAATGTTCCGTTTGATTTGGCATAATCATTCATACATTCTGATAGTTTTTTAGAAATTCTAACGGCGCACATCATTCCATTATAATAGGGAGGGTCATATTTTATATTTATTAAAGGCCAATGCCAATAATCTTTATTCCCATCCGCATTGATTGTACAATTGTTAGACAATAAGTCCGCTTTAGTAAATTTTTTATCTATATCTAGAATAGTTTTTTCGTTATAAAAATAAACATCATCTTCAATAAACCAAACAAAATCATGATCCCTTTTGTCTACTCCAAAATAATATAATGCTTTATCCCAGCCGCTTATTAATTTATTAAGAGTAAAATTTGACTCGACATAACCATTTAGTTTACATGTTTCATTTTCAATTTTAATAAAATTTATATTTGTATATTTTTTTTCAAAATCATCCAGAACAAAATGAACGTCATCAATTATAATAAATATGTTATATTTTGTAAAATCATTCAAAAACTTACACCATATTTTATTTGGTTGGAAAGTTATTAAACATATAGCATTCATAAAATATAATAATATTTTTATAAATACAAATAAACTACAAAGTAATAGAAACAAAATAATACCTAAATAGAATATAAAATGTCATCATTATATTCTATTGGAAATAATATTAATAAAACCAAATCTTTACAATATAACGCATTATATAATAATTTTTTACCTGAAACAAAATCGTTTATTTGTAGTTGCGAAAATCAAGTAAATAACAACACAGGCACTCCTTTAATTAACCCTTCGCAAAATATATCAAACGCTCAAAGAGTATCAAACATTTTAATAAATTATACAAGTTACGGACAGACTCAATACGCGAATGCTTCTTTAGGAAACGTAAGACATGTAAATTATTTAGGGAAAACTGAAGGTCAAAAAGGAGGTAGTGGAGCTCCCCCTAAAAATCGATTACGTTAATACAAAATTTTCAATTATATACAAAAATAATATTAGTAACTCTAATTTATAAAAATATATTTTCTCCTATAATTTTATAATGACACGTTTTACAAAAAGCAGTAACGGTAAATACGCTGTAAGTGGAAAAAGTTTTGAACTATTAACTGGAACGCGCGCTCAAGTTTGGCATGAAACCGCATACAAAACAAGTGGAGGATTAACCAAACATGATCTTTTTAAAAATAAAGCTGGACGTATCGTATCCAAAGCTAAACACAATACTGCTAAAAAAGAGATGCGTTTAGTAAAAGCTGGATATGGAACAAAAAAGGGAAAGTTTGGGTTTGTTAAACTAAATAAAAACAAATCGAAACGTGGAGGAACAAGTCACTATTCTGGAAGTCATCATTCCGCAAGTCATCATTCTGGAAGTCACTATCCAGGAAGTTATCATTCCGGAAGTCATACAGCAAAACATCATAAAGGAGGGAAACGAAGACATCGTGGCGGAAGTATGTCACAATTAAACCCATCTCATTACGACGGAAAAGGCGTTGGAACTAGCGGAGTGTTTCTTCAAACAGGAGTAGCTGGAACACATTAAAATATTATAAAAAATACAAAAAATATAAAAAATACAAAAATGAAATTATATTCTAGGTAAAATATACTTTCTTTAGTTTAGTTCAATTCATTTCAATTCTTCATCACCCATTCCGAGTTAATTAATTTTTCATCAATAATAAAATCATGGATTTTTACATTTAAATACTTTTCAAAGTATCTTTTGCTAACATTAAATTTATTAGAGCTCAAATTATTATATTTACAATATAAATTATATACTTCTTCAATAGATATCAACGGAAGATTACAAGATTCTTTTATTTTATTTTTTATGAATAAAAATGATTTTTCAATATCATTATTTTTGTCCCATAAAATACAAGACACATTTAAAGCATATTTGTCTTCAATAATCTCTGTATCCGGAAAAAAATGGTTTAAAATTTTCACTACATTTTCTTCACTAATGGTTCCATTAGATAACAATTCTTCATCGCAATTTTTTACCCAAATTTTAAAAAGCGAACATATTTCATCAATTTCTAGTTCATTGTCAAATTCTTGTAAATGAACATTATTCACATTTATTGTTTTCTCCCAAAATTTTATAAAATCGCTTTCAATTGGAAAATATTTGCTTGTAATATCAATGAACGAATCGCTAGCAGAATCATAAGAATATTTGTCTTTTAATATATTTTTCAACGTATTTGAATAAATCATATTTGGAAGATTATTATTTGACAAAAATTGTTTCCATATAAAATGTATATTTTTCCATCCAATTTTTGCTCCATTATTCACTGGTTGTAAGAATTGTACAGAAAATGTATTTACAATTTCTTGTTGAGTAATATTTTTTAAGTAATAAGAATAATTTTTCAGCTCTTCGTCTGATTTCGTGTCAATAAATGAGTCTGAATTTTCGTACCTATTAGAATAGTGCGCAGAAACGCATAACAAATCAAGACCAATTTTTTTTAACAGTTCTTTCCACATATCGATACAAAATGTATTATTTATTTTTAGTAATCTATAGTTTGAAAATGAATGATTTTCGTGACATTTTGTCATAAAATTATTACTAGAATTTGTAACTCCAATAGATAAATACGCAATACTATCTATCTCATTTAATAACTTTTTCGTATTTTGATTTACTAAATAAATTAAATGTTGGTTCTTTTTTAAAATATTGTCTCCTACTATGGTTAAGAAATATTTTGCGTAATTTTTACTTGGAAATATGTAAGGATACAAAGAGTTTAATACTTTCTGTATTGTGTATGTTTCAGGAATCGACTGTAACAAATTTCTCTCTTTAATTAAAGCAATGACATTTTTTTTTGTTTTGTGTTTCCAATCAAGTAAAACTCTATCTTTTGAAATAGTAGAAAGTAGTTTATATATGATATCGTCTTCTTTTACAATTATATAATTTTTACCGTTATAATTGTAAAAACAACTATTTGACGATAAATAATAATATTTATGTTTACTTAAAAATATTTGAATAAATAATTGTTGTTCTTTTGTCAAATATAAATTACGACTAATATTTTTTTCGTGTTTTTTTAAATCATTTTCAATTTCATTTGGCAAATAATTTATTATTCTTGTGGAAATACGTTGTAATCCATATTTATCCTCATCATATTTTTTAAATAAATCGTCTATAACGGAAAAACATTTTTCTTTCAAGTTTTCTTCACTATTCATTCTAAGTATTATAATAACTAATCTTTAAATTTGTTTTATATTGTGATTAGTTATTGTAAAATATTATACGCCTTTTCTTATTTCATAACTTGTGAAAATGCCCATTATAAACTAATAAAAATATTAAGATTGGAATTTTTCAGTATATTCTGAACCAAAATGTCCACATTTATTGTCATCTAATCTAGAATTTCTTGCTAAATCGTATTCAATTTCACCAGTAATCATATTTATCTCACCAAATTTTTTACATCTACTATATTGTTTATCACTTGGAATTGGGTCATATGGATAGTTATTTGTATGTTCAATAAAATGTAAACATTTTGAACAAATTGGTAATTCTTTATTCCTTATGAAAATTTTTTGACTAGAGAATCTTCTATTTATTAGTAAAAAATAAATGAACTTATACATTTTATATATATTATATCAAATATTTATCTTTAATTTATTTTTGTTCCATTAATAATGGGCGTTTGAAATGTAAAAAGGTGTAAATATCAAATGGCGTAAAATATTGTAAAATATTGTAAATAATATATTCGCGTAATATTTATTCGTTTAAATATTATTATTCCAATAAGTATTTAAAGATTTAGGTAAAAATCTAGATATAATGTCTATTTTTATTTCAAAAAATTCTAATAATTCTTTAACCGATGGTAATGTATTAACAATAAAAACAGTTCAAATAGCTCCATTTAGAACTCTTATGACTGCTTTAAAGGATATTCTTCTTGAAACAAACATTAGTTTTCAACCCGACGGAATTCGGATTATTAATATGGATAAATCTCATACTATTTTAGCGCACTTATATTTAGCTTCGCAAAACTTTGAATTTTATGAATGTAAAAAAGATAAGATTATTATTGGCGTTAATATGTTCCATTTATTTAAATTAATTAATTCTATTGATAATGATGATACATTAACAATTTATATTGAAAACTCGGATTACGTTGATGGAATTGTTTCTCATTTAGCTCTAAAATTTGAGAATGGAGAAATTAAACAATGTAAGACACAAAAATTGAGACTAATTGAACCAGAGCCTGATGAATTAGAGTATCCTGATGTGAAATTTTCATCTATTATCAATCTACCGTCCGTAGATTTTCAAAAAATAATTCGCGATCTCTCTTGTATTTCTGATAAATTGGAAATTAAATCTGTTGGTAATGAATTAATATTTAAATGTTCCGGGCAATTCGCTTCCGCTGAAATTCATAGAGCTGAATCAGATGGTAGCATGGGTTTTGTTTTGAAACAAGATTCGTCGAAAATTATTCAAGGTGAATTCTCTCTTAAAAATTTAAGCTATTTTATTAAATGTACAAACTTGTGTTCTCAAATTGAGCTTTACCTGGAAAATGATTTGCCTCTTGTTGTGAAATATAATGTAGCCAGTCTTGGGGAGATAAAGCTGTGTTTAAGTTCATTACCCTCAACATAATTTAATCCTTTTTTCTTTGTGAAATTATTGCTTTATTTAGATTAAATAATATTGTATTATTTTTTATATTATATTATTTTATAATGGTACAAGTTACGTTAAAACGATTGGTAGACACTATTTCAAGGATTAAAAGTAGTCCTGGTCCACAAGGACCAAAGGGTGAAAAAGGAGAAAAAGGTGAAAAAGGTGAAAAAGGTGAAAAGGGTGAAGGCGGCCCTGTTGGGCCAAAGGGTGATAATGGAGCAATCGGATCAAAGGGAGAAAAAGGCGACAGGGGTGATAATGGAGCAATCGGATCAAAGGGAGAAAAAGGCGACAGGGGTGATAATGGAGCAATCGGATCAAAGGGAGAAAAAGGCGACAATGGTCTTGATGGACGCCCTGGAGAAAAAGGCGACAGGGGTGACAATGGTACTAATGGTCTTGATGGAGCAAAAGGAGAAAAAGGTGACAGGGGTGACAATGGTACTAATGGTCTTGATGGAGCAAAAGGAGAAAAAGGTGACAGGGGTGACAAT
>Ga0114973_10000126_pt1 | contig 51109 bp, 49 predicted proteins | sample M_140807_MF_Meta_FD_87025 | JGI IMG/M metagenome (GOLD analysis project Ga0114973, IMG submission 87025) | Freshwater microbial communities from Lake Montjoie, Canada to study carbon cycling - M_140807_MF_MetaG | ecosystem: Environmental > Aquatic > Freshwater > Lake | place: Lake Montjoie... | reverse complement strand
ATTAGGTCCTGTTGTACCAGTAGGTCCTGTTGTACCATTAGGTCCTGTTGTACCATTAGGTCCTGTTTTACCATTAGGTCCTGTTTTACCATTAGGTCCTGTTTTACCAGTAGGTCCTGTTGTACCAGTAGGTCCTGTTTTACCATTAGGTCCTGTTGTACCATTAGGTCCTGTTGTACCAGTAGGTCCTGTTGTACCAGTAGGTCCTGTTTTACCAGTAGGTCCTGTTGTACCAGTAGGTCCTGTTGTACCAGTTGTACCAATACCAATGTATTCTTTAGATATTTCTAAAGTTTTGTTAATAGCAGAAGATGTGGCACTGGCGGATGCGGAAAATATTTGACCAGACATTTATATAATATTTTATATAATATTATATAAATCATATTTTATTTAATTAATTAAATAATATGATTTTATATTTATTTAATATATATATATATATATATATATATGAATAATTTTAATTTAATTGATAAATTTAATTTAATTGATAATAGTTTATTAGACGTTAATGATAAAATATTATTAAAAAATTTATTACAACAAAATAAGTATCCTAAAGATATTTATAATTTATCTATTTTTTCAAAAAAAGGAGTAGAAATTATTAATAACAATTATAATACTGTAGTTTATGATAAAAACGAAGTTTTATTTTATGATTATCTTATGAATATTTGGCTTGATAACAATTTTAAATTATTACCATATTCAAATTGGTGGTATAAAACAAATATTATTAGCTTTTTGGCACACATTAATGCTTATTTAAATAGAATAAAAAACATTGATATAAACAATTATCAAACAGAAGAATCAAATTTTATAGCAATACAAAAATGGCATAATAGCTATGGACATTTTTTAGATGAATTAATTTGTTTAAAAAAATATAATGAAACTAATAATCTTTTATATAAACCATTTATATCATTTCCTTTAGAAGATTATGAAGTAGAAAGAGTAAATTATGCTTCATTAAATTATAAAATAATATGTAAATTACTATTTGACAATAATTATTTAAATGTTTTTTCAAATAAAAAAATAATAAAGGTAAATGGGTTAATTTTATTAAAACATGAATTTGAAGAACATACATTTCATTATTTTCCTTTGTTAATTTCAAATGAAATACTTAGTAAATGTCATAAACAACATGACATATTGAATATAAATACAAATGATATTTTATTTTTAACTAGAGGTATAGCGAGACATTTGCCTAGAAATTTAGATAATCAACTAGAAATTGAAGAATATCTTTCAAAAAAAAATGTAAAAGTAATTAATCCTGAATTAATAAAATTTGAAATATTTGTAAATTTAATAAATTCATACAAAAATATTATAATAACTTGGGGATCTGCTTTAGTTAATCTGATATTTTGTTCAGAAAATACAAAAATAAAAATATTAAAATCTAAATCTTATGAAGATGAAAAAATAGATTTATTTAATAAAATAATTAACGAAAGAAATCTTGAAATAGAAATAATTAATCATCAAAATAATAAAATTGAACCTTCATTTATTTTATAATACAATATAACCAAAATCGTTAAATTATATACTATATATATATTATGACAAAAGCAATAGTTGGATATTCTGGATTTGTTGGTTCAAATTTATTACAATTTTATAAATTTGATTTTTTTTATAATAGTAAAAATTTTATTGAAGCCAAAAATAAGAAATTTGATGAGTTATATTTTTGTGGTATTCCTGCAATAAAATGGAAAGCAAATAAATATCCACAAGAAGATTTAGATATAATAGAAAATATTCAAAATATTTTAAAAACTATAAAAGCAAATAAAATTATACTAATTAGTACAATAGATATTTATGAAAATGTAGATTTAGGAAATGATGAGGATTATGATTGTGATTATTTTATTAATCACCACTATGGAAGAAATCGTTACAGATTTGAATATTTTATTAAAAATAATTTTAAAGAATATCATATTATTAGATTACCAGCATTATTTGGAAAAGGGTTAAAAAAAAATATAATTTATGATTTAATAAATAATAATCAAGTAGAAAATATTCCAATAAACTCATCTTTCCAGTGGTATGATTTAGAATGGCTAAAAAATGACATTGATACTATTGTAAAAAATAAAATACAAATATGTAATTTATTTACAGAACCCTTAGATTCAATTGAAATAATAAATTTATTTAAATATAATAATAATGAACTAAATAATAATGTAAGAAAAATAATTTATGATTGTAAAACTAAATACTCAAACATATTTAATTCTTCTATTACTGGATATATAAGGGATAAAAATATTGTTATTGAATGTATAAAAAAATTTATTGATTTAACTAATTTAAAAAAAGATAGATTATGTATTTCTAATATTTGTGTTAAAACAATATCACAATTTCAATTTGCTTGCATTTTAAAATTATTCGGAGTACAAAATATTCAAATAGCTCCAACTACTTTAATAGATGACTGGAAAAATATTGAAAAAATGGATTTTTCAGTATTTATCAACCAAAATTTGCAAGTGTACTCATTTCAATCAATTACGTATGGTTTAAATGACTTAAATATTTTTAATAAAATCAATAGTGAATTACTATTAACTCATTTAAAAAAAGTTATTGATAAAGCGGATGAAAATAATATAAAAGTATTAGTATTTGGTTGCCCCAGAAATAGAAAAATAGAAGATAATTCTAATGAGAAAGAAAATGACGAAATATTTATAGATTTTTTAAGAGAGTTAGGAAGATATTGTGAAAATAAAGATATAACTATTTGCGTTGAACCTAATAGTAAAAAATATAATTGTAATTTTATAAATAAAATAGAAGAAGCAGGTGAAATAGTAAAAAAAATAAATCATAAAAATATTAAAATTATGATTGATATAGGTAATGCTATTATGGAAGATGATGATTTACAAAAAATATATGAATATAATGATATAATATACAACATTGATGTGGCCCAAGAAAATATGGTATCTTTTGATAAGGTAATGTATATTGATAAACATTATGATTTTAAAAATATACTAAGTAATATAAATTATAAGAATAAAATAAACTTGGAGATGATTATTGCTGATAAAGAAAATGAATTAGAAATATTACGTATTTCTTTAAATAATTTTATAAAAATGTATAGTTATGTATAATTATTTTATACTTAAAGAGTTTTAATTATTTAAACTATCATGCAATTTTATTTTTATACATCTTTTGTAAAATATAATTCATTTAAATATTTACATATATAACTTTTAGTATCAGTTATATTATTATGCCATTTGCTACTACAATTATCATCAAATTGCATGTTATAGTATTTTTTTACAGAAGGTAATATTGGCATAACCCAGTCATTTAATTGATTATCTAATTCATTAATACTGTTATTTTCATTATATACTAAATTTAATTTTTTAAAAATATTTTTAACTAATTCATTTAATAATACTCCTGACGGATGGTTTGGATTATGCCATAATCTAACTTTTGTAAAGTTTTCTTTAATAAATTCTAACAAACAAGGAATATCACTTGATAAAATTTTATTTTCTAAAAATTCAAAACTTCTATTATAATAATATTCAATTTTTTCATTAGATATAAAATTTTCATCTGTCGCTAAATTATATATTTCATCAATAATAATATTTTTTTGTCCTTCATCCAGATTTTCAACATTATATTTTTGTATTAAATCTATAATTGGTGCTATACCATAATAAAATTTTCCATGTGGATATTCAGTATTTATTGTTTTAGAATTATTTGGTTCATTAGTTTCATAACAAAATAAAAGATGACATGAATGTAATGTTGGAAAACAAATTTTTAAACAATCGTTTTTTAAAAGTTTTGTAATATTGTTAATATCATATTCATCTGTTCTATCTGAATAGTTTTGAAATAAAAATATGTCTGCATTCTTAATTTCATCAGGTAAAATGTATTTATTATTAATAAATTCATAATTACTATATCTATTAACTATAAACATATGCGAGTACAATTTCTCAAGCATATATTGTATTGCACCACCTTGACAATTTGCCCATATAACAATAATTAATTTAGACATAATATATATATTATGTCTAAATTAATAATATATATATATATATTATGTCTAATATAATAATTATAGGTGGTGGTTGGTATGGTTGTCATATTGCGTTATTTTTAAAGTCATCTGGATACAATGTTACAATAATTGAAAAAAATAGTGAAATATTTGATAATTCATCTTTTTATAATCAAAATAGATTACATTTAGGATACCATTATCCAAGAGATTATAATACACGTAGTTTATGTAAAAATAATTTTGATAAATTTGTTGAAAAATATAATTGTGTGATTGATAATATTGAGAATAATTACTATTTAATATCAAAATCTTCTATTATTGATTATAAAACATATAAAAGTATATATAAGTATGAAAATTTTAATTTTGATGAAATAGAAAATAAATTATTTGCAAATATAGATTCAAATGTAATAAAGGTTAATGAACAAGTTATAAATTCAGATAAAATTAAAAAATATTTTTCTTATACATTAGTTGAACAAAATATAAATGTTATTTTAAATACAGAAGTATTAAGTGTTAATAGTAGTAATAAAATAGTAAATGTAAGTTGTAATAATAATCACAATTATAATTGTGATATGTTATTAGATTGTACATATAATCAATTAGGGTTATCATCTAAAAAATATATATATGAACTAACAATTTCATTAGTATTTAAACAAATAAAAAATGTTGATTTTGGGGCTATTACTATTATGGATGGTAACTTTTTATCTTTATATCCAAGAGACGTAAATAAAGAATTATTTACATTAACTGATGTAGAGTATACACCTATAATAAAATCTGAAAACTATAATGACATAAAAAATTATGTTGTTAGCAATGGAGAAATTGAAGATATTAAAGGTAAAATGATAAATAAATGTAAATATTATTATCCAGAATTTGAAAATAATTTTGAATATGTTTCTTATTTTATTTCAAAAAAGACAAAAACTATTTCTCAAACAGATTCTCGCGACATAAGTATTGAAGAGGTAGATAATAACATTATTAGTGTAAATTGCGGTAAAATATATGGAATTTTTGATTTTGAAAAATATATTAGGGAAAAAATAAAATTAGATGAAAAAATTACAGAATTAATAATGTAAAATAAAATCTAATATATTTTTATAATAAAAATCTCTCCACTCTAAATTCGAAAATATAATCTGGATTTATTTTACACCGAAGGGGGCGGATTTAAATCTTCAAGGGTGTAAATAATTATTATACATATCAAAACCTGGACGATATTTTAAATTGTAACCTTCTGGTAAAAACTTTGAACATGTATATGATTTATTTGGAAATACGAAAGCATAAAAATTTATTTTTTATGCTTTCGTATTTTTTATAAAAATTACTTTTTACTAAACAAAGATTATCATTATGAACGTTTAATTCTTTTGCACAATCATTTTGTAGAAAAAGATAACCATTTTTACCAATTAAAGTTTTATTCATATATATTATTAAAATAAAATATTTTATATAATTTACATCAATAATTCATTTAATAAATTTAAATAATAAAACCCATATTCTTCAGATGGTTCTATAGCCATTTTTTCACCCCACTCATTCCAAGAATTTATCAATAAAATATTTTCAACATCACTCTGTTTATCTCTTTTATATTTATTTATTATATTTTCTACAAAAATTATCTTATCTATTTCAGTATTATTTATACATATTGTAGAGTTTTGTAATTTATTTGGTTTAAATAATCTAGCTCTGTTATCAAAATCAAAAACTAGTGTTTCTACTCCATAAATATTATTAATAATATCATTTTTAATATATTTTTTATAATCTAAAAATATTTGATTAGATTTAATATCGAAAAAACATGAATCACTTTTTTTATAATTAATATGATGATGATGATTACTATATTTATTATAGTTTCCATTAATTGAATTTACTATAAAATGTATACCATCAAAATTGTTTTGAACGCATTTATTATAAATTACATTGTAAAATATATCTATTTGCTCTTCACTCATGAACCATGGATGATGCAATTCAAACACAGGTTTGTTATCTATTTTTAAATATGCATCATTTTTAAAATATGTTAATAAGTTTTCTGAAATATTTCCATAATTTTCGGTAATTGTATAATCGGTTTCAATTCGTTCATTTGTTGTTCCAAAAGCTGGATTACTTGTCCATGATTCATTTGCCCATATTAAAAAACATTTTTTATTTTTCATATCAATAGAACCATCAAAAAATTGATTAGTAACATTTTCCATAATTAAATTTTGATTTGTTATTGTGTTTGATGAAAACCAATAATAGTAGATAGCCAATCCAGAAATATTATATTCATCAATAATATCTATTTGTTTTTGTAATATTGACTTTTTATTAATATAATCATATTCTGTAATGTTATGTAAATCAAATTCTTTTAATGAAGGTGTTTCAATATCAACTAAAATATCGCTTTTATCTAATAAATCTAAATTTTTTATATCAGAATATTCAGGATAAAATGAAATATTATTTTCTATAATTTCATGGAACTGAGGAAAATAAATGATATAAGGTTTTATGTCATGTTTATTTTTACCTTTTATAATATTTTTCTTTTCTTTTTTTGTAATAAAATAATTATCCCAAACTTCATTAAAATAAATGATTGGTTCTATTGTATAAAAATAATCCTGTTTTTTACTATTTATGAGAAGATCTAAATCATATAATGTTAAAAATGGATATGAATTACTATATGTTGATAATCTATTTTCTACGACAGAATATCCATTTTTCTTTAAATATAATATTGGTAATTGTGTTAACATGGCAATAGTTAATGTATATGAGTATGTTTCTGGCCATATACTTAATTCAATCAAAACATTAGGTTTATGAGTTATGAGTAATTTATTTAATTCGTTTATGTCTTTGTATGGATATACGTTTTGAAAAAAAGATTTTTCTAAAATACCAAAAACAATAATTTCAACATTTGATTTTTTATAATAGTTTATAATTTTTTCAAATTCTATTTTGCCTTTAACATCATTTACTTCGCCTATTATACCGACTACTATTTTACTATTTGAAGTATTTATTAAATCTTTTGAATTTTTAAAATCTGGTAAAGGATTAATAATAATTTTATTTTTATCTTCTATAAAGTTGTTATAAATAAACAAATTTGCTATATTTTGAGTTATAATTTCATCATAATAATTTATATTTATATTAGAATTTTTTGACGGATCTAATATATATTTATCTATATCATTAAATTTTATTTGAAATTCATTAAATATTAGTGAAAGGTCATGTGTGACAGTAGTTATTTTTTTTTCTAATAATTTTAAATTTTCCAAAAATTTTGTAGAATGTTTCAACGTATGGTTTACAAAAATTTTGTCTATTTTATTTTTATTATTCAGTAATAATATTAATGCACTTATTTCATTTAAACCATTTTCTTCTGTTTCATAATCATCATTTATAGTAAAATAAATTTGTCCGTTAAAATTTCTGGCAATTAAAAATGTTTGATATTTTTTATATTTTGATATAATAGTTTCTATAAAAACGGTTGTACCTCCTCCTCCATTATGAAAATCTATTACTAAAATAAATGATGATAATAAATCAACTGATATTTTTTCTTTATTATTATGTATTCCCCTTGGTAAATTTTTTGAAATATTATCTATTTTTAAAAAACTCTTATTTGAATAATTAACAACTTGTTTTGATGAAAATATTGAAATATTACTAGGTTTATTATATGGTTTTATAAAATGTAAATTTATATTTTTATCATCATCTATTTCTATAAAATTAAATGATCTACCTTCTAAAAAACCATGATTTACATAATGATGTATTGCTTCTTCTTCATTATAATTTTGATTTAAATCTTGATTTAATTTAAGATATTTCTTCCAGTTAAAATCATTTGGTAAATCAACTTTATATTGTCTTTTTTCTTTAATTCCATGATTTATAAAATGATTAATAACTTCTTCTTCATTATAATTTTGATTTAAATCTTGATTTAATTTAAGATATATCTTCCAGTTAAAATCATTTGGAAAATCATTTGGTAAATCAACTTTATATTGTCTATTTTCTTTAATTCCATGATTTATAAAATGATTAATAATTTCTTCTTCATTACAATTTTGATTTAAATCTTTATTTAATTTGAGATATATCTTCCAGTTAAAATCATTTGGAAAATCATTTGGTAAATCAACTTTACATTGTCTATTTTCTTTAATTCCATGATTTATAACTTCTTTTTTATTACAATTTTGATTTACATCTTTATTTACATCTTTATTTACATCTTTATTTAAATCTTTATTTACATCTTGATTTAATTTAAGATATATCTTCCAGTTAAAATCTTTTAGTATAGACATATTATAATATAGTATAATAAATTATTTTTTTTTTATTATACTATTATTTTTATTTTAATAATTTTATATCATTAAAAATCATTTTCTTAATAAGATCATTGAAAGATGTTTTTGGTGTCCAGTTAAGTGCATTTCTAGTTTCTGTTGAATCGCCATATAATAGTTCTACTTCTGCAGGTCTATATAAGTTTTCATTTATTTTCAATATAACATGTTCTTTACATAATAAAATGGTATTCAGAGGATTTACATCGTCTATTTCCCATTCTACATCTAAACCAGCATATTGACAAGATAAATCGATAAATTCTTTTACTGTATGAATTTCATTAGAACTCAATACATATTCTCTAGGTTTTTCTTGGTTCAACATAATCCAAACTGCTTCTACAAAATCTTCAGAATCACTCCAATCGCGTATAGCATAAATATTACCTAACTCAAATGGTTCGACTATTTCATTATTTTCAATTTCTTTTTTAATTCTAGCTATATTTGATGTGATTTTACGAGTTACAAATTCTTTTCCTCTTTTTGAACCTTCATGATTAAAAAGAATACAATGAATAGCAAATAAATCATAACTTTCACGATATACTTTTACTAAGTGTCTAGCTGCGCATTTACTGGCTCCATAAGGACTTCTAGGTTTCATAGGATGTTTAAGATCTTGTGGTGAATAATCAACATCGCCCATTTCTTCGCTAGATCCAGCAGAATAAAAACGACATTTTGGAACATATTCACGTATAGCTTCTAGAAAATAAATAATAGGTAATGTATTTGTTGTAAAAGTATGAACAGGTGTATTCCATGATTCGCCTACAAAACTTTGAGCTGCGAAGTTAACAATATAATCTGGTTTAATTTTTTTTATCATATTAATAATAGATTGTTGATCAGAAATATCTAAATTAACTAGATTAAAACGGTTATCTTTAATATCGTCAATATTTTCATGATTTTTAACAGATAATCTACGTATTCCACCATAAATAATCAAATCTGTATTTTTGAGTAAATAACGAACCATATTTGAACCATCTTGTCCAGTTACACCTGTAATTAAAATTTTGTTTATAGACATATTATAATAAAATAATAAAATAATAAAATATTATAATATATTCCTTAATTAATTATTTTTGTTTAAACACTTGAAGATTGAAAATGTGAAATTTCAAAACTTTACTGGTATAAATGTTTTTAAGTTAAAATTAATAATTATATTTTTGTTTAAAATAACTTAAAATTAATCGAAATATTCCACATCAGTTCGAATTCCACTAATACTTGCGCTATCATTTACAGTTTCTTTACCTGGTAAAATTACATATTTAAAATCTTCAAAATAAGTACGATTTTTTTTATCATAATAATTTCCAATAGAAATAGTTTGTCCATTTTTTAAAATTTTATTTACTATGTATTCACTTTGTAAAAATAATAAATAGTGTGTAGGATGATTTGGAGTATTGAAAAACATTATATCTTTATAATTATCTGTTATAAATTGTAATTCTGGAAAACTACTAACTTCAATATGTATTTTCAATATTTTTAAAGATTCGTCAAATTTATTTAAATCATTTGTTGTATAATCTAATCTATAGTTAGGTACAATTAATTTTAAACAATTTTCATTAACTAATGAAGGTAATAATGTTGCATTTACATTGTAGTCATTTATATGAATATGATAAATAAAAACATCGCAATTTGAAACAAGACCTTTTATTCTATTATTAATGTTATCCATATCAAATTTTTCAATACCTTTATCATTAAAAAACCATGATATTATTATGTGAATATTATACTCGTAATTTAAAAGTTTATTTAACATGAATCCAATTGTAGACATATGACAAGAACCAAATAATACAATATTTTTTGTACTTTTGTTGTTTATTTCATGTATATGTTTTTCAAATAATCCATTCTCAAAATCAGACCATTGTTCCATATTATATTTAATAAAATATTATATTTATGTTAAAATATTTTAAATTAAAAATGTATTTGTTTTTGTTTAATTTTTTTCTTAAATAATCTATTTTCATGTTTACCATAGTTAAACCAATGTTCCCAAGCTTCTTCTTTTGTTTTTATATATTTTAAATCATCATTATTTTCAATATAGTATTTCCAATCAAAATTAGAAAATTTTATAAAATTTATATCTATTATATTTCTACATTCATTTTTACCATAATTAATCCAATGTTGCCATGCTTCTTCTTTATTATTTATATGACTTAAATCCTTATTGTTTTCAATATAAGATTTCCAATCAAAATTTTTTTTTTCATCTGGTTTAATATATAATTCTCTTCCTTCATTTTTACCATAATTAATCCAATGTTGCCATGCTTCTTTTTTATTATTTATATTACTTAAATCATTATTTTTATTAACATATTTTCTCCAATCAAAATTTTTTTTATAATCATTATTGTTTTTACAATATTGTCTTCCTTCATTTTTACCATGATTAATCCAATGTTGCCATGCTTCTTCTTCACTAATTACATGACTTAAATCATTATTTAATTCAATATATTTTTTCCAATTAAATATATTTTTTTCGGTGTCTTTTATAGGTTCATATTTTATATTTGTATAATATTGTCTTCCTTCATTTTTACCATGATTAATCCAATGTTGCCATGCATCTTCTTTACAATTAACATATATATCAGTATTCATTTCAATATATTTTCTCCAATCAAAATTAATATAAACATCTTCATGATTAAAAAAATCACATGTTATTTCTATTTTTGATATATATGGATTTTCTAATATTCTTATAGCAACATTTGTGTTAGAATTTGAATAATTAGTATTATTTAATGAAAAATCACCATTTATTCCAATAAATTCAAAGTTAATACTATATTTTTGTGTAAATTCATAAAAAGCATGTAAATCATTCATTAAGTATTCATTATAGTTTATAAATTTATTAATAACAATAACGCAACCATTTTTTATTTTTTTGTATAATTTTTCAAATACGATTTTAGTATCATGATAATTATTGAAGTCAATATGCATAAATGAAATTAAAGAATCACTATTATTATTTAAAATAAACTTATTTATATTTTTAGATATATTGCCAATATATTTGTCAACATTACTATTAATTAAACTATTTGAATAAGCATCATTATCATGAATACAAAATGTTGTAATATTATTTGTCGTAAAATTACTTATAATATTTTCATAGTTACCTAGTTTATGGGAAAAATTAAACCATAAACCATTTTGTTCTGTTATTTTTGTATAAAAAACATACTTTAATGGATCTTTTTGAATATTAGGTATATTTTGAAGATTTGTTATAAAATTTGAATAGTTAATATATTCTTTATTTTTATTTTCTAAAATCATTCTTGTATTAATAAATAATTTACAATTATTGTTTATCATTGATTTATGTAATCCAATATGATCATTATCTTCAAAACATCCTACACTTTGCCCTCTACAAGTATTACAATAATAACTAGCACTATATCTACAATTATTAATCGAACTTAATTTATATATACCTATACCATTAAACGCTGAATTTACAGGTATTAAACAGTTTTTGTTATTTCTTAAAAAGGTAAATATTTCTTGCACATGGTTTTCAAATTCATTACATTTTTGATTATTTTCTATTTCACAACAAAAAATATTTTTACTAAACCATGTTTGATTGCATCTTAAAGCCCAAAAATCATAATATGAAGAATTAGGATTTACTGGAAACATAGCATCCCAACTATTTAAATCATACTGAAAACAATTACATATAGAGTCGTAGTCTAATGACCAAAATCTATCATCTAGATCACAATGTATTGCGTATTGATAATGTTTATCTAGATTATTCTCAAATATATAATTTAATATTTGGTTCCTACAATAAGCTAATCTGTGAGCTCTTTGTGGAAAACGTATATTTAAATTATTATCTAATATTAAATGTTTAACTATATTAACATTACTAAAAGATGCCCAATTAGTTAATAACTTTCTTGTATTATCTAAAGAATCATTTTCAAAAATAATTATAAATACATTATTAAAAAATGACGATAATAAATCTATATTTACAAATGATTTAATAAAATTTTCTTCAATATCTCTAATAGTTCCATAAATAATAACATTAAATGACTTTATCATATTTTTAGATTCGTTTAATTCAATAACTTCAAACATATACAAATAGTATGGAAAAAAAAATTTTAATTTTAGCTTCTACTAGTTTTATTGGTAAAAATATAAAAAAGTATTTAGAAAAAAATTATACTATTTTTTGTATCGACAGAAAAGATGTTGATTTCAAAAATGAAGAGTTATTACAAATAGAAATAAAGAAAATTAATCCTGAAATAGTAATAAATTGTTGTGGAATTGTTGGTAGTTCTGTTAAAAATAAAAATTTAAAAGATTACGATATTTTAAATGAAAATATAATTTTGAATGCAAATATTTTGAATTCATGTAAAAACTTAAACATAAAAAAAATTATTGTATTTTCTTCTTATAGATTGTTTGGTGACGATATACATGAAAATTATGATGAAAATGATATACAAATGTGTAATATTAAATATAATGTTGGTTACTTAACATCAAAAAAGGTATTAGACGCACAAATAAAACTATTTATGAATGAATATAAAATAGAAATAATTTGTTTATTAATGACAAATATATTTGGTTGTTATGATGATTTTTCTATAAATAGTAGAATTGTACCATCAATGATAGCAAATATAAAACAACATTTGGATAGTAACTCTGATATGATTGTTAATTCTAATAAAAATACGTTGGTAAATTTAGTATTTGTTGATGATATTTCAAAAATAATAGAATTATGTATTTTAACAGAAAATATAAAAGGAACTGTTATTGTATTCAATAAGGATGGTATAATTACATTAGATGATTTGACAAATAAAATAGCAAATTTGTTTAATTATAAAAACAATATTTTGTTTAAAAATGATAGTATATTAAATAAAAACAATATTATGAACCCAAATCTAAATGTATTTAATGATTATTTTAAAGAATTTAAGTTTACTGAAATAGACAAAGGTTTAAAAATAACAACAGATTTTGTTAACATTGTAAAATCTGAATAGGAATATCATATATTTCAGAAATCCATTTTACAAATCCTGAAACACTATGAATCTTACAATATGTTTTAATTTTTTTAGAAAAAGTTAATAAAAATAATTCAAATAATGTATCTCTTATAGCATAATAATCTTTAGATAAGCCTAAATGACATAATTTTGTATCAAATATAAAAACATTACTATTTAAAAATGCATATTCTTTAAATGATAATGAATCTGTTAATAAAATATCATTTGTTTCTTTATTAGTATTTAAACTAGATATTATACCATTTAAATATTCAGTATTTTTACCAGTACCTCCATTTTTAAATTCATCATCATTTAATCTGTAATGAATTATATTATAATTAGAAAAGGGTAACTTTGATAGTTGGAAATTTATATAATTTTGATATTCATTTGTTGGTTTTAAAATATTTCTCATAAAAACTTTACAATCATTTGTAACAACACCAGTAAAAAAATCATTTGTTAATATTAATAAAACATCTTTATTGCTTTCATTAATATAATCTTCAACACCACCATAACAAACATAATCTATATTATTTTTATTTTCTAAAACATAATCACTATATTCTGTTTTTTGTATTTCTAAAAAAGATGATATAGGATGAAGTTGTAGATCGACTATTAATCTAAAATTCATTATTTTAGATAGCTCATATAATTTAATAGTAGATCTCATTAAGTCTCCTAAACCAAAATAAAATTCCTTTTCATTATAATAGTTATATTTAGCTAAATGTGATTGATTAATATTGAATTCATGTGTCCATACATGTATAATTGTTTTCATTATAAATAGTATTAATAATTTTTTTTGTAATTTCAAATATATAGTTATTTAAAATATTTTATTATATATTTTTATAATAAACTATATAATAAATGGAAAAAAATTATGATAATTTTAACTGGGAAATGTATATAAATAAGTATTTAGATTTAAAACATATAACTTCAAAAGATGAAGCATGGAGACATTGGGATAATCATGGGAAAAATGAAAACAGACATTATTTTTATAGTGATGATAATTATTTAAATTCTTTAATTAATAGTGATAATGACAATAATTTAATTAATCTAAATGAATATTTTAATAATCTTTTACATATTAAAAAAAATTTTGATTGGATAAAATATATTACGGATAATAAAGATTTAAGTACTTTTTTAGATAAAGAACATGCATGGCATCATTGGGTATTACATGGACGTAGAGAAAACAGAAAAATAGAAATAAACAATAAACTTATTGTAAATAGTACTGAAGTTCATAATGGTAGATTTGGAAATCTTTTTTTTATAAATATGGTTTTACATTTTATTTCAAAAAATTATAATTTAAAAACTACATATAAATATTATGATAAATTCTTAAATTTGGGTATAGATCTATTTATAGGTTCTAATACTTATCAAGATAATACATACCTTACAGAAATAAATTATTTTGATTTAATATGTAAAAAAAAAAATTTCACAAATATAATTGTAACAAATAATACTTGGTTTCAAAATTATGAATTTTGTTTATTTTTAGAAATTTATTTTAATAACCACGATATCAGAAACAAAATTATAAAAAAAAATAAATTTTCAGAAAGATATAAAAATAATAATGATTTATTTTTGCATGTAAGATTAGACGATGTAGAAGAAATGGATTCACATAATGGTTTTGAATATTATGATAATCTTATAAGAAAATATCAATTTGATAATGGATATATATCTAGTGATAATTTAAACAGTTCAATTTGTTGTAATTTAATTAAAAAGTATTCATTACAGGAAATAAATCTAAATGAAGAAGAAACTATTATGTTTGGAAGCACATGTAATAATATTATTTTATCAGGTGGTACATTTTCTTGGTTAATAGGGTTTTTAGCTTTTTACTCTAAAAATATTAATTATCCAATAAATATTAAAAAATGGTATGGAGATATTTTTATATATAAAAATTGGATTGGAAACTAAAAAAAAATTATAACATATATTTATGGAAAAGAGTTTTAGCAAAAAAAAATTAATTACAGATTTTTTAAATTTTGATTGGAAAATGTATATCAAGCACTATGACGATTTAAATATAATTAAAACAAAGGAAGATGCATGGTATCATTGGATTAATTATGGTAAACATGAAAATAGGGTTATACCAAAAGTAAATAAAGATATAAATTCTGCCGAATTTGACAAGTTTGATTGGAAAACTTATGTTAAAAATTATGCTGATTTATCGTCAATTGATACAAAAGAAGAGGCTTGGACACATTGGAATAATTATGGTAAAAATGAAAATAGGGTTATAAACTCTTTAACTAAATCATCAGACTATAAAAATTTTGATTGGGAAACTTATGTTAAAAATTATGATGATTTATCATCAATTGATACAAAAGAAAAAGCATGGAAACATTGGATTAATCATGGTAAAAATGAAAATAGAGTTGTAAATGCTTCAACTAAAATATTAAAATATGATAATTTTGATTGGGAACATTATGTTAAAAATTATGATGATTTATCGTCAATTGTTTCAAAAGAAGAAGCATGGAAACATTGGATTAATCATGGTAAAGATGAAAATAGAATAGGTGAAAATATATTTTTATTTAATGATTACAAGAGTTTTGATTGGAAAAAATATGTTAATAACTATCTTGATTTATCATATATTGTTTCAAAAGAAGAAGCCTGGAAACATTTTATATTTAATGGTTTTAGTGAAGGTCGAAAACTAAATGATATAAAAGAAAATATATTGAGAGAATATAAACGAATTGAAGAAATTGAAGAACCATTAAAAAATATTGATTTTTCTTTTAATAAAATATACTTTAAAAAAAAATATACAAATTGTGGAAAACATTTTTTTGGTTGGAAATCTACAATGAATTATTTATTAGAAAATTATAAATTTACTAACTCTGATTTTAAGAAAAAATATTATTTTGATGAATGGATAGAAAAATTACTTGTATGGGGTAATAAAATACAAAATCAAAATTGTTTAAATATTATCAATGAAGAAAATTTACAATTAATAACATTTTTACATGGTCCTCCATTTGAAAATTATAATCGTGAATTAATTAATAAACAATTTATATTAAATGATGATGCACTTTTGAATAAAAATATTATAGAAATAATTAATAATAATAATTTATTATATTCAATTACATTTTTATATGTTTTATCTATATATCATAAAAATTATATTATAAATAATTATCCTCAATTTAAAAATAAGGTTTTGTCTATAAATCATCCAATTGATGTTGATAATTATGAGAAAGATGATTTATTTAGTGTTGATAAATTTACGAAAACAAAAAATATTTATCATATTGGTTGGTGGTTAAGAAATTTTACTAGTTTCTGTGATTTTAAGGTTCCAACTGGTTACAATAAGTTAATTTTATTAAAGCAAGAGTTTTCTAATGAATTCAATGATAAATTTTCAAATATTGATAAAAATATTGAAATTGTTAATGAATTAGATGATAATAATTATAAAAAAATATTTAGTAATTCATGTATATTTTGCGACATTGCTGATGCTATAGCAAACAATTTAGTTTTGGAATGTATTAAATACAATACTCCAATAATTATAAAAAGGTTACCATCAGTTGAAGAATATTTGGGTGTAGATTATCCACTATTTTTTGACGACAAATCAGAATTAACCAAATTTTCTGATCATAAAACTTTACAGAAAAAGATTATTAAAGCAAATAATTATTTACGAAAAATGGATAAAACACCTTTCATGTTAGATACATTTCTAAATAAAACAACTTATGATATTAATAAATTAAAGGTAAATAATGATAAATATAAATTAACATGGTTATATTATTTAAATAAAGAAGAAGATGATATTGAAAGGTATATTTCAATATTTAATAATCAGTTAAGTATAGAGAATATTAAATTAATTATAATAAATTCACTTTCATCCAAAATAGAACTGTTAGAAAAGTATAATAATGAAAATATAACTATAATAAATGTAAGTTCGCAATTAAATATGACTGAAATATATAATATATTTATTACAAATTCTACTACAGAATTTTTAACTTTTAAAAGTTTTAATAGTTATACTCAAGATAACTACTCTTATTTATGTATAAATTACCTTGAAAACAATCCTACATTTGATGTTGTTATTTTTAAGAGTGACAAATATATATATACAGAAAATGATATAAATTACCTTGAAAACAATCCTACATTTGATGTTGTTATTTTTAAGAGTGACGAAAATATATATTCAGAAAATGATATAAATTTAACAGATGATTTTCAGACACATAATGATATCTATAGTGTTTCTAGTGAATCTAGTAATCCAAGTGATAATTTAAGCGAATTTAGTGATAAAGTTAGTATTTCTAGTAACAAAAATTTTAATCTGGATGATAATAAAATAGAGATAGATAGTGTAATAAGTGGTGATACTGATTTAGAAAATAAACTTGAAGAACAAGATGATGTTATACATCATAATGAAAATTTATTAACTTATTCACAAATATATGAATATAAATTTGATGATAAAGATATAAATATTTTATGGAGAAAGTCTATTCATTCTTATATCAATAGTTTTGATGAAAAATTTTGGTTAAATTGTCATAAAAATCATTTGAACATTTTTGAAATTACGCCAATAAAAAAGAGAGATAACTTATAAATGAAAATAACTTATTGAATTCATATAATGAATAATTTAATTTTTATTTTTTTATTTTTAAATAATATAATAATATAATGAAAAATATATTATTTTATGGTAATTGTCAATTAGAAAAAATTAAAGATATATTATGTTTATCAAGTGAAGAATTTAATATAAATTTTGTTCCTTGTTTTAAAACTGAGTATACTGATATAGAGTTTGAATGGATTATAAAAAATAGTGATATTATAATTACAAATCCAATTAGTGATAATTATAGAAATAAATATTATTTAGCTTCTAATTATCTTGTTAATAAATGTAAAGAAAATGCTGTTATTATTTTTGTAAATAACTGTCATTTTGATTTTTATTATTTTGATTTATTCTATGATTCAAATAATTATTGTCATAAGTATATGATTGATTGTATTGATAAAAAACTTGATGTAAGTTATTATGAAAAAAAATATGTTAATAATAATTATTTAAAAACAAGTATTGAATTAGATGATATTTTTAAAAACAATATTACTAAATTAAATCAACGTTATACAGATATGTTTCAATATACTAAAAAAAATACTTATTTTATTAATATAATTCCTTTTATTGAGAATAATTATAAGAATAAATTATTATTTTATACGTTTAATCATCCGACAAAATATTTATTACAATTTATAGCATTAGAAATTATTAGTATCTTGAACATAAAAAATACAATGGATTATCAATTAGATCCTTTTTCTAATGAAAGGTGTATTTTGTATTCATGTATTCAAAAAATGGTAGATTTTGATATAAAAAATCATACTCCATTTATAAACAATAACAGTAATGTTTGTGATATTTTTAACTCAATAAAAAAATGATTTAAATAATTTCAAAAATAATTATATAATATAATACAGTATGCAGTTTGTATCAAGACAACTTAGTAAAATGCGTAATATGGTTTCCCCATCTGTTATACAAAATTTTAATATGGATGGTGATGATATTCAATGGAGCGATACTTGCGAATTTACTTTACCTATTAAAGGTGGAAGAGTAATAAAGGTTTATGATGCAGATACCATTACAATTGCTGCAAAATTACCATTAAATTATGATGAAGCACCATTGTATCGCTTTTCAGTAAGACTTAACGGAATTGATGCACCAGAAATAAAAGGTAAAGGTATCACAGACCAAGAAAAAACTGCCGCAGTTGAAGCGCAAAAATTTGTCTCCAATCTAATATTAAATAAATATGTCACATTAAAAAATGTTCAAAATGAAAAATATGGACGCATTTTAGCAGACGTTTATATTGGCGATATACATCTAAATTCACTTTTATTACAAGAACGTTATGTAGTTCCTTATGATGGTGGAACAAAAAAAAAGCCTGATTCGTGGTCTAAATATAAGATAACTAGTGAAATGTATTGAGAAATATATTAGAGATCATAACTAGTAATAAGTGTTAAGCAAAAACTAAAATCCATATTATTTAAATCAACAATACGACCATATTCATCTAATAATTGTATATTTAATATTTGAATATCTACTGGACCAAAATATTCACGAGGTGTTGTAATGAGTGACACGTTATTTTGTTTTAATACATTGAATTTATTTGCTTGCAATGATATGCGAGCCAATATATTTTTATTTAAAATCGATGAATTGAATGCAGCATAGAAATTATTATTGACATTATTTTTGTAATCATCTACAACTAGAAAAAAATAATTTGGTCCAGTAATATCAATAACACCTTCAGACACATAATTTAAATTATTAACATAAATTCCATTTCTAAAACCTAATATCCAGCCTAATTTTAATGGCAGTGGTGTGCTTCTATCATCGATCCCATATTTGTCGGCCTGAAAATCTAGTGTAAGACTAGTTATACCTGTTAAATCAGCGAAACCTACTATTGTCTGACCACTACCAGTAATACCGTTTAAAAGATTAATATTAAATACAACTTGATTATAAGGCGCAGGTAAAAGAGACAAATTTTTATTAATTATATCCATAATCGTATTTTGGTCATAATTACCATCAGGAATTGTAATTACATGTCCGCTTAATCCATTTACTTGTATAGAAAAAAAATTATTACCATATTGTTTAGAAATAATATAATAAGTAGTTGGTAATTCAATTTCTGCTAATTGCATTTGTATAACTTCATTTATATTCATTGGTAAATTTATATTAAAATTAGAAGATGCACTAGTATAATAATTCTCTCTAAATCTAGAATCAATATTTAGATTTTTCTTTATTGTTCTCTTTTTTAAAGGATTAATAACACCAGGAAAAAATTCACTGGGAAAAGAAGATAAATAAGGTTTTTCATTTCTTAATTGAACCATGTGTTCTTCAGGATCTTCTAATTTAGAACTCTTAAGTTCATAACTAGAATTACAGAATTCTTCTATTTTTTTCTGTAAAGATGTTTTCTTATTAACAGATTTATTTCCATTTAAAATGATATTTTTTGCTTGAACAATAAATTTCAATGTTTTAATTTTTGTTTCATTTGCAATATCTATATTTTTAATTATATTATCTTTCAATTTTGATTCTTTCATATCCAGAATATTTATATCATAATCACTAGGTAATTCAAACATTTCAATCAATTCATCTCGTGTATAATTTGCAATATTCAAATCAAAGCTCATATATTATATAAAGTGAATTTATTTAAGATATTATTTAATAAAATTTAATTTTTGTGATTATTATTTAATTCAATATGTAATACTATTTTTTTATTATCGTTTTACACCTTTTAACATTTCAAACGCCGATTTTTACGGCATAAAAAATAATTAAAAAATGTAAAATCAATAGACGTGCTTACTCTTACTAAGTTGTTTCTTAACGCCGATTGTCTTACTTAACCCTGTCTTTTTGTTTCTACAGGTGAAAGACGATGCTTGAAACTGAAATTCTACTGGTCTTGTTTGGTTATGTATCCAACATTCAGTTAAGTTTTTGCTCAACTTTTTAAAAAAGTTGAAAATTGAATAAAATTGATTACGAAAAATGGTTTAAAAGTAATATTATAATTTGATATATGGAACTTTCTCTAGAACAACAACTTTCATTTAATAAATATGTTCAAGGACAAAACATATTTATTACTGGACCAGGGGGTACAGGTAAATCAGCACTTATAAGAGCAATTCATAAACACGCGTATTCGCGTTTCAGAGATATCCATGTAACTGCTTTAACTGGATGTGCAGCGGTTTTGTTAAATTGCAAGGCAAAAACGTTACATTCTTGGGCTGGTATAGGATTAGGAAATGGTACAATTGAGCAGTTAGTAACGAAGATAAAGAAGAATAAATTTGCCAAGTGTTTATGGAAAATGACAGAAATTTTGGTTGTAGATGAAGTTAGTATGCTTTCTCTCAAACTGTTTAATTTATTGAATGAAATTGGCAAGGTTATTCGAGGAAATCAAAAGCCATTCGGTGGTATTCAGGTTATATTTTCAGGAGATTTCTTTCAATTGCCTCCAGTTGGTGATCCTATAGAGCCAGATACGCAGAGATTTTGCTTCGAATCAGACGACTGGAATGCGGTATTTCATCGTGACTGCCAAATCCAGTTGAAAAAGATTTTCCGACAAACTGACGACATTTATGCTGCCATTTTAAATCAAATTCGTGAAGGCAAAATTAAGCGTAAATCGAATGATTTACTACTTCAATATGTAGGTAGGTCTTATGATGCTAATTTGGTTGCCGAACCGACGAAATTGTATCCTACAAGGAACAAGGTAGAAAATATCAATTTGACAAAAATGTCGGCTCTTGAAGGTGCAGAAAAGGTGTTTTGTATGAAATATTTGAAGGATTTAGAGATTACGAGAGCTGACAGGATACGACTTTCAGAATTTTCAGATAAAGACATTCAAATGGAACTCGATTTCTTAGCAAATAATCTGATTTGCGACAAAGAAATGACGATAAAGGTGGGTGCTCAAGTGATGTGTATTATCAATATCCAGACTGATACAGGTATGGAAGTCTGTAATGGTTCGCAAGGAATTGTCATAGGTTTTTGCGAAATTACTGGTAGTCCAAAAGTCAAATTTAATAACGAGATTGAACGCATAATGGTGCGACATATTTGGGCAAGTGATAAAATACCAGGATTAGGCGTTTCACAAGTGCCGCTCATTTTGGCATGGGCATTGACGATACACAAGTCGCAAGGTGCGACCATGGATGCTGCGGAAATAGATGTCGGATCTGGAATATTTGAATGCGGACAAACTTATGTAGCATTGTCACGCGTTAAGACGCTAAATGGTCTGTATTTGACTTCATTTGATGCCACAAGGATACGCATAAATAAGAAAGTTAAAGAGTTCTATGATTCACTGACGCTTTATCATGAGACAAGTATTTGCAACGAAGAAGTGTATGTACCTGTTGTAGTAGCAGAACCAATTATACAAGAATCAGAAGTTATGCAAATACCGATGGCAGAAGTAAAGGTAATTTCTATTAACATTTAAAATTTGTCTTTGTCTAGTTAAACAGTTTTCTTAAAGGTGTAAAAATAGTTTTGGATCCACCTTTCTTAAAGGTGAAAAAATAAAATTGATTATTTTTCTTTAAACTAATTAAAGACATATAATATAATATAAACGAAGTAGCCAAAATGTGTTGCGACTTTTACATTGAAAAATCACTAGTTATTGAATACGTATCTTTAAAAGGGAATATTTGTAAAATTATAATAAATAAAGAGACAAAGAAAGGATATATACATAAATATGTAAAGGGTTCAGAAAAATATACAAAAAAATTAGGAGAAAAAATAGCAAAGTTATCCTATGTTAAAATGATTTATGAAAAAAAACAATGGACAAAAGATAAATATATTACAAAATATGAATCTAAATTAAAAAAACGGTTTCCTGAAATTAGAGATTTTATAAAAATATATAAAGATGCTACTGCTTGGAGTAAGTAATTTTATTTTCAATTATATTTATTGACTGAAAATAAAAATGAAATTTAAAAACATTTTTTAATCAAATGTAAAATATAGAGTTTTGTATAAAATGCAATATGAGATATTTAATTCTAATAACGCTAGTATTGATAATAATGTTCTTGTTAGAACAGATGTTTGTGGAATTGACACAAATTCCGAACGAATGGAAGCAACAATTGAAGTTTCTAATGATGACAGATTTGATGATAATCAATTAAATATTAAAATTTATCGTTTTCAATTTACAGAAGAATTTAATAAAGAGTTATACAAATTTGCAAAAGTTCACCAATACGATCATCGTAAAGTTTTCAAGGAGGCGTGGGAAATATGGTTAGAAGAAAATAATACTCTGGTTTCTTGCGAAGTAACTAATCTAACAAATTTAGGTTATGATGGTGATATTATAGACAAAATGTTTAAATCAGTACGCTATTACTACCGAAAAAAAAGCACTGTAAAAAAAACACAATCTGAAAGACGTGATTATGTGAGTGTGAACAAAAATTTGTTATTGGCAATGGATAATCAAATAAAAAAGGGTCTTTTAAGTGAAGATTACAAGCCGTCTGAAGGATTTGATGTATTTTGTAAAAATAATATTGAAATTTTAAAAGAAGAAGTTAAATTACTTTGCAAAAATGGTCTCACAAACTCAGAACAAATTAAACAAAAGTTAAAAAAAACGTATAAAAACAGGTATTTCTTGATTGTTAAACAATATTCTTAGAAATATTTATAAAAACAAGAAATATTTATAAAAACAAGAAATATTTATAAAAACAAGAAATATTTATAAAAACAAGAAATAATATTACATAATAAAGGAAAAATAACAAGATTAACTAATAATATATGAATATTAATCTTTCCGATTTAAAAAAACATTTTTTTTGTGAAACTACACAAAAAAACCAAGTAAATACCAAAAGAAAAACAAAAATTGTAAATTATTGTTTCTATTCAATAAATGAAGCAAATATAAGTAAAAAAATAAAGAAAATATCTTATTATTCTAATTATTACTCTATTATAGAAGATTATGATTTTATCAATATTAACACTATAAAAGAAAAAGTTATAGAAAAAATTTCATTATTAGACGAAAGTAAAAAATACTTATTATTTACATATTTACATTTTTCTCTAACTTTTGACGATTTCTTATTGCAAATTAAAGAACCTAAATTGCTTATTTTAAACGTGATTACCACATTTTCTTATCTTTTACAGAGTTTGATACAATTACAAGAACAAAACATCTGTTTTTTTCAATTAAGTCACAAAAATATTGTTTTTACAAACGAAATGAGAGAAAAACCACTATTACACAACTTTCAACTCTCTCTTCAGGTTCCTAAGCTTAATTTAGAATATATTACAAATATTATAAAAAATACAAAAGATTATGGTTTGAAACCATTAGAAGTGCATGTTTTGTTCTATTTGATTGAAAATGATCTAACAACTATTTCATATTCTTTTATTGAAGAGATTGTTGAAATTTTTATGCAAAATTTGAGTATATTATCTTTTTTCTCTCAAGGTTATAGAGAGAATTTTAAAAATGCATGTATTGTATCTTTAAAGAAATATATGAATATTCCTAAAACAGAGATTATTTTGGATGTTTTAAATTATTGTGATAGCTGGGATGTATATAGTATGAGTGTTCTGTATTTACATATTTTTGCCAGTATTTCTAAAGTTTTCTCTCTTAAACAAACATTTATAAGTAAAATCACATTGGAACTTGCCAAGAACTTGCATCCAGATCCTCTTAAAAGAGGTAATCTTATTGAATTGCAAGAAACATATAATAAGTTATTAAATTCTGATTGGTCTTTTGCAAATAGTCTAGATGTTATGAAAATGAAACAATTAATAGAGGTTTTACTTCAATAATATAAAAATAAATTTATATATTTATATTATTTTATTTAATGATGACGTCTTCGTGTGCGTCCACCTTTGGACTTCTTAGACTTAGTTTTTCTAGCTTTTTTTGTACCAGTTGCTACATTACCCATCTCTCCTTTGCGTTTGCTTGCATCCCTTAATGCATCCTTGAACGCATAATTAGAGTTAGAAGATTTACCTTCTCTGTATACTTTTTTAACAAAAATATTCCATGAACTAAGTGCTCTTTTTCCGCCTTTCATTATTTATTATATTAAAAGAAAAAATAAAAATGAAATAAATTAAAAACAAAATATAAATACACATAATATCGAAAATGGTCAAGAATTTAGGTGGTAATAAATCAAAAGGTTATGCTCGTAAAAATCTAATCAAAGGATCTCATGCTTTAAGAGCATCTGAAGATCCTGCAGAAATATATGCACAAGTTGTAAAAATAATGGGAGGAGCAATTTGTCGTGTTACTGATTTAAAAGGTGTTGAAATGAATTGTCATATTCGCGGCAAGTTTCGCGGACGTGGAAAGCGTGATAATACAATTGTATCAGGAACATGGGTTCTTGTTGGGTTACGTGAATGGGAACACGAGGCTGTAGCAGGTAGGCTACTCAATTGTGATTTAATTGAAGTCTATTCTGACACAGATAAAGTTCGTTTAAGAAATTCAATAACCAATGTGGATTGGTCTAGATTAGTTGCTAATGATACAAGGACTATTGGGTCTGCTGATATAGAAGATATTTCAAATGAAATTGAATTTGCAGATGATAATACATTGGAATACAGAGACCTTATTGATGCACATTTAGCAGCAGGTAAAAATACGATTATTACGACGGAAGATGGTCAAGAAATTGATGTAGATGACATTTAAACAAAATTATTTATATTCATTTATTATATATAGATGAATACAAAAAGAAAATATACAAAAAAGAATAAAAGTATTAGAAAGAGAAAATATACAAAAAAGAATAAAAAAAATATTAGAAAAAGAAAATATACAAAAAAGAATAAAAAAAATATTAGAAAAAGAAAATATACAAAAAAGAATAAAAATATTTTTTTACAAAAAGGAGGTATCAGACCTGAAACTATAACAGCAGCCAGAGAATTAATTGATAGAATTGATAATTTTTTTAAAGATTGTAATATAGGCATAGAATATTATTTAATACCTGAACCTGGTAATGATCTTAGCGATGATCCAAGAAATTATCACAGGAAAATATATTTATATATTAATAATCCTGAAGATAATTCAAAAGAATATTTTTATCAAACAACTTTTAAAATAATTAACTACGATTCTGAAGACGAACAATATCTTGAAAGTTGGAGTGATTTAGATAAAGAAATATTACGTGAAGGACCTCATGTTTATGAACTGTATATTATAACAACATTATGTATATTAAATGGTTATTCATTTGCAGTTATTGTTCAAGGATATATTATGTGTAAATGTTTATTAAAAGACATAATTTTTGCAAAAAAAGAAGACATGACAGATGCAGCTTCTAATAATTCAGTAAGAAATTTTAATCATATTTTAGGGTTTTATCCTGGAGAACATATACAGTTAATTAATTCTGAAGATAATGAAGATTTAACCAAATATCTAGAAAAAAGACAAGATGAAGAAAAGTTAAAATGGGATAAAGCAGAAGATGATATACCTTTAGCTGCTAAAGCAGAAGATGATGAAGAACATGTCTCAGATTATAATCCATCATCGCCAGGATCAGAGCCTTTTTCGGATTATGAAAAAGAAGAAATTAGTCTAAATACAACAGATTCTACTAAATATGCACTTTTACCTAAAGTTATTCCACAATTAAATGATATTTTAAATGATATATTTTTTACAGAAAAGAAAGAAAAATTTACCAGTTTGACAGGTAAAAGAAAACAAGACAAATTAGAAGATTTTCTTGGTGAAAGAGTGAAAATTATAAGTCAAAATCGTCAAAAATTACAAGAACAAAGCACAGGATGGACTTTTGATGATCCAAGCTCCGGATGGCAAAGTGTTAATTCAGAAGATTTATTTAATCTACCTCATTGAATTGTTAGAAAAATTTTAATAAATAATAAAATAAAATAAATATATATATGGTAAATACAAATTTATATAATACCTTTTTTTCAATATCTCAAAAAGGAGGTAGTATGTCAAAAGATTTATCTTCTCTTTTGTATGAAAAGAGAGATTTATTAGTCAAAACATTTGCAAATCTAATTGTTCAGCTAGGAATTACTTATTATGCAATGGAAAAGTATTCAAAAGAAAAAGAAAAAGATAAAAAAAATAAGAATTTAACAATATTTATTATTATCTATTTATTTGCGTTTATTGTTGTTCTCGGATTTATTCCTATGCCAACATGGTTAAAATTCATTTTGTTTTGCGGATTTTCATACAGTTTTGGTTATCTTTTGTCTAGTTTAAAAACGATTGCAGGTGAAGAAGTTATTCATACAGCATTATTAGGAACTATAAGTATTTTTGGAATAATGTTCTCATTAGGATTATTTATGTTATTGTCAGGAATAAAGTTAGGATTTAGAACAGGAATTTTTTTATTTTTTGGTTTGTTATTTTTAATTATTTCGCGTTTAATAAACAATTTTACAGCTCAATCTTCTACTACTACGAGAAATCTTACAATATTTGGTTTAATATTATTTTCTATTTACATTATTTATGATACAAATACAATATTACAAAAAAATTATAATGGTGATTTTATTACTGCTTCCATTGATTATTATCTTGATATAATAAATATTTTTACAAAACTAGTCAACTTTAATAGTGACAATTAAGTATTTATAATAAAATCCAACAAATTTATTATAATTTTTACTTACCTATCTATTAATATAGAATATCCAATTGTTACACAAAATGCAATTAGTAGCCAATTATTTTCCGGAGGTCCATTCGGTCCATTCATAAAATTAGTGTGTATTTGTCTTTTTACCATCATATTGGCTTTAGACATAATCACTTTCTTTTTATTGTTTATAAATCTTTCTCTATTATTTATAAACTTTTCTCTATTAAGCTTCCCATTGAAGACAATTCTCTTCATAAAAATCTGCATACGTTTCATCATAATATTATTAATTGTGCTTTTTTTTTAAAACACAAAAAATTAAATCAATTTTATTGCGACCTCCTGTAAAAATATATAAAGTTATTTATATTTACTTTTCAATATGAACTAATCAATAAGATTGCTGTAAGGAGGTATATAGATATATATACAGTCTTTAAGTTGTTTTTTTGTTAGACTTTTTTATATTAATAAAATGACTTAAATAATAAATTATATATAATATATATTTAGTAATATTATTGATAAGAGAATGCATAACAATAATTCGCGATTTGCTTCATTAGTTGACGACACTTTTGGTAGCCATAAATCAGTATTTGGTAAAAATAAATCAAAAAAAGATAATGAAAAAAAAGATAATGAAAAAAAAGATAATGAAAAAAAAGATAATGAAAAAAAAGATAATGAAAAAAAAGATAATGAAAAAAAAGATATTAAACCAGTAACAATAAATAAGTCGGTTTCTTCTAATTTTTTCAAAAATGATAGATCAACACTTCAAATGGATAATTATAGGAGGCCTTATGGTAGTAATAAAGAATATATAGAAATGTTAGAAAAGCAAAAACAATTTAAAAAAGCTGAAGAAGAAAAGATAAAAGAAGAAGAAAAAATGGCTGCACTCTCAATGGAGTGTTTTCCTGAGTTATCAAAGGTTACTACAATACCTTTAATAGTAGATAATACAAAAAAATTTATTGAAAAAATTAAAACATGTATAAAAGATAATGATATACAAGTACATCATATAGTTAAACCTGGATGGATAGAAATGAGAAGAGATCCAAAGACAAATAAAATTATTATAGAAAAAGGGGTTATAAAAAAGACACTTATCAAAACACAAGAGGATATTGCCTACAATGTGTTTGATGAATTAGCGTATTTACATGAAAAACGGACTTCTGAATATATAAATAATTGGGGTGAAGATGAATGGGAACGAACTTTTCTTTTTTCAAATTATGATTATCATTATTTTGACAAATTAGATGAAATTTACGAAAAAAACAACCCAAAATTGGAGGAAGAATATGGATATTTTTTAGAAGATGAATTTATTTGATAAAAAATATTAGTTTAATACTATAATGTATTATATAAACATTTTTATAATAGATTATGGATTATAATGACATAGAAAATAAAAAGATATATTTAGATGATGATTGGATACAAAATTTTGATAAAACAGACGAATTATATAAAGATTTTTATAAGGATGATGTATATTTTTCAGATTTAAAGGTTGTATATGTAAACCGATTAAATGAAATTGAAAAAATTAATAAATTACCTTTTTTAATGTCAAAACCAAATTGCATTACAAGAGAAGAAATTCTTGAAATACTTAAGAAGTTTGCAATGGAAGATAATAGAAAATATTCATTATTATCCATATTAAGATACAATATATTATTGGAGCCAGATGAAATTAAAAATTTTTTACTAAATTTATCATCTGAAGACACAAATTATTTAAGTATTATTAAAAATATTGACACTATATATTTTCAAAAAACAATAAATATGTTTCAAGATTTAAATGAAATAATACTTATTTTTTATGAAAAATCACAAGAGTTAAAAAAACATGACCATAATACTTGCACTAAACGTGTATATATAGGCAATACTAAAAATAAAACTATTAAAAAAAGATATAAAGACTAATACATAATATATAGTATCATATAATGACAGCACTTGTGAACGCACTTGATAACTATAGTCCACAGCAAATCGGAGAAAATGGTCATGTAGAATACGGATGGTCTAATAGTATTAAAGAGAAGATCGTCCAATTCTCTTTTCAGGTTACAAGAACGGATGAGTATGGACAAGATAGATTGAGACAAGTATTAACTGAAATGTTACAGACATTAAAACAGCAATTACAAACCGGAACTTTACCTGAAAAAGAGGTCGCAAAAGGATATCTTACCATTCTTTACAAAATGATTGGACAGACACGTGACATTATAGATGGTAAGGGTGAGTGCGTATTAACATATATGATGTTATATACATGGCATCAGTTATTTCCAGAGCTCGCTTTATTTGCTCTCAAGTGTTTGGTAGATTTGGACAATAAAAATGTCCATCAGTATGGGTCATGGAAAGATATCAAATATTTTTGTCATTATTGCAAAAAACAGGGCGAAAACATTGATTATCCAATGGTTCAGGAGGCAATTCGTATTATCAATCATCAGCTGCGTAAGGATTTTGACAATATCTTGAACCCATCTGACATGAGTTTGGCGGCTAAGTGGGTGCCCAGAGAGAAGTCTAGTTTTGGATGGACTTATCAAGCTCTCGCTACTGACTACTTTAAAGAATATATTGCTACTGCTACCTCTGAGGAAAGCAACTTTAAAGCTATACTCAAGTGTAAAACTGAATATCGTAAGCTTATATCGTCACTAAATAAGGAACTCGATACTCTCCAGATTAAGCAGTGTGCCAATACTTGGGCAGACATTGAATTTGGTAAGGTAACTTCTATTTCACTTAATAAACAGAAGAAGGCTTTCTTAAACGTGAATAAAAAGAATGATGTGAGATATCCTTATAGACCTGACAGAGTTCAGTGTGCAGAAAATTTTAATGCACATGTTCAGAAGGCTGTAAATGGTGAGGTTGAAATGAAAGGAGCTCGTGTTGGTTTCACCGATTTTACCAAACAAGCGCGTTCACTTTACAGAAACAATGGGTCACAAGTGGAAAAGGACTTACTCAACTCTCAGTGGCGCGATAATTCTAAGCTAACTGGTGCGTTAGAAAACATGATTGCAATGGTGGATCTTTCTGGTTCCATGAGTGGCGACCCTATGGATGTTGCCATTTCATTGGGTATTCGCATTGCAGAGAAGTCCAAGTTGGGTAAGCGAGTTATGACTTTCACTCTAAATCCTAGATGGGTCAATTTGGATCCTTATGACGACTTTGTATCGCAGGTGGAGGTAGTAGAGGCAGGTGATGTCGGTTATAATACTGATTTTCATAAGGCGCTTAATCTTATTTTGGACACCATTGTTGATAACAAAATGGAAGCTGATGATGTAGAAAATATGGTCCTTGTGTTACTTTCTGACATGCAAATTGATGAGGCTGAACCGAAGGATCATTACACTACAACATGTCGTATTCAAAAGAGAGAAGCACTTTATCAGACAATTACACAGAAGTATGCGGAGGCAGGGATGAGGGTACATGGTAAACCATACAAACCACCTCATATACTATTTTGGAATTTGCGCAGCACAACTGGATTTCCTTGCTTGTCGTCAGAGAAAAATATTAGTATGATGTCTGGTTTCAGTCCTGCTCTTTTGAACTTGTTTTGTGACAAGGGTATTGAGGCACTACTTTCATGCACACCTTGGTCCGTTCTGACACAAAGTTTAGAAAATGACAGATATAAAATTATGGGTAATTATTTGGAATCTAGATTGTCTATTTTTTAAATATAAATATATATGTATAGATAGATATGAATCAGACATATGATGAAAATAAAATAGAAGATTTTTACCCACTTGAATACCCACCTGAGTTAGGCAAAAGAAAAAAATTTGTACTTTTAAAAAAACCGTATATTGATGAGATTTTTAATACAAATACAGAAAGTTTTAAAATAGAACCACCTGATATAGAAACTTATTGTATGTATATTGAAGAATATTTAAACTATTATTTATATAAACCTTTGTATATGTATGGTGAACTTGAACACGATAATGATGATAAACCTTTTAGACCTCAATACAAACTTGTAGTATTATTTAAAAAACTTGAAAAATTGTATGAAAATAGTGATAACAATTATAGAAGCTATAAAAACCCACCAGTCGTCCAACAACAAGTCGTCCAAGAAAAAAAACCAGGATTTTTTGGACGAATGCTTGGACAACGAGGAGGAGAAACCCCTAAAGAAATAGCCAGAACATTTGCTGAATTGCTTGTCTTATTAAAACAATTTACTTATAGAGAGAAAATGCAACTTAATGCTGGAAAAGGTGATGGACCACTTAGAAAAAGATTGACTAGTATTGATAATGTAATACCTGATAATATTGAAGATTTAAAAGATGATGAGTTTTTTAACGTTGTAAGTAATGTTAAAAAAGTAATTCTAAAAATGAGAAGAGGAAACTGGCAAGGAAAATTAGGGTTCGGAGAATATCTATATATGTTGCGTGAACCAGTTAAAGGAAAAGGTTGGTTTGGAGAGAGAGAAACGTCAGAATATGGTTTACATGGTGGAAAAACTCGTAGAAAATTTAATAGAAAAACTCGTAGAAAATCTAATAGAAAAACTCGTAGAAGGTCTCGTAGAAAAACTCGTCGTAGTCGTCGTCGTTAATTTATTTCATTAGGTAAATGTTTCGTTCATTCCATAATAAAGAATAGTGTTTTTTAGTTTGTTCTCCTCTATAACCATTATATTGTCTCAAAATAATGACATTATTAAAGACAACTACAAATTCATCTATTGTATTTTGTATTTTAATATTTGCAAAATATAATTCCATTTTCATTTTGTCTTCTTTTGTGAAATACTTTCCTAGTAAATTGGGACCAGTAGGTTCCAAACAATTTTCGCCATAAAAATTATTTTGCACATTTCCTACAATTTGTCTAATGCATTTATACATAATTTCATTACCAGGTTTTACTGCAATAAGTCCAGTTAATGTGCCGCCACCACTTTTATCCAAATCTCTCACAAAATATTCTTTTTCTGTAAGCGCAATAAATCTGAAACCATTTACGCATTGAAATTTAATATCAAAATATATTCCGCCATGAATGTATAAAACACAATAACGCCATAAATCGGATTTATAAGAGCTCGGTATTAGACGATTGTACGCAGTTAAGACGTCATTATCAAAATTATCTCGTATAAAATCATGGCATTCTTTTTCGTCAAATAAATAATGCTCAAATATTGGATGCATTTGTATTATTCTCTCGTAGTTCAATTTCATAACTTGTGGTAAATCCTTTGTATGCCAGCAAGTAAAGGTTTTTAATGGTATAATGAGTTGATAGTTTGGTTTAAAAAAAAATGGTCTATTAATTGCATTCATTTTTTGTAAAGTTAGTATATTTTCTACAATTATTTTCTTTTTTCTCTCTTTTTTTTCAACAAAATTCATATATTCTTAAATGATTTTAAATATATGTATCAATGAAATAGCACCTCTGGACTTATCATGATTCTTGCACCTGATTTTTGCCGCGCTTGAATATGAAATGGTCTATGTTCACAATCCTCATATTTACCGTTTAATGTAAAATACTTCTTAAATACTAATTTTGATCCAGCTGCTTTAGAATGTGCATACAAATTGACTTTTGGAATAAGGTCAAGACGAATACCACCATCATAATAAGTATTTAAAAATTTGTTTGTTCTATAAATAGAAAACCCATTAAAAGATGATATACATGGCAACAATTCACCTGGTTGCAAATCTCGCAACAAATCGGTAACATAATTTTGTATAATTTTATAAAATTGTTCATTATTTTCAAAATGATTATAACTAAAACAATAAGGCCATATTGAAAGACCCCATATATCGTAATAAAGCGGACATGTATTAAATGAAAGTCCATCCCATAAATTATTTTTCAAATTTTTACGCAAAGGTTCTATATTCAATTCTTTACAATTCACGTCATCCATGTCCATCATAATAAAATATGGAAATCTCTCTTTGTTTTGAATAACATAATTTAAACAAAAATTTCGAGCTATGGCTATATTATGAGTTCTAAATGGTGATACAGGATTTTTATTTATATATAATAACATCTTGTTGTTTTTTTCTTGATACTCTTTGAGTATTTCCAAAGAATTGTCGCAAGAATTATCGTAATAAATTACTATTTGATAGTCATTAAAGAGAGAACCTATTTTTTCCATATTTTCTAAAACATTGCTTAAATAAGGCGCGCAATTCTTCACCGGTCCACAAATACAACAATCCATTCCGCCTTTAGAAAAGGTTGAGCCAAAAAATAAATAAAACAAAAATATTTGGCTACACCTTTTCTAAATGAGGAAAAAATATTTGGCTCCACCTTTTCTAAAGGTGGATCTAAAGGTGAAAAAAAATTGAAATTATTAATTATTTCTTTATTATTATAGTAAAATATGACTTCTTATGCTGTCGTAACAAGCCGTTTTAATAATAAAACACGTGATACTAATTATTTATATCGTTTAAGAAAAGGATTTGCATGTATGTATTGCACTCCACTAGAATTATCTCCCAAAATTCCTTATAATACGCCGGTATTTGTTATTGAAATGAACAATTCCACTAACAAAATTGAAGGTATTGGTTTCATTAAAAATAAACCAGAAACCACCAAATATTATAAAGTTCATGAAGATGGTAACATAAATAGGTTTACTTATATTGGTAAATATTTTATGAGTCGCGAGTTAATTGGCGAGTACAACCCTTTATTAGTATATATATTAGAAGAAATGCTATTTAAAGGATATACACATTCTAAAAGGGGTAGTGGCTTAACAATAATACCAGAAAATTTAGTGAAAGCAGAAAAAGACATGAATGTTAAAAATGAGATAAAGCATTTATTTACGTATTATTTTATGAAAAAAGACGATAACCCAATTTTAGAAAAAAGACGATAAAGCAAATTGTTACTATTTAAAAAATTATTAATTTAGAACAATTTTATTATACTATCTATAATGAGCAATTTTAATAGCAATAATTATGATAATAATGTTTCAAATTATTCTCTAGCAGAGTTGTTAGATATTGCAGGAATTGAAAATCAAGATGTAGATTATGACACAATTAATGATAAAATGGATTTACTTATTAAAAAAACTAAAAATCCTAACTTATCCATTTTTTTGCAGAATGTTAAGAACGAGCTTTTAAATTATGCAAGAGAATTAGATCCAGATGAGGATGTTGAAGAAGGAAAAGTTGTAATTGAAGGTTTTGGAAATAGAACAAATGATGCCGAATATCCAGCTGGAGAGAAACAAATTAGTGATTGGTATGAAAATCAGTATCTTAGTCAGAGTGACCCAAATCAAGTCAATAAAATTACACAAAGAAAGCAAAAAATTGAACTATTTGGCAACGAAAAAGTACCCATGAAACGAGAACAAGTTGCAACATCTGACACTTATGCTGTACCTGTTAAACAAGATTCTTTAAATCCAAATTTGAAAAATACTATAACACGATTTATTAATTTAGATAGTCAATTTAGACAATATTCAAATGAATTAAATTCTGTATCAACTGACTACACACTTGATCTCTCTGATTCATTAAAAGATGCTTTAAAATTATCAGTATATTCATATCAAATACCTTTTAGTTGGTATGTTATTGATGATGTTTATGGTAATACTTGTTTTTGGATACACGATCCATCATACAATCAGAATATAAATATTTATGTTCCATCTGGTAACTATTCTACAGATGGATTTAAAGATCAATTAAATAAGTCTTTTCAGGATGCTGGATTTACGACTCCTGCAGTCACTGGATATGTCACTGCAAATAATCCAGTATATTATAATGCAAACAATGGCAAAATTACATTGTTTTTAGATGGCGGTACTTATATTGATCCAGCTGGGATTAATACCAGCTTTACTATTAATACTGATTGCTCTATTATTTTTTATGATTTTACTGGATACTTAACGTGTATGGGTCTTTGTTTAAGTAAAACAAATCATTATTTTAATAATACACTTGGTTGGATTATGGGTTATCGTGTGCCTTATGAGAATATTGATCCTAGTGGTAATCTGGGATCTTCTATATTAGATTTAAATGGAACAAAATATTTAATATTAGTTATTGATGATTACAATCAAAATCATGTCAATAACAGTCTAGTATCTATTACACAAACTACAAATAAATTAAAAATTCCTAATTATTTTTCAACAGACATTCCATATACATGTGTAACACCTGCACAAAGAGGCAACAATTTACAGCAAATAATGAACGAAATGACCGCAAAAAGTTTATTTATTAATCAAACAAATAATATTCAAAATGGTTTATTGATTGCCGGTAAATACCAAGAGGAGTACGTATCTACACAGCAAGTTCTACCAAGCGCCCCACGCACACTCACACAATCACAACTTTATACCATTAATGAAATCAATAAAAATAATATTAATCTCACTAATTACTTGTCAAAAGCACCAACTTCATCTGATATACTAGCTATTTTGCCAGTAAAAACTTCAGCTGGAGTTCCTACTGGATCTTTATTAGTAGAATTTAGTGGATCTTTACAGGACAATGTTCGCACTTATTTTGGACCTGTTCATATAGAGAGAATGAATGTTAAACTACTTGATGATAAAGGTAATGTATTGAATTTAAATGGTAATGATTGGTGTGTTACATTAATTTGTGAATGTTTATATCAGTATTAATTTTATTGTATTTTAAATATTTCATTATATTAACAAGCATGTTAATGAATACATTTAATGAAATAGGCTCATATGGACAAAATCTTACTATTATTCTCTCTATGTATCTTTTATGGGATCATACTAATCTATTTTTTTATTACATAGTTGGTGTCATTTGTGATGTTATATTAAACCTTATTTTGAGATCTATAATACAACAACCACGTCCTTGTTTTAACTCAAAAGAAGTCCAATTAGCTCTCAAAAATAATAAACGTTTTGTTTATAAAGATGGTATTCCATATGATTTATTTGGAATGCCATCAGGACATTCATCTGTTGTATTATTTTCAACAATGTTTGTGTATCTTGCATTAAAAAAGACTAATTGGTTATATGTTTATCTTATTATAAGTGGCATTACTATGTCACAAAGAGTTTATTACAATCATCATACTTTATCTCAAGTAATTATTGGTTCTTTATTAGGAATAGGAGGAGCATATGTGTTTTATCAGTTTGCTGAAAAGAAGATGAAAGGAATTGTTCGAGAGAAATCAGACGATTATGGACCAATATAATCAACACAACGTTAGAGAAAAAATTTTTGCTCCACTTATTTACACCTTTTCTTTTTTACACCTTTTTATATTTACACCTTTTCTTTTTTACACCTTTTTATATTTCAAACGCCAATTTTTATATCTTTCAACCAAACGCATAAAACTTCTTGGAGTGCATTTGAATATTTTACAAACTTCTTCTTGTGTTTTATCTTCAACTAAATAATATTGAACTTCTATTAATTTATAATCATTACTTTGATGAGAAGGCATATATATTATTGAATTATTTTTCTATAAAATTGATTAAATAAAAAATTGAAATGAAATACTTAAACAAATAAGTATTATAATTACAATATAAATAATTCAAAAATGGATTTACAAATTAAAGCAACAACTACATCACTTTTATCATTAGCGAGTGATGAAACTAAAATAATTAAAATACAAAAATGGTTTAGAGGGTGTATTTTAAGATTAAAACAATTACCTCTAATTATGTATAAAATTAAAAAATATTTGAAATTACAAGCGTTTAAGTTTTCAACCAAAAATGAAGATGGTAGAATAAATAGTTGTATTGATGAAGATGAAGTAATTAAATTACTTATTGAAAAGTTTGATGAAAAAATAAAAAAACCTAAAATTAGAATGTGGTATGATATTTTAGCATTTGATTGTATGTATGGATGGATTCCAATTAATATAAAAACAACTACTACAATAACAAGCGATAATACTGGTAATTTGGCGATGTGCGTATATGCTTACACGAATGAAATATTAGATATTCATAGGGATAAATCGTATGAAAATGGGAAGATGAGTGATATACTTTTCAATAAATTTAAAAATAAAAAATATAACACTAATAACAAAAAAGATTACTATTTTATAGTGTTAAATAAAACAGATGCGAGTGATATAATTGTTAATAGTGTAAAAGGATTGACAATATTAACACCAAATATAAATAATTTACCATTTCAAGTTTGTTGGGATAAAAATAGAACGTTTAAATATGAAAACATAAACAAAAAGATAAAACTATTTATTGATTGCTTACAAAAACCAAAACCAAGTTGGAAAGAAACATTTATGTCAAATATACGGACATTCGATTTATAGATATTCGCTTGGAATATAAGAATTACATATTTGTCTATGTCCTATTTTAAACCTTCCAGAAAACATAAAATTATCTTTGAATGTATTGCTATTTATGTATGATACTATACTATTTAAATTGCACTTTTTTTTTGGTTTAAGCATTATTAATCCACCACCAAAATAATTCACTTTACTTAAAAATGATACATTTGATTTTCGTGTCAAATTATAAATGTAAATACAATCTTTACCAAGATTACTATTTATTGTAGTTATATTTCTTGGTGCTCCCCATTCAAACCAATTATTTTCATTAAACTTTCGTATTCCTCTTTCTATAAGTTCTTTTTTGTGGTGTAATAAATGTGTATTAATTTTCTCATTATCACAAGGGTAGTTTTCAATATAAATATATTTATCAACTTTATCTTCACCGTTCAATACTTCTATATTACCTAGTTCTTTATTTTTATAAACTTCTTCTTTCCCACTAACAAGACCAACATAAATGTCAAAATAATCTTGAAACATTACAATATTATTATTTTCTTCTTCTCCAAAAGTAATTAATCCGTTGCTATTTGTGATATAGAGTAATTTGTCATTATACAATACTTTTTTGTCAATTAAATTATTTTTACAATATCTAAACACAATAATATCAATAGATGCATTATCAAACATTTTTTCATTATGAGGATGAAATATATGGGTAAATGTTCCATTTGTCATCATAATATTCAACAATTTTGAAGCACTTGTTAATTTAAGAAAATCAGATGGAACAATAAATATTAATTCACCATTATCATCAAGCAAATTATAACATTTTTCGGTAAAATCAATATACAAGTTTCCTTTTTTAGTTCTAACATAAGGTGGATTTCCTACTATTGTTATGTATGTTTTTGTAATTGTTTGTTTCATAAAATCACCATAAACAACCTTATCTTTTTGTATTTTATCCAATAATTTAATTTTGGTATCAATTTCATACATATCAAATGTTATGCTTGGTATTTTATCTGTAATAAATGTAATTAAATCACCTTGTCCCATAGATGGTTCTAAAATATTAGATGGACTATTTAAGATAAACTCAAATACTTTTTCTTTGAGTTCATTATGGGTTGTAAAATATTGTCCTAAATTATGTTTTGTTGTCATAGTTGGTATTTCTGTATTTATAGTTTCTTCTAAATCTTTTGAAATAAATAAATCAATTTTTTCTTTTTTATTATTAATTTCATTCAATTTTTCATTAACAACCATACCTATAATTTCTTTAAGTTTTGTTTCATTAACACAAGGCAGTTTTTTATTGATATGTTTAGTGTAATGTCCCTTTTGACTAAATTGTTTACCACATTTTTCGCAACTATAAAAAACCATTTTTAGTTATATACAAAGTATACATTTAATGCTCATTATTTCCAAAAGAAGAAAAATATATTTACAGTTTAGTAAATGGTATTCATCAAGATAAAAATAATGAATACTTTCATTGTTCAGTAGCAAGAAAATGGGAAGATATGTGTGGTCCAGAAGGAAAAATGTATAAAAAAAAAATATACTAAAAAGAGCATTTGAAATAAGAAAAGGTGTAAAAGGTGTAAAAAGTGGATTTTTTAAAAGTAGATATATATAAATGTCTTCTTGTCCTGGTGATAAAACTGTAACAAATGAAAACCCAAATAATTTAAGTAGAAGGGCGCAATACTCTAGCAATTTAACTCAAGTTGATGAAAAATATATTGAAAAAAAAGGCTGTAAACAATCTACAGGATTTTATCCTAGTTTTACACCTGTTATTTACAATCTCTCATTAAACACTAGTGCATATGGAACATACTCTTTGGTTTATATAAATGGAACCAATTTTCAGCCACCATGCATCGCAACTACTTACATAAACTTTACAAATGCAGTTAATTCTTATACTAGAATACCTATTACTTTTTATAGTAGCTATTATATATCATTTATTGTTCCTATAGATGCACCGATTGGTACTTATTCAGTTGTAGCGGTCAATATATACAACGGCAATTTCAGTCCTCAAGTAAACAATACATATCCTGGTATTTTAGATTATTCAAATGCAGTTAATTATACTCTTACTTAAATGTATATATATATATATAATTATGAAATATGTTTATCTATATATATTTAGTTTAGTTGTTTTTATTATTGGTATGTCCTATTATAATACTTTAAGTGCATCAGTACATGTAGAGGATTTTAACAATAATTCTATAAGGAACTATGTTTTATTAGGTGATAGTATTTTAGATAATTACTCTTATGTGCCTAATGGAGAAAATATTGCTGCTTTACTTAAAAAAAAGAACCAAGACGGAAATGTTGTGAGTTTAGCAAAAAATGATACAACCATACCATATATTCCACCTCAAATTGATAAGCTTAGAGAACTACCTGCTTCATATAATGATAGTAATACTTTTATTTTTCTCTCTGTCGGTGGAAATGACATATTAGCAAAATACGAAAACAATGAGAAACCAAATTTTGATATCATGTTAGAAGAATATAATAAGTTGATAGAATCCATTAAAACAGTCGCACCTAAAGCAAAAATATATTTGGTTGATTTATATTTTCCCAGAAATGAAGAAAATCAACGATTTTGGCCAGTTATTACAGAATGGAATAATAAACTTACTAAATATGCATTGGATAATAATTTATCCCTATTTAAGATTAGCAGCATTTTAACTGATCCAGAAGACTTTACTAATAAAATTGAACCTTCTTCCATCGGCGGACAAAAAATGGTAGATGCTATGATTAAAGTAACTTAAATTGCAAAGAATGTTCTATTATTCTACACGATAATATATAAGCATTTGATAACTCTTCATGAAATTCCATTCCATTGGTGATTTATCTGCATGTGTCGACCCCTCAAATTTCCACGTCATATTTGAGTTCAATTTATTCTTCCATGCAAATGGCACCAAACGATGAAAACTCATACCATCATATCCCATTTCTTTACCTTCGCACGTAATAAGAGCACAAAAATGTTCCTTCTCTATATCTCTTACAACCGCACTATCTAGCGCATATTTTGCATTATTTATTTTGAAAGACAATGCTTTCTTGTCGTATTTTTGTGCTTCATTTTCGAAGAATTCAAGAATAATGAAATGCGGCAAATGTTGCATAATAGATGCGATTTTTGAAACTTGTTCTCTCCAAATCTCATCTGCACCTCGTAAAAATAAAAATTGGATTGAATTGTTATTTAAATATTTGATAATGGCCATATAATACGTTATTGGATTGCCAGCATAATCTATATCTACAATATCCGGATTGTGTTCTCTGTATCCTTGTGGTATTTTTTTAAATAGTTCTACAATAATACTATTAGTATCTAATTCATAAGCAAAATCAGTACCTTGTAAGCAGTTATCAACACCATAATTAAGCAAAGCAAATGCATTTCGCACATTTTTTGGCATTGGTGATTTATTTTTTTGCGTCCCTTTGATCATCAATTGACGCAAAAAATGGAAAAATTTGCGACCTTTATCACTGACAAAAAAAGTGACAAAAAACGCATTAAACCAACAGTTGCCGTGAGATTGCACAGGCGGTACTATTTTCTTTGGGTCCACATGCTTATTTGCTTTCAAATTTTTTAATAATACTTTTTCTGCGGCTGGCTCATAATAAGGAACACACATATATTTACCAGGAATTTCTATTTTGAGCGGTTCTTTTAATTGATAAGCGGCTTCTAAATTGCAGCCATATATGTCTTCTCTTGATGATGACACAATAGAAGTTAAATCTTGATTTATTGTTGGGCTATATGAGCCTGTATCACTGATACGGTTTGAGATTTGTTTGGCAACTTGGCGTACATTTGGTGGTGTAGTTGAAGGTAACCATATGTTTTTCAAACGAAAATAGGGCTTTCTTTTTGCTCTAGTATTATTACGTTTATTGTATTTATATAATTTTCGTGTTTTGTTCATATAATACAAAAATATTTTATATTCTAGTATTATATTATATGGGAGCAGGTATATTGCCAGCAACAATACATAATGGTAAATTATATTTTTTATTCGGTAAAGAGGGCAAGTACGAAGATTCCGCTCCAGGGTTTTCTGACTTTGGAGGTGGAACTGATAATAACGAATCTTATTTTGAAACTGCTGTTAGAGAAGCAGGTGAGGAGCTTACTGGCTTTTTAGGAAATGATGACATTATTCGCAAAATGTTGAATAAATATGGCACATATAATATAGATTACGCTACTGATGGACACAAAACTTATCGCATGCATATCTTTCCATTTGAATACAATCCTTGGTTAACACATTATTACAATAATAATCAACGTTTCTTACAAAAAAACCTACCTGCTAAAGTATTTAAAACGACAAAAATCTTTGAAAAGGCTGAAATTCGCTGGATTTGTGTCGACGAATTAACAAAGATGAAGTCGCAATTTCGCTCTTATTTTCAGAATATTGTGACAATGATGTTAGATCAGCAAGAAAGCATAAAAAAATTTGTTGCAAAGGACCGAAAAAAAGGCACCGAAAAAAAAGCACTAGGAAAGGGTAAAAAAACTAGGAAAAAAATGTAATAAATAATATAAATATTATAAATAATATTATAATATATAATATTATAATATATAATATGAGCGAAAAACAAAAAAAAATAAAATCTGTATTAACATATTTAAATCATACATCACCTGATTTCACATTTGTTTCTTATATTTCACTTTTAATTAGCAGTAATTATTTAGCATACAGAAAATATTTTAAAGTTATGCAAAAAAGTAAATTCATTATTGATGGTTTTGATGATGATCAGACTTTTTATATTATATTCTCTCTAGCATTGATGTATAAAAATGACGCCATGCAAGATTTTTTATACAAAGTATTAAAAAAAACAGGAGAATTTGATATGAGATTTGAAGATTTTATTGATCAGATTAATAGTATGAATAATAATATTACATCAAATCAATCAGGGGGAGGAGAGATATATAAATATTTATACTATATAGGCTTCATAATTGCAGCTGCATTTTATAATTATTATTTATATAATAATGGTTCAATTCAAACACTAAAAAATACTTATAATAGAGGAAAAGAAATTTTAAACTTTATCGAAATATCTGGGTGTATTAGACAAAAACCTTCCCATTTGGCATCATTATTAGCTAGAGGAACTGAAAACCCTGAATTAGTAATGAAGATTGATAGTGCATTTCATTGTATGTCAACACCTACTATTTTAGCTGATCAACTATCTAAGTATTATACGGAAGAAGAACAAGAAACAGTAATTAATGAAATGCAACATTCATTTAAATTATTACCAGGATTTCCAGAATTAATAGAACCACAGGAACCTGGTAAAGAAGTTGTTTTATTTGGAGATAATCCTGAAGAACATTTTAAAAATAGACTTATTGTTTATAAAGATGATAGTAGAGATATGGATTTAAAAGAAACTAAAAAAAGAGTTAGACTTTTAGCAACAATGCCATTTGATGAATTTAAAAGAGTTTTTGAATATGAAGTTCAATCTTCAGAACCTAGTACAAATCCAACAGAATCTCCAACCTTTCAAAATTTAATAAATTTAGCAGGAGACCTTGCAGGAGTAATAGGAGATTTAACTCCTCAAAATGTAAGAGTTAGTCTCTCTTTAAAAAATACAATTTTATGGGCTTTACAAGACAATATTAAAAAACTTGAATGGCAAATGCAGGACATAGAAATAGATGTTCAAAGAAAAGTGTATATGTTTATTACGGAGGCAACTAGAATATTATCAGATATTTATGATATTCCATCAGTATTAACTTTATTATTTGTATTAAATGTTAATGCTTTTTATGGTATATTATTTTTATGTAAAAAACTTTTTGGTTCTAATAAAAGACAAGAACATTTACAAATAACTAATACTGAACATCATGGTGAAGTTGAAAGACTTGAAGATTCTGCAATTGAAAGTCTTGAAAGAGCATCTAGTGAAAGAGATGAAGAAGATAAAGAAGATGAAGATATAAATGATTTAGCAGAGCAATTTGGAAATTTATCCTCTTTGTCTAAGGGAGGTCGTCGTCGTCGTCGAAAAAGAAAGACACAAAAACGTAAAACTCACAAGCGTAACCGTAATAGGAGAAAGCAAACTCATAAGCGTCGTTTTACTAGAAAATATTAAATACTTATTTTATTTCTACAGTTATTATAAGATGAAAATTATTCATACAATAGCTATAATGTTTGTATTTAGTTTTTTAATTCAATATTTTGTAATGCCTGTTATTATGGTAGATACTTTAAATAATGTTACACATAGTGTAGGAAAAGCCTATATGGTAGTTATCATGGGTCTCTCTATGGTTATTGCAGAAATTGGTATGCACGATATGCAATATGGAATTCTAAGTGCTTCTAAATACGCTCTACTTTTTGCATTAATTGCATTATTTGTCTATTTATACAGAAACCAAGTGGCCATTGGAGACAAACAGTATTTAAACGGTATGATTGAGCATCATTCGATGGCAATTTTAACAAGCGAAGAAATTCTGAAGAAAACTGACAATTATAATGTTGCCAAATTGGCCAAGAATATCATTCAAAAACAACAAGATGAATTACGTGAGATGAAAGAGCTAGTAAAAAAATAAATTATAAATAAAATTATTCGTATAATATAATATGAATATGAATAATTCTATACAAAATAATGCGGATTATATACCTTTGCCGCAACATTTAACCAAATATTGTGTTATAACCATTCATTTTATGTTACTTTCGGCAATTGTAACACTTATTCTGGGCTACAAAGTTTTAGCACTTTTGTTTCTATGTCTTTACATAATTGGTTTCTCTTATTGGCGCAAACCAGAATATAATTCGATATTTAAAAAAATAGACGTATTTATTATATTTATAACGTATTGTCTTATCATGTATTATGCATTTAAATTTAAAGAAAAATATCAGAGACTATACATAATTTTATTTTTAATTATATGCGTAATAGTGATTATAAATGAGGCCTTATATCGTTTCAAAATAGTAGGTATGTTTGATAATGATAAGACAGAACCTGTTTGTAGCAATTTTGATTATTTTACACTCGATTACACTTATCCCAACACAATTGAAAGAGAGAAATGTTGTCAATTTTCAGTCTTTGTCCATTGTTTTTTCTCTCATATACTTGGAAATTTGGTATGGTTGTATTGTTTAATTGGCAACACATATTTCTAGTGATAAATAAAATATTATGTGTGAAATATTGTAGCATATATTGTGTCGGCTTCTTCAGTCTCACAATGGACTTCTGGTGGCACAAGCCATTCTTTAAAAGGTATAGCTTTACTAGTGGATTGTGGCAATTCAAGTAATTGTTTAAGTGCTCTCAATCTTCTCTCTAGTGGCTGCATTTTAAGAGGTAATTTGCGGGATAATTGTTTGAAACGCCATTCAAATTGGAGTGCTGCTTGCCAATCAGGGAAACCACTTATATGGGCAGCTCGTGTCCATATCTCGCCTTTAATAACTTTCATGCTGGTTGCATGTGCACCCCCCTTTATCTCCTTGTTATGCTGTCTTAAACGTCTATTAAGGTCTATAGTAGCTCCGACATATGTGTTTCCATTTGTGGATACTAATAGATAAACAAATGTTTCTGACATGTATATTTATATGTAGTAAGTTTTATATTAAATTCAAATAAAAATATTGTTATTTTATATATTTATAAAATGAATAATATGGAAATTGGTCATGATGTAGAAATGAGAGATATAGAAACTGGTCCTGATGTAAAAATGAGTGATATGGAAATTGGTCCTGATGTAGAAATGAATGATATAGAAACTGGTCCTGATGTAGAAATGAATGATATAGAAACGAATATTATGATTGAATCTTCAATACCTTACTATGTTTTGGAAAAAAGAAATCAGCTTCTGTCAGCTATAAAAATAACTTATTTTTGTAATCAAGATACATGTGAACAATGGAAAAAAACAACGGCAAATAAAATATATGCATGTGGATATACTGCACCAACAATGGCAATAAGCATGCTTTTTTTAGAACATAATAATGTATCTAATATTAGTGAATTAAAAGCAAAAATACCAGAAAATGTTAGTGTTATAATTGATGGTACATGTAAAACTATACCAAGGCGTAAATATATAACTGGAGGTATAAATGAAGCAACAGGTTATTTATTTAATCATCATTTAATGTTTAATGCTGGTATTGATTACTTGGTTCAAAATACAAGTAGCTTGTTTACTCATACAATAAATCAAGGTGTAAATTTAATATCTTTTATAAACCCTGAATTAGAAAATTATACAGTACATCATGCATTCATTTATTTAATGACAGATAATATTCATTGTTTTGTTTTAGATTCATGGTGTGAAAATGATGACCAAACGCAGCATAGTAGACTGCCTGTTTTAAGGATACATCTTGTTAATGAAATTAAAGAAGTATTGAAACAAATTCTAGAACTATCTTCTTCTAGTGCTGATGAAGTTCAGCATCTAATGCAAAGATATTTTATATCACCAGGAATAAAATCATTTCGAAAATTAATTCCTGTAGTATTGAATCAACGTTATTTAATAGAAGTAGCGGAACATGGTTTTTATCAAGGATGTCATGGAAGACGTAGTTGGGGAGGAAAGTATAAAACCAAAAGAAAAAAGTCAAAAAAAATTTTAAAACGAAAAAAGTCAAGAAAAGTTTTTAAAAAAAATAAGAAACAGAATTACAAATAAATTTGTGCCAACTTTTCTATTTCTTTAAGTATGTTAAAGAATAATATATATAAAAACCCTTGAAATTTTTGGGGAAAGTTTTTTCGGATTTTCAAAAATGGACAAAAAAAATGTCCAAAAATGAAAATAGGAAAAAACTTTCCCCAAAAAAGGACCTTTGTGACCATAATTGAATTTTATGGTCTGGTCGCCAAAAAAATAATTTTCAATTTGTGACGATAAAATTTTTTTATTTTTGCGGAAAATGGTTTAAGCAGAATTTCTGTCACCTATATATGGAAACTTTAGGTGACAAAATTCTGCCAAAATTCTGCTCGAAATATTTTTGCGAATATTGTGACTATACTACGTCTAAAAAAAGTAGTTATACCACACATTTATTAAGTGCAAAACACACAAAACAGGTTTTTGGTGACGCAGGTGACGCAAATTCTGCCAAAATTCTGCTCTCTGTTAAAAAATATACATGCGAGATTTGTAAAAAAATATATATGTCTAGAAATGGTTTATGGAAACATAAACAAAAATGTTTTGTAGAAAGTGTCTCAGAAAGTGAAGAGCCTACCGAAAAGGAATTAATTATGATGCTAATCAAGCAGAATACTCAGTTAATCGAACAAAATGCATCCTTGGTTAAAAATGGTATAAATAATACTACAACAAATTCCCACAATAATCATTCGCATAATAAGACTTTTAATTTGCAGTTCTTTTTAAATGAAACATGTAAAGATGCAATGAATTTAACAGATTTTGTCAATTCAATACAATTGCAATTATCAGATTTGGAGAAAATGGGTGAAATAGGTTATACACAAGGTCTCTCTAACATCATTATTAATAACTTAAATGAATTAGATGTGACACAAAGACCGGTTCATTGTGCCGATAAAAAGAGAGAAGTATTGTATATCAAAGATGAAGACAAGTGGGAAAAAGAAGAAGAAGATAAAAAGAAAATCAGAAAAGCAATACGACGTGTAGCCAATAAGAATTGCAATTTATTAAATGAATATAAAGAATTGCATCCAGATTGCATAGAGTATCATTCTAAATATGGTGACAAATATAATAAAATGATGTATGAGGCATATGGTGGTAAAGGCGATGATGAAACTGATAAAGAGAACAAAATAATTCGTAATATTGCCAAAAATGTGATAATTGATAAGGATTGTTAATAACAGAAAAATAATTAATATTCAAACGTTTTTATATTATTTTAAAATAATATAAAAATAGCACGATAATAAATGTAAAATGTTAAAGACAATTATTTTAACCATACCAGATAATGAAATTGTGCCTGAAATAATTGCTACATTCTCTCCAGAAGAGAATTATTTAATGTTGAAGATAGGAAGTGATTGTTTGAGAGAAGGTAGAAATGTAGCTATAGGACTTTCACAAAAAGAGATTTATCAAAAAATAAAAGACGAATCAAAAGAAGATGTTCAAAAATTGGAATTAGATATAATTGTACAGAGAGAATTGACTAAAAAAATGGAAGAAAATATTGCAAAAATGTATAAGATTCAAGTAGAAAAGCTTGAAAAACAAATAGAATTTCTCTCTATTCAATTAAAAGAACATGAGATTGGAACCAAGAATATTGTTGATAAAGAAGTTGAAAGAGTTAGAGAAAAATATGATTTATTGATGCAAGAAAAAGATAAACAAGTAGATAAAATGTGTGAAAATTATGAAAAGATGTTAATACAAACGCATAAAAGTACTTCACATAAGGGTTCAGATGGAGAGAAAGAATTTAGTGAATACGCTAATACATTTATTGATTTTAAAGGTTTTGAATTAATGGATAAACATACACAATCTGGTCAAGGAGATTTCCATTTACATTTTGAAGATTTTGATGTTTTAGTAGATGCAAAGAACTATAAAAAGAAAGTACCAGTGGATCAAAGAGAGAAAATTAAAAAGGATTTATTGAAAAATGATCATATTACTTTTGCTTGGTTAGTTTCTCTTAATACATCTATTGATAAATATGATAAATCACCAATTATGTATGAATGGATTAACACAAATCAGTGTATAGTGTATATTAATAATCTCTCTAGTTTTGAAGATCCAAAGAAGATTTTAAGAATAGTTTGGTTTACTTGTAAAGAATTATATAAATTAACAACTGATCATTTTGATGAAAGTGAAATGACAGAAATAAAAAACAAGAATTTTAAACTAATAGACAAAATAAAGAATACAAGAAAAACGATTAGAGAAATTAATACATCAATGAATGTTACGCGCAATTTGGTTCAAGTAATGGATGATGATTTGAGAAGAACAATAGAAGAAGAAACAAATGAAATAGTTACTTCCAATATTTCTCTCTTTGATGATTGGTGGGAACATAATATTGAAGTAACAAATGATGAATCAATGATATCTTCATCTGCATTATGGATAGATTTCAAACAGGAGAACAAAATCATGATAAGTGAAATGAATATAACTGGCGATAAATTTAAGAATTATTTGAAATCAAAAGTGTCATTATCTAGTATTAATTTGAGAAACAAGAGTGTGAATGCAGCATTTGATATTAAAGGTATCCGGTTGAAAGTCCTTGAAAATAAATTTAATGAAAAAATAGAACTAGAATTAAATGAAGAAGTTATTAATAGCAAAAAGTTTGTAAAAAAAATACATAAAGCTAAAAATAATTAAATTATTATGAATAATGAATTCAATATATTAGATTGTTTTGATGATAGTATAGACAATATAGATTTGACAAAAAATTATATATATGTATTAAAATTAATAGAAGATAGATACTATGTAGGTAAGTCATGTAATATATTGAGACGTATTGAAGAGCATTTTACAGGCAACGGAGCTATTTATACTAAAAAATATAAGCCATTAAAGGTAATTGAAGTTGAAGAAGAAAAATCAATTGATGATGAACGAATAAAAACATTATCAATTATGAAAAAATATGGTTGGGAAAAAGTTAGAGGTTATTGTTGGTGTAGTATTGAATTACTTAAACCACCAAAAGTAAATAATAAAAAAAGAAAGCATATTTATAAGATAGTTGAAAAAAATGAACAAGATATTATACTTGAAAAATTATATTGTAAAGATAATAAAGATATAATAGAAATTGGTAAAGAATTAAATAAAACAGCAGGACAGATTGCTTATAGACTGGTATTATTAGATATTATAGAGAGAAGACAACAAGCGCGAGGTTATTTTGAATACATTAATAGTGACATGTATAAAAATATTTGTAAAAAGACAAATGAAAAAAGGAGTGAAAAAAGAATTAAAAATAAAAATAGTATGAAAGATGATATAAAAGAAATAAAATTAGATATTTTAGATATAAAAAATAAAATTAGAGAATTAATTTTGGCATCAAAAAAGAGTTGAGAAGTATTTAGGGAAACGCCGAAGGCTAATGGAACATGTTTCCCTAAATACTTCTAGAACGGCGACTTGTCGTTGCGACACAATATGCGCTGCGATTATATATTTTGCATAATATTTTGTGACATATTGGTGTCATTTGAGTGCGAATATAGTATTAAATAATTTGTGACCATATTATCGTCACAAAATATAACGAAAAACATAGTTGTGACTATAATATGCAGTCTGTGACCATGAGACCATAAGAATTAACAAGGTCTATTGGATTTGTGACCAT
>Ga0114973_10000125_pt1 | contig 51111 bp, 42 predicted proteins | sample M_140807_MF_Meta_FD_87025 | JGI IMG/M metagenome (GOLD analysis project Ga0114973, IMG submission 87025) | Freshwater microbial communities from Lake Montjoie, Canada to study carbon cycling - M_140807_MF_MetaG | ecosystem: Environmental > Aquatic > Freshwater > Lake | place: Lake Montjoie... | reverse complement strand
CGCCGAGCCGGGTGGCCAGTTTGTCGAGCAGTCGCCAGCCGGGCACCGTTTTGCGGGTGTCGTAGATCCGGCAGTGGGTTCCGGAAACGGCATCGACGAGCCGCCGCGTCGCCGTCGCCACGCCCGACATGCGGCCGATCAGGTTGAGGATCGTCCGCTCGGCGGCGAGCAGGCTCCTGGTCGAGCCCGAAATCCGGGCCAGGACCGCCCCCGCCTCGACGATCCCGCCATCGGCCACCAGTCCATGCCACTGCAGCTGGTCGTCGACGACCCGGGCCACGACCGCCGCCGCGCCGAGCCCGGCCGCGACGCCGGGCCGTCGGGCCACGACGTCGAGTTCGGCCGTCGCGTCCGGCTCGACCGTGCAGAGGCTCGTCCAGTCGCACTCGTTTCCGAGATCCTCCGCCAGCCACTCCCGGGCCAGCCTCTCGACATGCCCTGCCAGCCAGGGATCCCAGACCGACTGTCGAAATTCTGGAATCGCCTGGCGGACGTGGTCGGAGGGCATCGTGGCGGCTCGGGTGGAACGGGGCGGCAGCAAACTCGGGGCTCGCCTATCCTACAGGGACGGCGTCACCTGGAAACCATCACGATCATGACCACCAGCGACGGCAACGACGGCCTGCCGATGGCCCCGAATCGGGCTCCGACCGCGGCCCTCATCCCAGCCCGACTGCAGCCGCTGATCGCGGCGGCCGCGGCAGCCTGCCTGCTGTCGGCGGTGGCATGGCTGGCCGCATCCGGAGGCTTCTCCGGCGGCCTCGCCGACCACGACGCCCCGCCCACAGCCAGCCCGCAGTTCACTCTCGACATCAACGAGGCCGATGCGATCGAGATCGCACAGCTCCCCGGCCTGGGGCCGGCGACGGCAGAGCGGATCGTCGATCACCGCACGAGCCAGGGCCGGTTCCGCTCCGTCGAGTCGCTCCTCGACGTGCCGGGGATCGGAGATGCGACGCTGGCCCGGATCCGCCCCCACCTGCGGCCGATCGTTTCGCCGCCCGCCCGCCCCTGACCCTGTATGTCCTCCGACCCAAACGTCTTCGAGCTCGTGAGCCCATACCGGCCGGCGGGCGACCAGCCCGCCGCGATCGAGTCGCTGGTCCGCGGCATCGGCGAGGGCAGGGCATCCCAGGTGCTGATGGGCGTGACCGGCTCCGGCAAGACGTTCACGATGGCCAACGTGATCGCCCGAATCGGTCGGCCCACGCTCGTGCTCTCCCACAACAAGACCCTCGCGGCCCAGCTCTATGCCGAGTTCCGCGACTTCTTCCCACACAACGCGGTCCACTACTTCGTCAGCTACTACGACTACTACCAGCCCGAGGCCTACATCCCCCAGCGGGACATCTACATCGAGAAGGATGCCGCGATCAACAAGGAGATCGATCGGCTGCGGCTGGCGGCGACGAGCGCCCTGGTCAGCCGCCGGGACGTGATCGTGGTCGCGAGCGTGTCGTGCATCTACGGCCTCGGCTCGCCCGATGACTACCGGGCGATGGTGGTGCGGCTCGCCAGCGGAATGCAGCTCACCCGCGACCAGCTGCTGGAGCGGCTCGTCTCGATCCACTACGAGCGCAGCGACCTGGCCCTCGACAGGGGGAAGTTCCGGGTCCGCGGCGACTCGATCGACATCTGGCCCCCCTACGACGACCTCGCCTCGCGGGTGGAGTTCTGGGGCGACACCGTCGAGGCGATCGCCGTCATTCATCCCACCAGCGGAGAGGTGGCCGCAAAGAAGGACGAGATGTACTTCTATCCGGCGCGGCACTTCGTCATGCCCGAGGACCGGATCCGGGCGGCGGTGTCGACGATCAAGGCCGAGCTCGAGGCCCGGCTGGAGGAACTCAAGAGCCAGGGCAAGCTGCTCGAGGCACAGCGGCTGAGCGCCCGGACCCGTTTCGACATCGAGATGCTGCTCGAAGCGGGCTTCTGCCCCGGCATCGAGAACTATTCGCGGCCGCTCAGCGGCCGCCCGGCCGGCAGCACGCCGGGGACGCTGTTCAACTACTTCCCCGACGACTTTCTTTTCTTCGTGGACGAGTCGCACGTCACCGTGCCGCAGGTCCGCGGCATGTACGCCGGAGACCGCAGCCGGAAGATGACGCTGGTCGACCACGGATTCCGGCTGCCGAGCGCCCTCGACAACCGGCCGCTCAAGTTCGAGGAGTGGGAGAAGCGGCTCCATCAGACGGTCTACGTCTCGGCCACTCCCGGGGTCTGGGAGCTCGAACGCACCGGTGGCGAGGTGGTCGAACAGGTCATCCGCCCCACCGGCCTGCTCGACCCGGTGATCGAGATCGTGCCCGCGAAGCAGCAGGTGCAGCACCTCTCGGGAGAAATCGAAAGGACGGTCGCCGCCAACCAGCGGGTGCTCGTGACCACCCTCACCAAGAAGCTGGCCGAGGATCTGACCAGCTACTTCCAGGAGCGGAACGTCCGCTGCCGATGGCTGCACAGCGAGCTCGACGCCTTCGAGCGGGTCGAACTGCTGACGTCGCTTCGCGAGGGGAAGTTCGACGTGCTTGTGGGTGTGAACCTGCTCCGCGAGGGGCTCGACCTTCCGGAGGTCTCACTGGTCGCGATCCTCGACGCCGACAAGGAGGGCTTCCTCCGCAGCGAGACGTCGCTGATGCAGACGATCGGCCGTTCGGCACGAAACGTCGACGCCCGGGTGATCCTCTATGCCGACTCGATCACCGAGTCGATGCAGCAGGCCGTCGACGAAACCAGTCGCCGCCGCACGCTCCAGCAGGCCTACAACCTCGAGCACGGCATCACACCGGAGACGATCCGCAAGGAGATCCGGGCGGGCATCGAGGCGGAATCGGCCTCCCGCGCGATGGCCTTCGAGGCGGTGGGACAGGGCGAGGAGGAGCAGCGGCGTCAGACCGAGCTCATCGAGCAGCTCGAATCCGACATGATGCAGGCCGCGGCCGACCTCGACTTCGAGCGGGCCGCCGCCATCCGCGACCGGATCGCCGAGCTTCGGACCGGCGGCCGCGGGACCGGGGGCCGGACAGGGAGCCGGATTGGCAGGGGCCCCCGGGGCCGGGGCGGCGGCAAGGGCGGCGGCCCGGCCGGACGGATCCCCAGACCGAAGCGATCGTGAGCCGTTCGGGCCGCCGTCGCGGCAGGCCCGCCGCGGTCGCTCATCCCCACCGTCACTGCTGCTGGAGATCGGCGTCGTCGGCGTAGACCGGGGCCGTTCTCAGCACCGAGTGGGAGGGCACGTCGAGCGGAGCCAATTGATCGTGCCAGGCGAGCGAGGGGAGCCGATCGAGGGTTCGTGTGGCCACCCGAACCTCGATCTTCTCGTCGCCGGCCCCCCGGTAGGTGCCCTTGTTCGGCGGCACGTCGCTGAAGTCACGCCCGACGGCGGTTTTCACGAAGTCGTGGTTCACGGGGCAGCCGTTCGTCGGGTCGAATCCGGTCCAGCCCACGTCCGGCAGCCAGACCTCGCACCAGGCATGGCTCTGCGACTCCTTGTTGGGTCGATGGATGTAGCCGCTGACGTACCGGGCGGGCACGCCGAACGATCGTAGGACGGCGATCATCAGGTGGGTGAAGTCCTGGCAGACGCCCTTGCCGTGCTGGAGCAGATGGTCGATGGGCGAGGTGGCGTCGGTCACGTCGCGGGCATACTCGAACCGGCCGCGGATGTGCTCCGCGACCTGGCAGACCCAGATGCCGACCCGCATCCGAGGCAGCGGCCGAAGCTGGGCGAGCAGGGGATCGAGCAGGGGGGAGGTTCGAACCGGGCCGCGGAGCGGCAGGTAGTCGACGACCTCCAGCGGGAGCTGCCATTCCTCGGCCGGTTCAGCTTCGGGAAACACCACCTGGCTGGCGATCGGCCCGACGCCCCCCTGATCGGTCTCCACGACGCTGGCGGCCAGGATCCGCAGGGTCGTCGGCGGGCGGAGAAGATTGAAGTGGTGGACGCGGTTGCCGAAGCCGTCGACGTAGCTGGCGATGCTGGCCGGTCGTCCGAGGCTGATCTGGAACGAGTGGCACCGCTGGGCGGCGTCGCTGACGGGCTCCATCCGCAGTTCGCAGAGCCACTCGGTCACCGGCTGGGAGTATTCGATCGCCGTCTCGTGCTGGATTTCCAGGATCATGGCCACTCCCGGGCGGGATGGGTTTCGGTCATTGAAGCGAATATTGCTGCTGCAGCAGGCTGCCGGTTCGCCAGCAGCGGAGAAGGGCATCACCGAGGAAGCCGTGGAGCCGCTCGCCGTCGAGGGTTCCACAGTCGAGGTAGACGAGGTCCGAGAGCAGCCTGCCGACCGTCTTGACGAGTTCATCGTCGCGGCGGTCGGGAAGCCGGCCGCTGATCTCGGTGAGCGAGTCCATGACTCTGGTCAGGCAGAACCGGACCGAATGGGGGAAATCGGGGTTCACGAGCAGGAACTCCACCACCCGCTCGGGCTCGACACGGCTGATGTAGAGCCGCTGATAGGCCTCGTAGGCGGCGCAGTTCTTGAGCACCGCGCCCCACTGCAGATTGCTGATCGGCAGGTCGGCCGCCTCGCCCCGCTCCAGCAGGCCGAATTTCGAGTCGAGGATCCGGAGCACCTGCTCGGCCCGCTCCAGATAGCGACCGAGCTGGATGAAGTGCCAGCCCTCATCGTGCGTCAGCGTCGCCTCGCAGACGCCGTGGAACAGGAGCACGCCGATCCTCGTCTCGTCGCAGAAATCGTGGGGCGATTCGGCCACCCGGGCCCTCAGGGCGGCGTCGGAGAGCCGCCAGTGGAGCTTGTTGAGCTCCCGCCACATGGCCGGGCTGATCGAGCCGCGGATGCTGCGGGCATTGTTTCGGGAGCGGTTGACGGAGGCGATCACGCTGCCGGCGTTCGCCGAATCGACCAGCAGCCAGCGCTGCACGGCCAGCACCGGATGCTCCGAATCCCGCAGCTGCGGCGGCTGCTGCCGCAGCCGGCTGAGCAGGGCGTTCCATTCCAGCTCCACCGGATTGGCGAGCACGCCGTGGAGGTCGAGATCGAGTTGGAAGGTGACGTCGACCGCCCGGGCGAGATACTCGGCCCGCTCGAGATAGCGGCTCATCCAGAACATCGCGTCGGCGACACGGCTCAACATGCGCTGCCTCACATCCTCTGGCTGTCGGCGAGGATCCAGGTGTCCTTGCTGCCGCCACCCTGGGAGCTGTTGACCACCAGGCTGCCTTTCGGCAGCGCCACCCGGGTCAGCCCGCCGGGCGTGACGGTGATCCTCTCGCCGCAGAGCACGAAGGGGCGGAGATCGACGTGCCGGCCCTCGAGCCTGCCGTCGACGAAGGTCGGGTGCGTCGAGAGCTGGATCGTCGGCTGGGCGATGAAGTCCCGCGGGCTGGCCTGGATCAGGGCCCGGAATTCCTCCCGCTGCTCGCGGGTCGAGGCAGGACCGATGAGCATCCCATATCCGCCCGACTCGTTGACCCGCTTGACGACGAGCGACTCGAGATTGGCGAGGACGTGGCTGCGGTGCGAGGGAACCTCTGGCCGAAACGTCTCCACGTTGTTGAGCAGCGGCTCCTCCTTGAGGTAGTAGCGAATCATCTCGGGGACGAAGGGATAGACTCCCTTGTCGTCGGCGATGCCGGTGCCGATGCTGTTGGCCAGGGCCACCGTTCCCGCCCGGTAGGCGTTGACCAGCCCCGGCACGCCGAGGGCGCTGTCGGGACGAAACGTGAGCGGGTCGAGGAAATCGTCGTCGATCCGCCGGTAGATGACGTCCACCTTCTGCAGCCCGCGGGTGGTCCGCATGAAGACGCGATTGCCGTCGACCAGCAGGTCCCGTCCCTCGACGAGTTCGATGCCCATCCGCTGGGCGAGGAAGCTGTGCTCGAAGTAGGCGGAGTTGTACATCCCCGGGCTGAGCAGCACGGCGGTCGGCTGCGATGCCGATTCGGGCGCGATGTACTGGAGCACGTCGAGCAGGGCGGCCGGATAGTCGTCGTTGGGCAGCACGTCGTAGTCGTTGAACAGCGAGGGGAAGACCCGCTTGATGACCTGCCGGTTCTGGAGCATGTAGCTCACCCCGGACGGGGTGCGGGCATTGTCCTCGAGCACCAGATACTCGCCGTCGGCGGCCCGAATCAGGTCGGTGCCGCAGATGTGCACGTAGATCCGTCGGGGCACGTTGACGCCGACGAACTCGCGTCGGAAATAGCCCCCCTGGAGCACGAGCCGGGCCGGCACGACGCCGTCTCGGAGGATGTGCTGTTCGTGGTAGACGTCCCAGAGGAACAGATTGATCGCGTTGATCCGCTGGCTGAGCCCGGCTTCAATCTGCCGCCACTCCGCCGCCGGAATGATCCGCGGCACGGGATCCATCGGCCAGACTCGTTCGATCCCCTCGTCGGCCCGGTAGACGGTGAAGCCGACGCCGTCCTGCCGCATCGAGAGGTCGGTCATCGCCTTGCGACGGCGGAAGTCGTCCGACGTCGCCTGACGGAGCCGTTCGTAGAGCGGCTGATAGTGCGGCCGGGGGCGGCCGCCCGCATCGACCATCTCGTCGTATGCGGCACCCAGTTCGTAGGCCGTGAGCAGATGCTCATCCAGCCCCGCTGACGGTGGATCCTGGTTCATTGACACCGGCATTCTCATTCCAATATGAATCGCTCAGGTTCCGAACCCGCCGGCGCCACTGCCGCCAAACCGGGCAGCGATTGCCCGGACGCAGGGCACTCGCCCCTTTGGGCATTCCCCCGCCGCGGCATTTTTCAGTGCATGATTGGCCGGACCCTATACTCGGGGACCGACGATCAACCGCAGCTGTATCCAACTGCAACTTCCGCGCCACTATCGAACACGCCCGAGGAAAGCATGACCTATTGCGTCGGAATCCGCACCCACGAAGGCCTCGTGATGGCATCCGATTCCCGGACCAACTCGGGCATCGATCAGGTGGAGATCTGCCGGAAAATGCACAATTTCGTGGTTCCGGGCGACCGGATGCTCACGATCCTCTCGAGCGGCAGCCTGTCCCTCACGCAATCCGTAATGACCCGGCTCGAGCAGGAGTTTCACGCCGGCGAGGGCATCGTCAAGGCAGCGACCTTCTACGACGCGGTGCGTTGCGTCGGCGGGCACGTTCGCGAGGTGACCGCACTCGACCGGGAATACATGGAGCGGGACCACGTCGCCTTTTCGGTGAATCTGCTCGTGGGCGGACAGATTCGCGGCGAGGCCCCGCAGCTCTATCTGGTCTACGCCCAGGGCAATCCGCTTCGCTGCACTCGGCTCTCCCCATTCCTGCAGATCGGCGAGGCAAAGTATGGCAGGCCGATTCTCGATCGGGGCATCCGCTTCGGCACGACCACGCTGGAACAGGCGGTGAATACGCGATCATCTCGATCGATTCAACCATGCGGTCGAACGTGGCCGTCGGCCCACCGATCGATCTTCTGGTCTACGCCAACGACGACCTCGCCGTCACCCGCTACAGACGACTCGATGCCACCGACCCCGACCTCGTGGAGGTCCGTTCGAGCTGGGAACGGGAACTGCGGGCCGCGATCGGCAAACTGCCGCAGATCGACGTTCCCAGCCTGTCGCCTGCGGGGCAGTCGAAGGTCGCCCATACCCTCCGGTAGTGGACCGGTCGGAATGCCGACGAACCCCGTGGTCAGGCCGCCTTGCGAAGCGTGTCGCGGGCGGCTTCGAAGGAGCGGCCGAGCCTGCGACGACCGCCACTGGCCGCGGTCGATTCGATCACCGCCGTTTCCTTCGGCTCGACGTGCACCGTCAGCCGCTCGCGGAGCGACTGGGCGAGAGCGGGCCCAAGATCCTCCTCGCGGGTCCGCGTGCCGACATCCTCGACCGCGTCTGCCAGGCCGAGCACAACCGCCTGCCGAACCCCTTCCCGCAGCCACTGAAAGAAACTCATCGCACGGTCTCCCAAGATGTTTCAGATGTTCTGTCTGCCCGGCAGCCGGATCGACTCGGCCGCTCGAGAGGTGGTATCGGCCCTTCCGGCTCCCGGTGTGCAGCGGTGCAGGATTCGGGACGGGACTCGGTCTCTGGGCTGACTATGCCGGCGACGATCTCTCGGCCGACCTCCCCACACAGACGAGGCACATGTCGTCGCTGCGGTTCTGCCCCGCCGCATGCCGCTCCACGTCACCCAGAATTCGCCGTCCTGCCTCCTCGGCATTCTTTGCCGGCCCGGCCAGAACACGGGAAAGTCGCTCGAGCCCGTAGGTCCGCTGCTCGTGGTCCATCGCCTCGCTGATGCCGTCTGTGAAGAGCGAGATGCTCGCCCCAGGGGCGATCTCGACATCGATCGCGGCATAGGTCTGATCAGGCTCGACCCCCAGCGGCAGGCCGGTCTCCTCCATCCCGAGCGGCCGCACCTCGCCGCCGGCATCCCGAAGCATCACCGGAAGATGGCCGGCGTTCACGATCGTGACCCGGTGCACACGCGGGTCGAGCACGGCCACGACGAGCGTCGCGAAGCGATCGTCCCAGCCGCCACGACAGAAACTGTTGTTGATCCTGGCGACGGCATCGGCGACGTTCGGCTCCATCGCGAGGCAGTAGCGGACGTCGGCGGACAGGGTCGCCATCACGAGAGCCGCCGAGACGCCCTTGCCCGAGACGTCGGCCAGCACCACGGCCATCCGGCCGTCGGGCAACGGCACGTAGCCGAAGAAGTCGCCTCCGATCTGCTGCGCCGGCTCGTAGAAATCAAAGACGTTGTAGCCCTCGATCCGCGGCGGCCGCGAGGGGAGCAGCCCCTGCTGCACGCGGTGGGCGAGTTCGAGATCCCGCTTCAGCTGTTCCTGGCCGATCCGCTCGTCATAGGCCAGGGCCTGCTCGATGGCCTGGGCCGCCTGGCCTGCGATGCCGGCCAGCATGGCCAGATCCTCCTTGCGAAACTCCTGTCGAGCGTCGCTGGAATCGATCTGCAGCACCCCGATCGACTGCCCCGCCGCGCCGACCACGGGCACACACATCACCGACCTGATGCGGCAGTCGACCACGCTCTGGTTGGCGCTGAACCGACTGTCGGATGAGACGTCGGCCGAGAGGATCGCCCGACGGCTTCGAACCACGCCATCCATCAGGGAGAGGCTGAGCCGGAGGGGTCCCGGCTCGGGCGGCCCCTTGAGCTTCCGGGCCCGGAGCACGAGCCGCTTCGAGGTCGGGTCGACGAGCAGCACGAACCCCCTGTCGGCCTGCGGGAAAATGTCGAACATGCCATCAAGCAGCCGCGGCAGCACCTCGTCGAGCGAGAGCGATGCACCGATGGCACGATTGAGTCCGAGAATCGCCCGCAGCCGGGCCGAGGCATCGGGGCCGGCCGCCTCATCGAGAGTGTGTCGCGGAAGTTCGACGTGGGAGATGATCTTCGAGTCAGAGGCGTCCGACTCCTCGAACCCCTGGAGAAGGCCTGTTTCCGCACCGATTTCGACCCGATCGGCCGAGGGTGGCGAGTTGCTCCAAAACACCAGCTTCTGGTCGCAGATCATGAGCTCGTCGCCATCGAACAGCACCCGCTTGCCGATCAGCTGCTGGCCGTTGACGAAGGTGCCGTTTCGGCTGCGGAGATCCTCGACGACCGTCTCGCTCCCCTGCCGGGTCAGGACCGCATGCTGACGGCTGACGGCTGACGCATCGAGGACGATCTCGCAGGCCGGATGCCGGCCGATCACCGTCCGATCCTTGACGAGCCTGTATCGCTCCCCCTTGTGCGGACCGGTCTGTAGTTCGAGCGTTCGATTGGGCACGAAATCCTCGCCACAGCCGCCCCGGCCCGGCAGTGCCCGAGACCGGAGAAAGGAACATCGGAATTGCCTTGCAGCCATTCTGCAGGTACGCTCCGAAATCCAACTTCCGAAGCATACCCGCTCCTGAAGATTCCTTGCGACGCTGGCCGGCGGCGGCCCCTGCCGCAGGACCGCTGCGGCAGCCGGGCCGACATCGTCGGACAGCCTGCGGGCGGAAGTCCCATTGGGGACCCATTGGGGAATGGTGTAACGGTAGCACGACTGGCTCTGAACCAGTTAGTCTAGGTTCGAATCCTAGTTCCCCAGTTTTTAACCTCACGCGCCGGTGGGCTTGCCGTGCAAAACGAGTGGTTCGCCCTCCGAACCTCACGCGCCGGTGGGCTTGCCGTGCAAAACGAGTGGTTCGCCCTCCGAACCTCACGCGCCGGTGGGCTCGCCTCGCAAAACCAAGGCTCCTCCTCCGAACCTCACGCGCCGGTGGGCTTGCCGGGGAAGCGTCGACGCGAAACAGGCTTTTGGGCCGCGGCTTCTTCCCATGCATGAAGCTGTATCCATCGATCCTCTGCCGCACAGGGTGCTGCTCGTCGACGATCAGCCGATGATCGGCGAGGCGGTTCGGCGGATGCTCGCGGACGAGCCCGACATCCGCTTCGAGTTCTGCCGCGATGCGGAGCAGTCGATCGCAGTTGCCGCAAGCTTCGCCCCCACCGTGATTCTGCAGGACCTGGTGATGCCGGGGATCAACGGCCTCGACATGGTGCGCCGCTTTCGGGCGTTGCCCGGCACCGCCCAGGTTCCGATCATCGTCCTCTCCGGGCGGGACGAGGCGGTCGTCAAGGCCCAGCTGCTCGACGCCGGGGCCAACGACTATCTCGTGAAGCTTCCCGACCAGATCGAACTGATCGCCCGGATCCGCGTGCATTCCGACGCCTACGGGAGGCTGCTGGAACGCAACGCCGCCTTCGCCGCCCTGGAACAATCGCTGGCCGACCTCGAGCGGGAGCGGGAGAAGTCGGAGCGACTGCTGCTCAACATTCTCCCGAAGACGATTGCCGACAGGCTCAAGGACGGCGACAGTTCGATCGCGGAAAGTTTCGAGAGCGTCACCGTGCTGTTCGCGGACCTCTCCGGCTTCACGGAGTTTTCCCAGCGAGTCGACGCCCGACAGGTCGTCGGCCTGCTCGACGAAATCTTCTCGACCTTCGATCACCTCGCCGAGGCCCACGGTGTCGAGAAGATCAAGACGATCGGCGATGCTTACATGGCCGTGGCGGGCCTGCCAGTGCCCCGGGCGGATCATGCCGTCGCCGTGGCCTCGATGGCCCTGGGAATGCTGGAGGAGTTTCGTGAAGTGATGCGGATCCGCGGCCTGTCGATGGAGGTGCGGATCGGCATCCACTCCGGGCCGGTGGCCGCGGGCGTGATCGGCCGCCACAAGTTCTCCTACGACCTCTGGGGCGACACGGTGAACCTTGCCAGCCGGATGGAGTCGCACGGCGAGCCTTCCCGGATCCACGTCACGCAGACGACCCGCGGCCTGCTCGAGCCCGAATTCCGTTTCGCCGATCGCGGCGAGATCGCGATCAAGGGCAAGGGGACGATGCGAACCTGCTTCCTCCTCGGCCGAGCCGAGCCCCCCGGTCGGCGATGACAGGCTGAAGCCTGTCATCGCCAAGCACTACCACCCCGCGCCAGGCCCGGAGGGCCGGGTAAGTGCCAGCCGGCGGAGCCGGCCAAGCAAACAACGGCATGATGCCGTGTGTTTGCGTGACCTCAGTGCCAGCGTTTCAGCCAGCCCTTGCGCCAGAAGAACATCACCATTCCCGAGACCGTCATCAGCATGATGCCGGCGGCGACGATCGCGCCATAGCGATAGCTCAGCAGGGGCATGTTCCAGGGGGATTTCGTGTCGAAGTTCATCCCGTAGTAGCCGGTGATGAAGGTCAGCGGCATGAAGATCGTGGCGATGACGGTGAGGAGTTTCATCACGTCGTTCATCCGGTTGTTGAGACTCGCGAGGTAGATGTCCCGGAGGTCGCTGCCGATCTCCCGATAACTCTCCATCAGATCGAGCAGTTCCATGGTGTGGTCGTAGGAGTCGCGGAAGTGGGCCCGGGCATGGTCGCCGACCAGCGGGGTGGGTTCCCGGCCGAGGGCGTGGAGCAGGTCCCGGGTCGGCCAGAGCGCCCGCCGCAGCGTCATCAGGTCGTTCCGCACGTCGTGGATCCCGACCAGAGAATCCCGCGAGGGCCGATCGAGGGCCTCCTCCTCGAGCGATTCGAGCCGGTCGCCAAACCGCTCCAGCACCGGAAAGTAGCCGTCGATCAGCACGTCGAGCAGAAACGCGCAGAGCGCATCGCAACCCTCGTGGCCGATGCGGGTGCGGCCGTGGCGAATCCGGTCGCGGACGAGTTCGAAGGGATCGCGGGCGAGACGTTCGCGAAACGTGATCAGATAGCGGTCGCCGAGGAAGATGCAGACCGGATCGGTGACGATCGCATCGCCGTCGAACCGCACGGTGCGGGCCGCCACCAGCACCTGGTGACCAAATACCTCCACCTTCGGCCGCTCGTCCGGCGTGACGGCGTCCTCGAGGGCGAGTTCCTCGATCTCGAACACGTCGCCGATCAGGCGGTTCGTGGCCTCATCATCGAGGCCCTCGATGTCGATCCAGACGACCGGCCACTTCTCCCTGGCGACCGTCAACTGCTCGGGACGGATGACCGTCGTCTCGTCGACCTGGGTCCCGTCGCAGCAGAGCATCCGTAGAACAGCCGGACGGCCGGTGGCGTCGGCCCCATTCCTCGGGTCGTCGGCAGTGGCCAGCGTCTGGATCCCGGCCGCCGGGCCGACCTCTGCCCCATTCTGGTTCTGGTAGGGCCGCCGGTGGCGGCGACGGCGACGCTGTTTCCGCTGCGACATCCTCGAACCTCTCCTCCAGTGGCGATGCCGCCTGATCATACCGACGATCCGGCCGCGTTGGACGGGCGGCATGTCGATCGGCTCCCCTGCAGCCTGCTACTCTGCCCCCCATGACGCAGACTCCCGAAACCTCACCGATCGGCGAAGCGATGATCTGGGCATCCCGCGTCATGGCGATCGGACTGACGATGTTTCTCCCGGGCGTGGCGGGCAACTGGCTCGACGTCCGACTCGGGACGGGAGTGCTCGGCCCTGCCGGCCTCGTGATCGGGTTCTCGACCGCGATCTTCTGGCTCGTGGAACTCGGCCGCCAGTCGCGGCACCGCCGGAATGACCGCAGGACCAGGAACCGTGAATCCGATCAGACTTGGCGCCCGCCAGACCTTCATGGCACGGTACCGGGCCCCGAAGACCACCGGAGACCACCGGACCCCACCGGATCCTGACCATTGGCCCAGCATTCCTCCATCGAACAGCCGGACCGAGACCGACGCCGGGGCACCTGGATCGGTGCCGGCACGCTCGTCGGGGTGCTCCTGGCGGCGATCGCAATCGCCCTCGCCATCGGCGGCGGTCCGCGTTGGCCGGAGGCCGTGGCGTTCGCGGCGGGGGTGAGCCTCTTCGCGGCGGCGGCAGGCTGGCTGGTGGCCCGCCTCGCGCCGCGGGATCCGGCCCTCGCCGTGGCCGCGAATCTGGGGGCCGTGACGCTGCGGATCGTCGCCCCGCTGGTGGCCCTCGGCTGGCTCAACAGCGGGGGAAAGGGGCTGCTTTCGGCGGGTGCCGGTGGGCTGCTGGTCGCTTTTTACCTGACCCTCCTTGCCACCGACATCGTTCTGAACATCATGATGGCTCCGCAGGCTCCGCTTTCGCTCAAGAGGTGATCCCATGTCGGCCAATCCCATCTACCACCTCAAGGACTGCTATTTCTTCGAGGTGCCCAAGGCCATGTGGCGGCAGGGCTGGAAGACCCTCGACGACGTGCCGGCATTTTTGCGAACCGCCCACCCCGAGGTCGGCGACGTGCGGGAGTTCAACGCCGCGATGGACGGAAAGATCCTGATTCCGCAGCCGTTCGCGGAACTGGAGAGCCTCTACTCGGTCAAGTCGGGGTTCGGTATCTCCAAGTACATGATTCTCGAATTGATCGTGGCGGCGGCCCTGTTCTTGATCTTCACCTGGGTCGCCGCACGGCTCCGCTCGGGCGGTGCCCCGAGGGGCCGGATGCTCAACCTCTTCGAGTCGATGCTTGTCTTCATCCGCGACCAGATCGCCCGTCCCGCGATCGACGATCCGCACGCCCACGACCATGCCCACGACGAAGGGCACCCCGGGCATGGAGGCCACGGCCATGCCGCGGCCCATGCCCTGCCGGTCCACGAGGGGGATGCCTACGTGCCGCTCCTCTGGACGCTGTTCTTCTTCGTGCTCGGCTGCAACCTGTTCGGCATGGTGCCCTGGGCCGGATCGCCGACGGCGTCTTTCTCGGTCACGCTTGCCCTGGCCGGTGTCGCGTTCGCCTCGGTCGTGCTGGCCGGAATGTGGAAATTCGGATTCCTCGGTTTCTTCTTCAATCAAGTGCCGTCGATGGACCTGCCGGTCTTTCTCAGCCCGCTCAAAATCCTGATTTTCCTGATCGAGATCCTCGGACTCTGCATCAAGCACCTGATCCTCGCGGTCCGACTGCTGGCCAACATGGTCGCCGGCCACCTCGTGCTGCTCGGCATCATGGGGTTGATCGCCGGCGCGGCCTCCTATTCGACCGGCATGTGGGCAACAGTGACCGGGATCAGCGTGATCAGTGCGACCCTGTTCAGCGTGCTGGAACTGTTCGTCGCGTTCCTGCAGGCCTACATCTTCACCTTCCTCTCGGCCCTGTTCATCGGAGCCTCGGTTCACCACCACTGACCCCCACGCGGATCCGGGAGCCATTCCGGGTGCGGCCAACAGCGGCCCCGGGGCCGAAAAAATGCCCGGCCTGCAAAACTGGTCTTCAAATTCCCCGCGATTACCGTAGAACACGCAGTTCCTGAAGTTCCCTCGAGCTTGTCGAACGATCCACTTCCCCTTCAACGACTCACGTTTGGTTTTCCAATCCCGATACCGGACACCGTTCCGGATTCCCCAATTGCAAGGAGCATGATCCCGTGATGATCCGATCGATCCTTTCCGCCCGCTCGCTGTCCGTCCTCGCCGCCATCGCGTTGACCTTCGTCGGCGCCGACATGGCCAGCGCCCAGGAGGCCGCCGCGACCGGCCGCTCGCTCATCGACCTGACGAGCGCCTTCAGTGTCGGCCTCGTCGTCATCGGAGCCGCCCTCGGCATCAGCAAGTTGGCCGCTTCGGCCTACGAGAGCATGGCCCGTCAGCCCGAGGTTTCCGGCAACATCCAGACGGCGATGATCATCGCAGCCGCTCTGATCGAGGGCTTCACCTTCTACGCGCTGTTCATCTGCTCGCAGAAGGCCTGACGTGCATCGTGCCGCGCCGGCTCGTAGCAGCGTGGCGACCGTCCGGCTGGCCGGTGCGGCGGAGGCCCTTGTGGCCCCGCCGCGCCGACCCCGCGACGGGCAGGCTTTCGATCCACCCAGTTTCCAGTTTTCGGTTTCAGCACGCATCGTTTCGAGGAATGCCGACATGACCATCTTCCCCCGTCATGCTGTCCCGACCGCGCTCGTTCTCCTGACGCTCATCCTGCCGGCCGGCACCGTGACGGTCGTCGCGGCCGACCAGGCAGCCGGACATGCCGGACATGGCCACGCGGAACACCATGTCGAGATCGGCCACAAGCCGCCGAGCGGGATGACGGCCGCGGAATTCGAGAGTCCGGCCGAGTTTCGCAGGGATCTCGCCATCTGGTCGGCCGCGGTGTTTCTGCTGCTGCTGGGCCTGCTCACGAAGTTTGCCTGGAAGCCGATCATGCAGGCGCTCGACACCCGCGAGCAGGGCATCGCCGACCTGATCGCAGCGACGAAGGCGGCAAACGAGGATGCCAAGCAGATGCTGGTCTCCTACGAGCGTCGGCTCGCCGAAGCCTCGGATGAGGTCCGCGGCATGCTCGAGGAGGCCCGCCGAGACGCCGACGCCACCCGGCAGACGATCGTCGCCGAGGCCCGCAAGGCGGCGGAGGAGGAGCAGGGGCGTGCCAAGCGGGAAATCGGCCTCGCCCGCGACGAGGCGCTCGCCCAGATCGCGGAGAAGGCGGGAAATCTCGCCGTCGAGGTCGCCGGCAAGTTTCTCCGTGAGAAGATCGGGAAGGACGAGCATGCCCGACTGATCCGCGATTCCGTCGCCAGCCTCGCGTCGCAGCCTCGCGTCGGCGGCCCCAGCCTCAACTGACCCGCACTTCCCCTCCAGACATCCGCCTCAGCCACCTCGCCATGCCCGAAACGGCCACACCCGAAACCGACTCCGCCAGCCTTCCGACCGACACCGGCGTGGCCCGTTTGGCCAGGGTCTATGCTCAGGCGATCGTCGACGCGGCCGACACCGCGGGCTGCCGCAGCGAGGTGCTCGCCGAACTCGGATCGATGGTGCGGGACGTTCTGGCGAAGGTGCCGACCGCCGCGGCGGTATTCGCATCGCCCAGGATCACCGCGGAGGAGAAGTCGGCGATGATCGACAAGATCTGCGCCGGCAAGGTCCTTCCCACGACGCTCCACAGCCTCCACATCCTCGCCCGTCACGGCCGGCTCGGCCTGCTTCGGGAGGTCGTGGAGGCAGCCGCGGCACTCTCCGACGAGCGGGACGGCCTGCAGCGGGCCACGTTCACCACCGCCGTGCCCCTCGATCGACCCGGGCAGGAGAGCCTCACCGCCGAGGTCGGCAGTCTGATCGGCCTCCGACTCGCCCCCACGTTCATCGTCAACCCCGACATCATCGGCGGACTCGTCGTCCGCATCGAAGACACCGTCTATGACCATTCCGTCGCCACGAGTCTCGAGCGACTCGGCGACCGGCTGAAGCAGAGGAGTATCAATGAAGTTCAACACCGACGAGATCGCATCGGTTCTGCGTGAGGAAATCGACCGTTACGAATCGAGCATCGACGTCCGCGAGGTCGGCCGCGTGCTCGAGGTCGGCGACGGCATCGCCCGGGTCTGGGGCCTGTCGGGCGTGATGGCCGGCGAAATGGTCGAGTTTCCCGGGGGCATCACCGGATTGGCGTTCAACCTCGAGGAGAACTCGGTCGGCGTGATCATTCTCGGCGACTACCTCAAAGTGACCGAGGGCGACGAGGTCCGCAGCACCGGAAAACTGCTCAGCGTGCCGGTCGGCGACGCCGTCATCGGCCGCGTGCTCGACCCGCTCGGCAACCCGCTCGACGGCAAGGGACCCGTGATCAGCAACGACCGGCGTCCGGTGGAGACGCTCGCCCCGGGCGTCGCCGAGCGATCCCCGGTCCGCGAACCGCTCCAAACCGGCATCAAGGCGATCGACGCCATGACCCCGATCGGCCGCGGGCAGCGGGAACTGATCATCGGCGACCGCAAGACGGGCAAGACGGCGATCGGCATCGACGCGATCATCAACCAGAAGAACAGCGGCGTGAAGTGCTTCTACGTCGCCGTCGGCCAGAAGGATTCCTCGGTGGCCGTGGCGATCGACACGCTCCGCAAATACGGGGCGATGGACTACACGACCGTGATCGTCTCCGGTGCCAGCACGGCCGCGCCGCTGCAGTACATCGCCCCCTACTCGGGAACGGCGATGGCCGAGTACTTCATGTACAACGGCCAGCACGCGTTGATCGTGTATGACGATCTCTCGAAGCAGGCCACCGCCTACCGCCAACTCTCGCTGCTGATGCGGCGGCCGCCCGGACGCGAGGCCTATCCGGGCGACGTGTTCTATGCCCACAGCCGCCTGCTCGAGCGATCCGCGAAGCTCTCCCAGGAGAAGGGGGGCGGTTCGCTGACGTCCCTGCCGATCATCGAGACCCTCGAGGGCGAGGTCTCGGCCTACATCCCCACGAACGTGATCTCGATCACCGACGGCCAGATCTATCTCCAGCCCGACCTGTTCTTCGCCGGCCAGCGGCCGGCCATGAACGTCGGCATTTCCGTCTCGCGGGTGGGCGGTGCAGCCCAGATCAAGGCGATGAAGAAGGTGTCGGGCGGACTCCGGCTCGACCTCGCGAGCTTCCGCGAACTTGAGGCCTTTGCCCAGCTCGGCACCGACCTCGACGCTGCCACCCAATCGCGACTCGACCGCGGCTACCGGATGGTGGAACTGCTCAAGCAGGGCCAATATCAGCCGATGGACGTGGTTGACCAGGTGATGAGCATCTACGCGGGCACCCGGGGCCATCTCGACGCGGTGAAGCGGGATGAGGTGGCGGCCTGGGAGAAGCAGTTTCTCACCTTCGTCCGCGATCAGGCACCCGATCTCCGTGCCCGGCTCGAGGCCTCGAAGGAGCTCGATGGCGAGACGGAACGACTGCTCGAGGCCGCGATCGCCGAGTTCAAGCGGCAGTGGGCCGCCAGAGGGTCGGCCGACGCACGGCCGGCCATGGCGGCCGCCCGCTGAGCGGGGCGGGCTGGGTGGGGCGAATCCCCGGTAAACGACGGTAAAATCGACCGAAAAACTGACCGACACCAAGGCGACCAGCAGGACGACACACGATGGCCAAGGCACGGGCGCTCGACCGCCGCCGCCGTTCCGTGAGGAACATCCGCAAGATCACCCGCACGATGGAACTGATCGCGACCGCGAGGTTCAAGAAGGCGATGGATCGATCCATCGCCGCGCGGGACTATACGAACCGGCTGGCGAAGATTCTGGAAAACATCGCCGGCGTCGGGGCCGGGGTCGCTCATCCGCTTCTCGAGGTTCGGCCCACGAAGCGGACGGCGGCGCTCGTTCTCACGGGCAATCGGGGCCTCTGCGGCGGCTACAACTCGAACATCGTGCGGCAGTCGCTGGCCCTGCTGGGTCAGTGGCGCAGCGAGCAGATCGACGCACACGTGGCGGTGTCCGGCAAGCGGGGCATTTCGGCCCTCAAGTTTCGCGGCATCCCCATGAACGAGCGCTACACGACCTTCGAGGACAAGCCCGATTTCGAGGCGGTGGCGCCGATCGGCCGGGCCTACCTTGCAGCCTACGCGGCCGGCGAGATCGACCGGCTCGACGTCGTCTACACGAAGTTCGACAGCATCTCACGGCAGTCGGCGGTCACCGAGATGCTGCTCCCGCTCAAGGCCCCGGAGCCGGCCGGGGCGACCTCCAGCACGGTCCGGCTCGCTTCCGAGGAATACGATTTCTATCCCTCGGCAGAGAGCATTCTCGAGGAGATCCTGCCGGCGAGCTTTCTCTCCAGGCTCTTCAAGTGCTTCCTCGACGCTGCGGTCAGCGAGCAGGTGGCCCGGATGGTCGCCATGAAGTCGGCCAGCGAGAATGCCGGCGGCCTGATCAAGGATCTCTCCCGCCGCTACAACCGGGCCCGTCAGTCGCAGATCACCGGCGAGATCATGGAGATCCTCGGCGGCGTCGAGGCGCTGAAGCAGTGAACCAGAGACGAACGACGATCTCCCCCCGCACCCGATAACGACCAGGCTCCCAAGGATCCACGCTCCCATCAGGAAAACAGGAATCGACATGGCTACGGCAACGAAGGCGGCCGGTAAGAACACCGGCAGGAACATCGGCAAGGTATCGCAGGTCATCGGCTCGACGTTCGACGTCGAGTTTCCGGAGGATGGGCTACCGGCGATCTACAACGCCGTCCGCATCGACTCGGAGAAGAAGGGGATCTCGCTCCATCTCGTGGGCGAGGTCCAACAGCACCTCGGTGGCGGCAAGGTCCGCTGCGTGGCCCTCGGCTCCACCGACGGCCTGATCCGCGGCGAGAACGTGATCGACACCGGCGCCCCGCTCAGCGTGCCGGTCGGTCCGGCCACGCTCGGCCGGGTGTTCAACCTGCTCGGCGATCCGATCGACAACCGCGGCCCGGTCGACACCAAGGAACGCTGGCCGATCCACCGGGATCCGCCGCCGGTGACCGAACTCTCGACCCGGACCGAACTGTTCGAGACGGGCATCAAGGTGATCGACCTGCTGACGCCGTTCGTCCGCGGCGGCAAGGCCGGTCTCTTCGGTGGTGCCGGCCTCGGCAAGACGGTGATCCTCACCGAACTCATCGCCCGCATCGCCTCTGCCCACGGAGGCTATTCGGTGTTTGCAGGAGTCGGCGAGCGGACCCGCGAGGGCACCGACCTCTGGCTCGAGATGCAGGAGGCCAAGATCGGCGACACGGGCCGCAGTGTCATCGAGCAGACCTGCATGGTGTTCGGCCAGATGAACGAGCCGCCGGGAGCCCGCCTCCGCGTCGCCCTCTCGGCCCTGACCATGGCCGAGTACTTCCGCGACACGACCGGCGCCGACACGCTGCTCTTCGTCGACAACATCTTCCGTTTCTCACAGGCGGGCAGCGAGGTGAGCGCCCTCCTCGGCCGCATGCCGAGCGCGGTCGGCTACCAGCCGACGCTGGCCACCGAGATGGGTGCCCTGCAGGAGCGGATCACGTCGACCTCGAAGGGTGCGATCACTTCGGTCCAGGCGGTCTATGTTCCGGCCGACGACCCGACCGATCCCGCGCCCGCCACGGCCTTCGGCAACCTCGACGCCTTCCTCTATCTGGAGCGTTCGATCTCGGAGAAGGGCATCTACCCGGCCGTCGATCCGCTTGCCTCGTCGAGCCGGATCCTCGACCCTCAGTACGTCGGGGAGCGGCACTACAAGATCGCCCGCCGGGTGCAGCGGACGCTGCAGCGGTATCGCGAACTGCAGGACATCATCGCGATCCTCGGCGTCGATGAACTCTCCGAGGAGGACAAACTCGTCGTCCACCGGGCACGCCGGATGGAGCGTTTCCTCTCGCAGCCGTTCCTCGTGGCCGAGGTCTTCACCGGCAAGCCCGGCGAGATCACGAGCCTGGCCGACACGATCCGCTCCTTCGAGGAGATCGCCGATGGCAAGTGGGACCACCTGCCGGAGCAGGCGTTCATGTATGTGGGCCCGATCGAACAGGCCGAGGAGCAGGCCAAGAAGATGGCCGCCAAGGCCTGACATCTTCCGGAGTCGCGAACGGCTGATCCGCACACTTCCGCAAAGCACCCATCATGGCTGAAACCAAGCACACAGGCATCCGCTGCATCATCGTCACCCCGGAGTCGACCATCCTCGACACCCGGGCACGTTCGGTGTCGCTGCCGCTGTTCGACGGACAGCGAGGCGTGGCCCGCGGCCATGCCCCGTTCATCGGGCGGCTCGGGGCCGGCGAGGTGCGGATCGTGCCGGAGCAGGGCGTGGAGCGAGGAACCCAGGTGTTCTTCGCGGAGGGTGGTTTTGTCGAGGTCGGACATGACGCCGTGACGATCATCACCCAACGTGCCATCCCCGGCGACAAACTCAGTGCCACCGAGGCGAAGGCGGAGTTGGAGCGGCTTCGTTCAGCCCCGGCAGTCGGCGACGAGGCGATCGAGGAGCGGATGAAGGCCGAGGAGGTCGCCCGGGCGCTCGTGCGTGCCGCCTCGAACTCGCGGTAGGAGCCGTTGCATGCCTCCGGTCGCGATCCGCTTCGAGCCGCACCCCGGCCCGGCCCGTCCAGCCCTGATCATGACCCGGCTGATGCTGGCTCCGCTGATCATGCTTCCGCTGCTCTCGGGCGAGGCTGCGGCCCAGGATCCTCCGAGGGCCTTCATCGGCGCGACGCTCCTGCCGATCTCGGGGCCGCCGATCGCAGCGGGGGTGCTTGTCGTGGGCGGGGGCAGGATCCTGGCCATCGGTCCGCAGGCCTCGACAGCCGTTCCCGAGGCCGCCGAGCGGATCGATCTGAGGGGCAGGGTGGTCATGCCCGGCCTCGTCGACACCCACAGTCATGTCGGCGGCGGCAGCGGAGCCGACTCGAGCAGCCCGATCCAGGCCGATGTGCGGATTCTCGACTCGATCAACGTCCGCGACTCGGGCTTCCGCAAGGCCCGGGCCGGAGGCCTGACGACGCTCAACATCATGCCCGGCTCCGGACACCTCGCCGGCGGGCAGACGGTGTATGTCAAGCTTCGGCAGGCCGACACGATCGACGACATCGTCTACCGCGACGCCGCGGGGAACATGCTCTCCGGGCTGAAGATGGCGAATGGCACGAATTCGCAGCGAAACCCTCCCTTTCCCGGCACGCGGTCCAAGTCGGCGGCCCTCGTGCGACAGAAGTTCATCAAGGCTGGGGAGTACCGGGACAAACTCCGGATCGCGGCCGACGACCCCGAAAAGCGACCCGACAGGGACCTCGAGATGGAATCGCTCGTCGAGGTCCTCGATGGCACCCGCGTGGTCCATCATCACGTTCATCGGGCCGACGACATCCTGACCGTGCTGCGGCTTCGCGAGGAGTTCGGCTTCGAGGTCGTCCTCCATCACGCCAGCGAGGCATGGAAGGTGGCGGACGAGATCGCCCGGGCGGGCGTTCCCTGTTCGGTGATCGTCGTCGACAGCCCCGGCGGGAAGCTCGAGATGATGGATTTCTCGCTGGCGACCGGGGCGGTGCTGGAGAGGGCCGGCGTTGCCTGCGCAATCCATACCGACGACCCCGTGACGGACTCCCGGCTCTTTCTACGGACGGCGGCCCTGGCGGTACGGGCCGGCATGTCGCGGGCGAAGGCCCTCGAGGCGGTCACCCTGGCCGGAGCCCGGATGCTCAGGCTTCAGGATCGGATCGGCTCGCTCGATGTCGGCAAGGACGCAGATCTGGTTGTTCTCTCCGGCGATCCTTTCTCGGTGCAGACGAAGGTGCTGCAGACGTTCGTCGAGGGGAGGAAGGTGTTCGACCGGGAGGATCCCGAGGACCGCCTGTTCGCCGTCGGTGGCTACGGCGGCAGCCGCGATCAGTTCGCCGAGGCCTGCTGCACGGCCCCCGCCGCAGAGGCCAGCCGATGACCGCCGTCTTCCGCACCGCTGCGTTCTGCCTGCTGCTTGCAATCCTCGTGAACCAGGCGGCTGGTGCCGAGCCCGTCGCCATCCGCGGCGAGATCCTCCATACGATGGCCGGCCCCGCGATCCGGGACGGGGTCGTGCTGATCGACGCCGGCCGGATTCGGGCCGTCGGTCCGGCGGCAGAGGTCGTTGTGCCTGAGGGAACGAGGCTCCTCCGCGGAGCGGTCGTCACCCCCGGCCTGATCGACGCCCACACGGTTCTCGGGCTCAGCGGCTATCTCAATCAGGACCAGGATCAGGATCAGCTCGACACCGTCGACCCGATCCAGCCCGAACTCCGGGCCATCGATGCCTACAATCCGCGGGAGCGGCTCCTCGAATGGGTTCGCGGCTTCGGCATCACGACGATCCACACCGGCCACGCCCCGGGCTCGCTCGTCTCCGGCCAGACGATGGTCACGAAGACCGCCGGCGACTCGGTGCTCCGTCCGGTCGGGATGGTCGCGGTCACCCTCGGCGACGGAGGGAGGGCGGGGGATGATGAGAAGAAGTCGCCGGGCACCCGGAGCAAGTCGGTGGCGATGCTCCGGGAGGAACTCCTCCGCGGCCAGGGCTATCTGCGAAAGCGGCAACTCGAGGACGAGACAAAGCGGCCGGACAAGGATCTGCGGCTCGAGGCGATCGCCAACCTGCTCGACGGAACCTGGCCGTTGCTCGTCACGGCCGACCGGGCCACCGACATCGCCTCGGCCCTGCGGATCGCCGAGGAATTCAAACTCCGGATCGTGCTCGACTCCGCTGCCGAGGCCTATCTGCTGACCGACAGGATCAAGGCGGCCGGAGTTTCGGTCATCCTTCACCCGACCATGCGCCGGGCCGGAACGGGTGAAACCGAGAATCTCGCCATGGACACCGCCGCCGCACTCCGCCGGGCCGGCATCCCCTTCGCCCTGCAGAGCGGCTACGAGTCGTACGTGCCGAAGACCCGCGTCGCGCTCTTCGAGGCCGGCATCGCCGCGGCCAACGGGCTGTCGAACGAGGAGGCCCTGGCGGCGATCACGATCGATGCGGCGACCATCCTCGGCGTCGCCGACCGTGTCGGCTCACTCGCGGTCGGGAAGGATGGCGATGTCGCGATCTACGACGGCGATCCCCTCGAATTCACGACCCACTGCACGGGTGTCGTGATCGACGGAGAAATCATCAGCGACGATCCACGGTGAGGTCCCGCCTGGAGAGGCGTCAGATCTGGTAGTCGGAATCGGGTTGCTGGATCTCGCCCCGCATCCGGAGTTTCGGTCGTTCGAGAACGACGGTCGTGTGCGGATCGACCGACCGGGTCAGCCAGACGTTGCTGCCGATCACCGAGTCGTGACCGATCCGGGTGGCGCCTCCGAGAACCGTGGCGTTTGCGTAGATCACGACCCGATCCTCGATCGTCGGGTGTCGCTTTGTGCCGCGGACGAGGTTGCCCTCGCCATCGGTCTGAAACGAAAGGGCTCCGAGCGTCACGCCCTGATAGAGCTTGACGTGGCTTCCGATCTCGCAGGTCTCGCCGATCACCACGCCGGTGCCATGGTCGATGAAGAAGTGGTCGCCGATCGTGGCTCCGGGGTGGATGTCGATGCCGGTGTTGGCATGGGCCCATTCGGCCATCATCCGCGGGATCAGCGGCACCTCGAGCCGGTGAAGGATGTGGGCGAGACGGTGGATGGTCACCGCCTCGAGCCCCGGATAGCAGAAGATCACCTCGTCGAGCGTGCGAACCGCCGGATCGCCGTCGTAGGCCGCCTGCACGTCGGTCGCAAGCACCCGCCTCAGGTCCGGGATCCGCTCCAGAAACTCGATCGTCTTCGCCTGCCCGAGGGCCTCGAAGTCGGCCTCCTCGGTGCAGTGCTGAACCGCATCCGGCACCGCGGGGGCATCGACGCCCTGCTCGACCGCGGCCCGCTGGGCGGTGAGACTGTGCCGAACGGCGCGGCCGATCTGCGTCGTCAGCCTGTCGTGGAGCCCGTCGACGAGGTCGCCCACATGGTAGGTGACGTTGCCCATGTGCAGGTTTTCCCGCCTGCGGTATCCGGGATAGAGGATCTCCTTGAGGTCCTCGCAGGCGGCGATGATCGACTCGTAGTTCGGTAGCGGGCAGTGGCCGAGATAGTTGATCGTGGGAACGTCCTGATACGTCTCCACGATCTTCCTCGTGAGCTCGGGAAGCTGCTCCTTGAGTCGCAGGTCGGTGGCCATATTTCGCGATCGTATGAGCGGGGCCGTGCGGCCGGCAACCGAGCCGCCGGTCGAACCCGCAGGATCACCCCGGAACACACCGTACGGTCGGCCTGCAGAACGGCTGAAATTGAGGGATAGTCCGATTTTCCGAGCGGATTCCCGGCCAACGCCGAAGTCTCGGCAGTCGGGGCAGACTCTGCGGGCCTGCTCGACGCCCCCCGGCCCGCAGCACGGGCCCCCGGGATGGGTTGCCCACGCCCCGCGAGCCGGACGTTCGCTGCGGCCATCCTGGCAATCCTGTTCGGCACGGCACAGGCTGCCCGATGTGGGATAGGCTTCAGCCTGTCATGTTCTGGAGCATCGGCGTCTCGCGTAGGTCGGGGTTGCCCGCTCCGCGAAAGCAGCGAACGAATCTTCCGCAGGCACTTCAGTCCCTCGACATCCTGATCACGGATCTCACGCTTCCTGCGGCCGACCATGGCGGCAGCGAACGTCCGGTGACGGGGTGTGGGCATCCCCGAGCCACGCAAGACGTCCCCTCAACAGGCTGAAGCCTGTCCTACATCGGGCAGCGTCAGGCTGGCGACTCGCCGCAGGCCGCGATCGCGTCCGCCAGAGACAGTCCGCCGTCGTAGAGGGCCCGGCCGACGATGCAGCCGTCGGCACCGATGCTCGCCACGTCGCGGAGGTCGTGGGCCGTGGCGATTCCGCCCGAGGCGACGACCGGCAGCGGCGTGGCCTCGATCATCTCCCGCAGGGCGGACAGATTCGGTCCCTGGAGCATGCCATCGGTGGCGATGTCTGTGTAGACGATCCCTGCGAGATCGAGGGCGGCATGCCTTCGGGCCACGTCCACGGCTGCCAGACGACTCGTCTCCAGCCAGCCGCGGACGGCCACCATGCCGTCCCGGGCGTCGAGTCCGAGCACAATCCGGCCGGGAAGGGCGGCGGCCAAATCGGCGAGGAGATCCGGCTGCTCGATCGCCACGCTGCCGACGACGAGTCTGGCGACGCCGGCTGCGGCGTAGGCCCGGGCCGTCTCGAGCGAGCGGATGCCGCCGCCCACCTGACAGGGCACTCCGGCCGCCGCGATCATCCGACCGACGAGTTCGGCCTGGATGGCGTCGCCCGCCTTGGCGCCATCGAGGTCGACGATGTGCAGTCGCCGCGCGCCCTGCGCGACGAACCGCCCCGCCATGGCGACGGGATCATCTGAAAACACGGTCTCGCGATCGTAGTCGCCCTGCAGAAGCCGCACGCACCTGCCACCCCGAAGATCGATCGCCGGCCAGAGGTCCATCGGGTTGCTCCCGCGGTTCAGGTGAGAAAAGCCCGCAGCAGCCGCATGCCGACCGCCTGGCTCTTTTCGGGATGAAACTGCGTGGCGAACAGCCGCCCGCGGCGGACCGCCGAGCAGAACGGACCGCCGTAGTCGGTCGTCGCCGCGATCACCGTCGGATCCGTCGGCCGGGCGACATAGGCATGGACGAAGTAGAAGTAGTCGTCGTTTGCGACCAGACTCCCGGGACCGGCATCGGCCCGCCAGGAGACGGTGTTCCATCCCATGTGGGGCACTTTGTAACCGGTCGGAAGGTCGAATCTGATCACCTCCCCCGGCAGCACGCCGAGTCCGGCCACCGGCCCGCCTTCGTGCCCGTTGGAAAACAGGAGCTGCAGCCCCATGCAGATGCCGAAGAAGGGCCTGTCGGCCGCGATATGGCCGAGGATCGGCTCGACCAGTCCGCGGGACTCGAGCTCCCGCATGGCGTCGGCGAACGCTCCCACCCCGGGAAGCACGAGCCGCTCCGCCCGGGCGACTGCCTCCGGATCATCGCTGATCACGGCGCTGGAACCGATCCGCTCGAAGGCCTTCTGGACGCTGCGGAGGTTGCCACTGCCATAGTCGACGATCGTGACCATGCCCCAGAGTGTAGATCGACGGCCCGCAAAGACAACGAGCGGATGTCGGGCGCGGCCAAACGGCTCGTCGCGGGCAGGGGTGGTCGGCGGAGGCCGTTCAGGGCGAGGTGGTCGGTTCGGCCGTCGCCCCCCCACCGGCGCCGGCCGCCTCGGGATAGACGACGAACTCGATCCGACGGTTGCGGGCCCGGCCCGCGGCCGTGGCGTTCGAGACAACCGGATGATTCGGACCGTGGGCGACGAGAAACAGCTGAGACTGCCTGAGCGATGTCCTGTCGATGAAGAAGTCGAAGACCGCCGAGGCACGGGCCGCGCTCAGCTGGTGGGGGGAACCCCATGACGCATTGTGGAGCGGCTCAGTGTCGGTGTGCCCCTCGATGCCGAGGAAGTGACCGGGATAGACCCGCTCGATCTCGGTGGACACGAGCGTCAGGATCGCGGCACCGCCCGGCAGCAGGTTCGCGGTGTCGCCCTCGAAGAGCCGGTCGGCGGGGATCTCGATCCGGACCACGCTGCCGTCGAGCCGGACGTCGGCGTCGGGCAATGCCAGTCGGGCCATCGAGGCCTGCATGGCCGCCGGCGTCATCACTCCTGGGACAGCCTGCGCGATGCCGCCTGCGGCGGCGGGCGGGCCGGCTACTGAACGGGCGACGGCGAGCTGAGAGGATGTGCTTGCAAGCTGTTCCCGCAGCGCGGTGATCTCCTCCTGCATCAGCTGCGACTCCTGCCTGCTGCGGGTCAGCCCCGCCTCGAGCTGACGGGGGTCGCTGTCGACGAATGACGGCTGCATGCTGACGGCCGGCGGGGCGAGCGTGTGGGCCGGTGCCGCGACGCCCGGGGGTGGTTCGAGGCTGGCAGGTCCGACACCGGCAGTCTTCTTCAACGGATTCATCGCGCAGCCGCAGGCGGCCACGACGCCGATCACGATCAGGATGACGGGCAAGCGCATGCGACAGTTCCGATGCCGGCCGAGGGCTGAGGGCGGGATCGTAGGAAACGCCGGCAAGCCGGGCAATGCCGCCTGGCGGCCTCGAGACGGGCCTGCCGGGCATCAGCCCGTGAAAACCCGATCCCGCACCTGCCGCCAGAGAGACAGCGTGACTGCGGTCAGAATCACGACCGCCGCGACGACGGCCGCCAGCTGGGCCGGCTCCCCGAAGTGCACCCCGGCCAGCCGCCACAACGGCCGCCAGCCGATGACGACGATGACCGCTGCCAGGCAGAGGCTCGGACCGAAGGGCAGCTCACTTTCACGGTGTCGGGCGAGCTGAAACAGCCCGTGCCCGAGACCGATGAACGCCGCCAGGAAAAATGTCAGCAGGCAGGCCTGCCAGCCGAGCCATGCGCCGACCATCGACATCAGCGTCACGTCGCCGAGTCCCATCGCCTCGCGGCCCAGGGCCCGCGAGGCCCCGGCTCGGGTGGCCCAGACGATCCCTCCCGAGACGAGCATTCCCACCAGAGATGCCTGCAGCCCGAGCGCCCGTTCCCCGCCAGCGATCCATGCGGCGGCGATCGCCAGAAGCCCGACGATGAGCAGGATGTTCCTCGGCTCTGCGATGGGGGGACGACGGCGGCCGTCGTCCGCCAGGAACGGGGCGGTGCAGACCGCCCACCAGCAGGCGAAAGCCGCCAGCGACACCCCGAGGCCGACGAGGGGAAATGCCGGCCAGATTCCCCGCCCCGCGCGAAGGCCGCCGGACGGACCGAGCACGTCCGCCTCGAGCAGCGGCGTTGCAAACGAGCGGTGCACCTCGACCGTCACCGGCAGGAGCATGTCCGGCCATGCCCAGGCCCAGAGCAGTCCCGCCAGGACGCCGGGCACCGTGATCCAGTCCGGAATCACCCGCTGCCGGATGTCGATCCAGGTGGCCGCGGCGAGAAACCAGAACAGCGACAGATGCCCGGCGGAGCGAACCGCGAGTGAGAGCGTCGAGATCTGGCCCGAGTCCAGACCGGCGGGCAGCTGCCCCCGCAGCTGCACCTCCCACCACCAGACCGCGACCGCCACGACGGCCGACGCCAGCTCGATGAAGCGAGGCAGACGGCTGCCTTCCGGCAGCGGTTCGTCAGTCGCGGCAAACCAGGCGCTGACGGACCGGGTGAGGATGCGTCCGGCGACCAGTCCGGCAAGGCCGACAATCGCCAGCCACCACGGGCCTGCCAGGAGGGAATCGTTCACGGCATTCACGGCAGCCTCGTTGCCGTCGAAGGGTCTGCCCTTTCCCAGTCCGCGAGCCAGCCCACCAGCCTGGCGACGAGTTCTTCGGGTGCCAATGATCCGGCATCGAACGAGGCATCGGCGCATTCCCTGTAGAACGGCTCCCGCTGCAGGAGGGCCGATTCGACCTCGGCGAGCGGATCATCGACACCCGTCAGGGCGGGGCGACGATCCCGGGTCGTGGGATCGGCCGCCAGTCGGCGACGAATCACTCCCGCCGGGGCCGTCAGCCAGACGACGGGCCGCCCCAGTGCCTGCAGCAGCCCCCTGTTGCCGGCGTCGAGCACGACCCCGCCGCCCGTGGCGAGAACGCCATCGAAATTTCGCAGAAGTTCCCCCAGCACCGTGGACTCATCCGCGCGAAATGCCGCCTCGCCCCGATCGCGCACGAGCTGGACGATCGTGCAGCCGACCAGGTCCTCGAGCACCGCATCGGCATCCCGCCATTCGCAGCCGAGCGCTCCTGACAGAGCCTCCGCCAGCGTCGACTTGCCCGTGCCGCGATACCCGATCAGCGTGAGTTTCGGCATTGGCGAACCCCGTGCGGTATGCGACGGGCAGTGACGTGCATGCGATCTGCGGTCAGCCGGGTTCCTTGGCCGAGGCGGTGGCCCGCTTGAGGGCATCCCGCATCACCTGCTGCGAGGGGTCGTTCCCGTGCCAGATGCGGAACTGGATCGTGGCCTGTCGAACGAACATCTCCACGCCCGTCACGGTTCGACAGCCGACCGACCTGGCCTCCTTGATCAGGAGCGTGTTCTCGGGATTGTACACCGTATCGAAGACCACCATGTAGGGCCGCAGATGCTCCCGGTCGAATGGCGTCTCGTCGACGTTGGGATGCATGCCGACTGGGGTGGCGTTGACGACGCAGTCGTACGGCATCCGGTGGCGGGCAGCCCAGTCGACCGCCTTGCAGCCGACGTCGGCTGCGATCTTGCGGGCCCGGTCGAGCGTCCGGGAGGCCACCGTCACCTCCACGCCCCGGGTTCGAAGCCCGAAGGCCACGGCCCGGGCCGCGCCTCCGGCTCCGAGCACGATCGCCGACTTGACGCCGAGCCCGTCCGGGGTCTGCGGGGCGTCCTGCTCCGCGAGCGCCGCCGCGAGGCTCTCGACCGACGCGGACGCGTCGGTGTTCAAGGCGGCGATTCCGTCCGGCAGGAAGGCGAGCGTGTTGGCTGCACCGATCGCCTTCACGAACTGATCCTGCTGGGTCGCATGCCTGAGCACCGTCTCCTTGTGGGGAATCGTCACGCTCAGGCCGGCCAGCGGCCAGCGGGCCGCCGTGGAGAGAAACTCGTCGATCTGCTCGGCGGGCACGCGAAACGGCAGGTAGACCGCATCGATGCCGGCATCGTGCAGGGCCGCGTTGTGGACGGCCGGGCTGAGACTGTGGGCCACCGGATCCGCCACCACGCCGTAGATTTTCGTCGCCGACGTGATCGAGTCGTAACGGTAGACATCCCGCATCTGTCGCCAGCCGATCTGGCCAGGGGCGAGCACACGGTCGTCGTGGAACGTGGCGAACGTGAACGGACAGCCGAAACTGCCGCCGAGGACCCGGGTCGGCAGCCCGATGTCGCCCATGCAGATCCCGACCGTGGGAATCCGGCTCGCCCGGACCATCTCCAGCATCCGCAGGCTGTCGTTCGGGTGATTCGCCATCGTGGCGATCTTGACGATGTCGGCGTCGAGCCCGGCCAGCCTGCGGTGGAGCGAGGCGAGGTCGGGCGGTGTCTTGTGGAAGTCGTGGTGGCTGACGATCCGCTTCGTGCCGCCGTACCGCGGCACCTGCATCGCGATGTCATCCTCGAGATCGACGTAGTCGGCGGCCTCGACGATCGCCGTCCTGAGAACGAGCAAACGCTCCTCCTCCGAACGCTCCCAGCGGCCCCCGTCGGTCGCCCGACGGCAGGTCACGATGGCGGGACAGGGGCGATCGGCCAGCAGCCGCTTCACCTGGACGGCTCCCTGGATGTAATCGAGACGGAGTTCGACCAGCGGGATGCCCTGTTCCGCCAGGTGCTTGTGCTCGGCGATCACATGCCGATGCCGCCCCCGTCCGATGCTGACGCAGATCATCTGGTTTCCTTGGGTTGTTCGTGGAATCACGGCTGGGCCGCGGTTCAGGTTCTGCGAAACTGCCTGTCGAGTTCCTGCCGGGAGAATGTCAGCGACGTGGGACGGCCATGCGGACAGTGGTGGGAGTCCCGCACCCTGCGGCGATCCCGGACCAGGGCGTCGACCTCCCCCTGCGAGAGCCTATCGCCGGCCTTGATGGCCGCCTTGCAGGCCATGCCGTGGAGCACCTCGTCGACGAGCATGCCTGGGGCGGCGGCACCGGCCGCGGCCGCCAGCCGGTCGATGACCTCCCGCACGAGGACTGTGGCCGACGCCGCACCGGCGAGCAGGGGCTTCGAGGTCACGATCACGGTCGTGCCCCCGAAGGGCTCCACCCGCATGCCGGCCTGCGAGAGGGCGTCGGCATGCTCCTGGACGACCTCGAGTTCGGCCGGGGAAAGTTCCAGCCGCTCCGGGATCAGGAGCGGCTGCACCTCGAGAGCCCCGGCCGCGACAGCGGCCCTGAACCCCTCGTAGAGCACCCGCTCGTGGAGCGCATGCTGATCGATGACCTCGATTCCCTCGGGGCTCTCGACGACGATATAGCGGTCGTGCATCTGCACGGCCATCTCGCCGGCCGGATGGTCGCGCTCCCAAGGAGGCGGGGCGGTGCCAGGCTCGACGACCGCCGCGGCCGAATTTCCCGGCAGGGTTTCGTTTACCGGTTCGGTTTTCCAGGTCCGCAGCCAGGCCTTTGATGAAGCCGGAGCGGGAATCCAACCGGCAGGCGAACCGGCGACAGCGTCCGGAGCCGATGGCTGCCCGAACGCCGGAGGCAGGAGCGGGGCCCGCATGTCGCGGGCCAGAAATGCAGTCCGCAGTGCCGACACCACGATCCTGTAGAGCCGCGACGGCTCCCGAAATCGGACCTCCATCTTGGCCGGATGCACGTTCACGTCGACCGCGTCGGGGGGCAGGCTGAATTCGAGGAACACGATCGGCTGACGGCCGGAGAGGAGCAGGCCGCGATACGCCTCCTGGACGGCATGCAGGATCGCCCGGTCGCGGAACGGTCGTCCCGACACGAACAGGTGCTGGAGCCTGGTGCTGGCCATGTCGTCGTCGGGTCGGCCCACGAGCCCGCCGACGGTGATCTCGCCGTCGCTCGCATCGACCGCGATCAGCCGGTCGGCGAACTGGCGACCGTAGAGGCCGGCAATCCGGGTCCGCCAGTCGTCCGCCGCCGGCAGGTCATGCACCCGGCGGCCGTTGTGGGTCAGGGACAAGGCCACGTCCGGATGGGCCAGAGCCGTGCGGACGAAGGCCTCGGATGCGTGCGACCATTCGGTCGATGCGGCCCGGAGAAACGACCGCCGGGCCGGAACCTGGCCGAACAGCTGGTGCACCTCGACCGTGGTGCCGACCGCGCATCCCGCCGGCACCACACCGCCCATCCGGCCACCGTCCACCTCGATCGAGGCCCCGGCCGCGGCAGCCGCCGTCCGCGAGCGGATCACGAGCCGCGACACCTCGCCGATCGAGGCCAAGGCCTCGCCCCGAAAGCCGAGGGTGGTGATTCGCTCGAGATCGTCGGCGGTGCGGAGCTTGCTGGTGGCATGAGGCGAGACCGCCAGCGGAAGGTCCTCTGCCTCGATCCCACCGCCGTCGTCGACGACACGAACGAGGGCGATGCCGCCCTGTTCGAGCGAGACGTCGATCCTGGTGGGGTCCGCATCGAGCGCGTTCTCGAGGAGCTCCTTGACGACGCTGGCCGGACGCTCGACCACCTCGCCGGCAGCGATCCGATTGACGACCGAAACAGGCAGCTGGTGGATGCGTCCCATGGAGTGAGGATCGGCTAGCTGAGCTGAAACTCCTTGATCTTGCGATACAGGGTCCGCTCCCCGATGCCGAGCAGTTCTGCCGCCTGTTCGCGGTTGCCACCGGTGAGCTTCAGGGTTTCGCCGATGAACAGCCGCTCGATCTCCTCCAGCGGCCGGCCCACGAGCGCCGCCAGACCGCCCTGCACGTCGACCGCGGCACCGGCTCCCGCCACGGCGACGACCGGTTCGAGTTCGAGCGGCAGGTCGTCGACGTCGAGCATCTCGTCGCAGTCGACCACCACCATGCTCTCGATCACGTTCCGCAGCTGACGCACGTTGCCTGGCCAGTCGAAGGCCACGAGTTTGAGCCGCGCGGCCAGCGACATGCCCTTGATCGACTTGCCATGCCGCCGGGAGAACTGCCTCACGAAGTGCTCGATCAGCAGGGGGATGTCGTCGGACCGTTCCCTGAGGGTCGGGATGGCGATCGTCACGACCTTCAGCCGGTGGTAGAGGTCGCTGCGGAATCCACCGGCCGCGATCGCCTCTTCGAGGTTGCGGTTCGTCGCCGAGAGGATCCGGACGTTGACGCGGACCGGCGTGTTCGAGCCGACCCGGGTGATCTCGCCCGACTCGAGCACCCGCAGGAGCTTGATCTGGGTCGCCATCGGCATGTCGCCGACCTCGTCGAGAAACAGCGTGCCGCCATTGGCATACTCGAACTTGCCGACCCGGTCGCTGGAGGCGTCTGTGAACGCCCCGCGGACGTGGCCAAAGAGTTCGCTTTCCAGAATGTTCTCGCTCAGGGCGGCGCAGTTGAGGGCCACGAACGGTCTGCTCTTCCGCGGACTGTTCTGATGGATCGCCTGGGCGACGAGTTCCTTGCCGGTGCCGGTCTCCCCCTGGATCAGGACCGTGGCATCGGTCGGCGCGATCCGCTTGAGCCGTTCGATGAGCGCGAGCATCAGCGGACTCGAACCCACGACGCCTTCGAAGCCGAACTTCTCGTCGAGCCGGCGATTGAGCTCGACGTTCTGCCGCCGCAGCCGCAGGCCTTCGGAGGCCTTCTCGACCGCCGACCGCAGATGCCCGAGATCGAGCGGTTTCTGCAGGTAGGTGTAGGCTCCCTGCTGCATCGCCGCCACGGCCGACGGAACCGTGCCGTGGCCGGTGACCACGATCACCTCCGTCTCGGGAGAAGCCTTCTTCGCCCGGGCGAGGATCTCGAGGCCGCCGATGTCGTTCATCATCAGGTCCGTGACCACGATGTCGAACGCATCCTGCTCGATCTTTTTCGCCCCCTCGGAGCCGCTGCCGGCGACAACGCACTGGTAGCCGAGCCGGCCCAGCCCCTCGCCCATGGTGCGGGCGTGCACGATGTCGTTGTCGACGACGAGCACCCGCACCAGGCCCTGGGAGCCGGATTGTGAAACAGCCTGGCCCCCAGGCTGGGCGGCGGCGGGCATTTCAACGGGGCTCGACGGCTCGAATTCTCTGGACGGCATGCCACCGATGGTACGAATCGTCGTGGCAGGCCGTCCAGTTCCACCGCCGCCCGTCGACCCGGACGGGTTCACGAGGAAGTCGCGGACGGTTTTCCGGCCGTCGGCAATCGGGGTGGAGCCGGCAGCCAGATCGCCACCTTCGTACCGCGGCCCGGCGCACTCTCGATGTCGATGGTTCCGCCGTGGGCTTCGATGATCTTGCGGGCGGTCGGCAGCCCGAGGCCCGATCCGCCCTGTTTCGTGGTGTAGAAGGCGCGAAACGCCTTGGCGAGCGTCTCCGCGTCCATTCCGCTGCCGGTGTCGATCAGTTCGATCACCACCCCCAGCCCCGAGGGGCGACTGCGAACCACGAGCTGCCCCCCGGCCTCCATCGCCTGCACCGCGTTGATCAGCAGGTTGAGCATCGCCGACCGGAAGGTCTCACGGTCGAGACGGACTTTCGGCAGCTCGGGGTCGAGATAGCGGACGATCTCGACCCCGGCATCGTGGGTCTGGGGGGTGAAGAAGTCGAGCAGTTGGCCCAGTTCCTCGTTGAGGCTGCCGGGTTCGAGATTCAACGACTCCTGCCGGGCGAAGTCGAGAAAGTCGCCGAGCAGCTTCTGAAGCCGGTCGCACTCCTGCCGCACGAGTTCGATCTTGGCCTTGGCCCGACGATCCCGCTGCTTGGTCGGCGAGTCGGGGTCGGTGTTTTCGAAGTCCTCGGCGAGGAGTTCCATGTTGAGGCGGATCGTGGAGAGCGGGTTGCGGATCTCGTGGGCGAGGGCGCCCACGAGAGCCGCAAACTCCGCATACGTTTCCGCCCGCGCTCGGGACGACTCGTCTCCGGACGACATGGCCATCTCCGCCGCGATGCAAATTCCCCGTTCGGTTCCCGAAGGATCGGAAGCAGGATCAGGAGTTGGTCTCGCCGCCGGCGTTTTCGGCCAGCTCCCGCATCGCAACCTTGCGACTCAACTTGACCCGGTCCTGATCGTCGACCGCGATCACCTTCACCCGCATCACGTCGCCGACCCGGCAGACGTCGGCGACACTGCCCACGTAGTCGTCGGACAGTTCGCTGATGTGGCAGAGGCCGTCCTTGCCGGGCACCAGTTCGACGAAGGCTCCGAAGTCCTTGATGCTCGTGACCCGTCCCTCGTAGATCCTGCCCACCTGGATCGAGGCCGTCAGCGCCTCGACCTTGGCCATCGCCGCCATCGCCCCCTCGGCGTCGTGGCTGGCGACCGTCACCGTGCCGTCGTCCTCGACCTCGATGCTCGCCCCGGTCGACTCCTGGATGGCACGGATCGTCTTGCCGCCCGGACCGATGAGGAGGCCGATCTTCTCGGGATTGATCTGGGTCCGCAGCAGACGCGGAGCCCAGACCGAGATCTCCTGACGCGGGCGGCGGATCGCCGAGAGCATCGAACGCAGGATCTCGAGCCTTGCCTCACGCGACTGCCGCAGCGTCGCCTCGATGATCGCCGGCGAGATGCCGTCGATCTTGAGATCGAGCTGGATGCCGGTGATGCCGTTCTGAGAGCCGGCGATCTTGAAATCCATGTCGCCGTAGTGATCCTCGTCGCCGATGATGTCGGTGAGGAGCACCCAGTGGTCCTCGGATTGCTTCACGAGCCCGACGGAGATGCCCGCCACGGGGTTGGCGATCGGCACTCCGGCCGCCATCAGGCCGAGGGTCGCACCGCAGACCGAGGCCATCGAGCTCGAACCGTTCGATTCGAGGATGTCGGAGATCACGCGGATCGTGTAGGGGAAAACGTCGGGCTCGGGAAGCACCGGCTTCACGCTCCGCTCGGCCAAAGCCCCGTGGCCGATCTCGCGACGGCCGGGCCCACGGATGGGACGAACCTCGCCGACGGAGAACGACGGAAAGTAGTAGTCGAGCATGAACTTCTTCGAATACTCGTCGATCAGTCCGTCGACCCGCTGCTCGTCCTTCCCGGTGCCGAGGGTCACGGTGATCAGCGCCTGGGTTTCACCACGCTGAAACAGGGCCGAGCCGTGCACGCGGGGCAGGAGATCGACGTCGCAGGAGATCTGCCGCAGGGAGCGGTGATCGCGGCCGTCGGGTCGCTTGCCCTCGAGAATCAGCTCGCGGACGGCCCGCTCCTCGAGCGCGTGCCAGACGTGGGCGAAATCGGCGTCGCTCACGCCGCCGGCCTCGCCGGGCTTGAAGCCGAAGGCCGGCTCGGTCGGAGCCACCTCCGCCTTGGCCCGTTCCCGCAGCGCCTTCACCGCCTGGCCTCGATCCTGCTTCACCGGAACCGCCTTGGCGGTCTTGAGATCGGCGAGGAAGTCGCGGGTCAGCCGGTCACGGAGCTGCGAGTAGTCGGCCAGCACGTATTCCTTCTTCGGCTTGCCGCCCTGGCGGACGAGTTCGTGCTGCATGGCGCAGAGCTCGCGGACGATCCGATGGGCTTCGTTGATCGCCTCGAACATCCGGTCTTCAGGCATCTCGCGGGCGAAGCCCTCGATCATGAGCACGGCCGTCTCGCTGCCGGAGATCACGAGGTCGAGATCGCTCTCCTCGAGCTGGTCCTGCGTCGGGAACGGGATGAACCGTCCGTCGACCTGGGCCAGCCGGACACTGCCCAGCGGTCCGCGAAAGGGCAGGGGGGAGATGCAGAGCGCCGCCGAGGCTCCGTTCATCGCCAGCACGTCGCCGTCGTTCTGCTTGTCGCTCGAGAGCACGGAGGCCTGGATCTGCACCTCGTCGTAGAAACCGTCGGGAAAGAGCGGACGAATGGGGCGGTCCATGAGACGGCTGGTGAGCGTCTCCTTCATCGTGGGCCGACCCTCGCGCTTGAGGAATCCGCCGGGAAACTTGCCTGCCGCGGCAGCCCGCTCGCGGTAGTCGCAGGTGAGCGGGAAGAAATCGATGCCCGGACGGGGAGCGCCCGTCGCTGCGGCGACGATCACGCTCGTGTCGCCATAGCGGACGAGCACGCTGCCCGCGGCCTGCTTGGCGAGAATGCCGGTCTCCATGCTGAGCACCTGATCGCCGATCTGTCTTTCAACGCGAACCTTCATGATGATTTCCTTTCCCTTGCCTTCGTGGCCCGGCGGCTTCCGCCGAACCGTAGGACGTCTGCCATTCTGATGAACCGGCGGTCCCCGGGCCGCGGACATTCCGGACCCCGTCGAACCGATCGACGCGACGACACAGGCGGCCTGCACAGGCTTGACGAGTGCAGGGAGCCTCGACCGCCGTACGGCGGCCTCCACCCGTCATCCGCGAACCCGAGGGCCTCGCGGGAACGTGGTGGCAATGACGCGCACCACCGACGCTACTTGCGGATCTCCAGCCGCTTGATGATGTCGAGATACCGCTGCGGCGCGACGCGCTTGAGATAATCGAGAAGCCGGCGACGACGACTGACCATCATGAGAAGGCCACGCCGACTGGCGTGGTCCTTCGAGTGGGTCTTGAAGTGCTCGGTGAGGTGGGAGATGCGTCCGGAAAGCAGTGCGATCTGGATCTCCGCAGAACCGGTGTCGGCAGTCCCTCGCCGATAGGCACCGATCAGTTCCTTCTTTCGATCTTTCGTAAGCGACATCAGCCGAAATCCACCCGTTGATCGGGCGACCTGGTATGTGACAGGCAAGAACGAAACCGGTGATCGAGGGTGCCCTGTGCACCCAACTCCATTTTCCACCGGCCCGCATGCCGCAAGGGCTCGAGCCTCCGGGGGGTAGCCCCGAATGATCAGCAGAGTCTATCGGACCCCGACCGCATTGCAACTGAGAGCGGTATTCGAGGGCAAAATGGGCCCCGCAGTCAGTGCCGGACGGACGGGTGCTGGCCGGCCGCACGACGGCCGGCGCCGGTGGGCTGATGAACCACGTTCCAGGCGATGCCCAGCTTTTCCATCGCCAGGATCGCCCAGTAGGTGACGTCGATCTCCCACCAGCGGTGGCCGTGCTTCGCCATCCGCTGGAAGGCGTGATGGTTGTTGTGCCACCCCTCCCCGAACGCGAGCAGGCCGACCCACCAGAGGTTCCTGGAATCGTCCGACGTCTCGTAGTTGCGATAGCCCCAGATGTGGGTCGCCGAGTTCACGAACCAGGTGACGTGGAACACGATCACCATCCTGACCGCCAAGCCCCAGAGAAGCCAGGACACGCCGGTGGACGGACCGTAGAGGACCGTTCCCAGACCGAGCAGGGTCAGGCCGATCGCGACGTGCCAGAGGAGGAAGGTGCGGTCGAGGAATCGCATCGCCGGATCCCGCTCGAGGTCGGGCGCCCAGCGCTTGATATGGGCGGCGAGGGCCACCGGATCCCGCCGCGGAAACATCCAGGTGATGTGGGACCAGACGCCGCCATCCCGGGGCGTGTGCGGATCCCCCTCCTGATCGCTGAAGGCATGGTGTTTGCGATGGTTGGCGACCCAGGTGATCGCCGATCCCTCACCGGAGATTCCGCCGAGGAGGGCGTAGAAAAACTTCACCGCCGGGGTCGTGGTGAAACTGCCGTGGGTCAGCAGTCGGTGATATCCGAGACAGACGCCGAGGCTGCCCGTGATCCAGTAGAGCGTCAGGCAGATCGCCAGCCCCGACCAGGTGAAGAAAAACGGCGCCACCAGGGCCGCCAGATGGATGCCGGAAATCCAGAGCACGACGGGCCAGTCGAGGTCGAGCCAGCCGGTGAAGGTGGGATTGGCGGTGGGATTGAGAGGGCGGATCGTGGCCTGGTGGCTCTCGACAGGGCGGTCGCTGGCCTTCGAATCGAGACCGGCCTCGGCCTCGAGGGCCAGAGGATCGTGGATCGGCGACCTGCCGAAGGCGAAGGCATCGTCATCGACGAGCGGTGCGGCGGAGGGAGCGGAGCTCATGAACGGATTCCTTCCAGGTGTCAGCGGGTGTCGCCGGCGAGATCTTCTCAGTTCGCGGCCCCGGTCGCCGCCCTCTGATGACCGCCACTCTGACGTATTTCGGCATTTTCGCCAGCCAGCCAGGGTCAGTGACCGGTCGAGGAAATGTCAAAAGATCGTCAAAAACTTCCTTTTCCGTCGATCGCCGCCGAAGGCAACACGCCTAGCAGCCAGCCCGTGGCGGCGGATGCGGGCACCATTTCGCGGCCCGCGGGGGAAAGCATCCAGGAGAGACGCTGGGGCGGCACCCGGACAGCGGCCTCCTCCAGCACCGGTAGCCCGAGGGAGCGGAGCACGACGCCGTCGGTTCCCAGGCTGCGAACAGCCAGTCCGCTGCCGTCGAGAAGCACCCGAAAGGACCCGGCGTCGTAGCTTCGCAACGGATCCCTGCCGAGCGTTCTGAAGGCCGCCCCGGCCCGGCAACCGAGCGCCGCGACCGCCGCCTCGACCAGTGGCTGCGGCACCCACCCCCCGGACAGCATCAGGCCGAGGTCGCAGGAGACGAGCCGCCCCGCCTCGAACCGCAGGGCGTCGACCGCGACGTCGGCCTCACCGGTGACCCGAGACGGGCCGCCGGCGGACGCCGCCTCGAGATCGATTCGTTCGAGCCTTCCGGCGATGTCTCCATTCCAGGAGCCGGCTCGACATGTCGCCGTCAGCCGGCCACTCATGAGCGTGTCCCGTCCCGCGGCCAGACCCGTGCTCAACAGCGTTGAGTTGGAGGATTGCAGAACTGCGGCGACCACCGCGGCGGGCAGCGGCAGGTCGATCAACGCCCGCACATCGAACGACCGCTCGCCGTCAGCCGGTTCCTCCCGGCCTTCCGCAGGCTGCAACACGGCGGGGGTCTGAACCCGGACCTCTTCCGCGGTCGCCGGTTCCCGCCGCAGCCGTACGGCACGGCATCCCGCCACCGCCACGCACTCGGCATGCAGGCCCGAGGCGGCAACCTCCCGATGACCGGCAGGGCCGTCATCGGCCAGAATCCAACGCAGGTCGGCAACGTCGACGACCCAGTCGTGCCCGAACCGCTCCGGCTGCACGAGCCAATCCCGGGCCAGGCGGGCAGATGCGGCCGCGGCATCCGGCGTGCAGTCGAGCCGCGGCACAGAGAGACGCGTCTCGGCCGCCGACCATTCCAGGTCGAGCGAGGGCAGTGAGAGCAGAACCCCGCCCGCAGGGTCGAGCACCTCGAGTCCCCGAATCCGCATGGCCCGCGGCCGCAGGTGATCGACGCCGACGATCTCGAGGGGCAGGCCGAGCAATTCCTCGGCCTGTCGCTCAACCGCCTCGACGTGCTGCTGGGAGCTTCTCCAGACGGCGGCAGCCACCAGCCCGAGACAGGGCAGCACCCCGCCGAGCAGGAACAGCGTCCGCACCAGATGCACGCGGCGTGAGGAGTGCTCGATGAACATCCCTGTCCATGTCCTGCGGTGTGAGTGGCTGTCGCCGGCGGGGCCGGCCGAGGCGATTCCTGTCCTGTCGCGACGATCCGTCCGGGTGGAGCGGCTCCGGCTTCAACGGGCCCGTGCCATCTCGTGGTAGAGCCGCCACCGGGCCTGCATCTCCTCGACGCTGTCGCCGCCGAACTTGTCGACGAGCGCCGCAGCCACCTCGAAGGCGACGACATTTTCGACGATCACGCTCGCGGCGCTCACCGCGCAGACGTCGCTCCGTTCGTAGGCCGCCTCCTCGGGCTGCTTGGTCCGGAGATTGACCGATCCGAGCGGCTTGCGAAGCGTGCTGATCGGCTTCATCGCGGCCCGCACGACCAGCGGCTGGCCGTTGGTCATCCCCGCCTCGAGCCCGCCGGCGTTGTTGGTGGGCCGGGTGAAGCCGAGGCTGGTGCTCTCGCGGGCGCCGGGGTCGTACTGGATGGCGTCGTGAACGAGCGAACCGCGGCGCCGGGCAGCCTCGAACCCCAGACCGATCTCGACCCCCTTGATCGCCTGCACGGCCATCACCGCCTGTGCGAGCCGTCCGTCGAGCTTGCGATCCCATTGGGCATGCGTTCCAAGCCCGATCGGCAGGCCGTCGACCCGAACCTCCACCACGCCGCCGAGCGTATCCCCCTCCTTGCCAACCCGATCGATGAGCGCCGTCAGCTCCGGATCACGATCGGGACGCAGCGAGTAGATCTCGCTCGAGTCGCGGATCGTCCGCAGCTCCGCGATCGATCCGCTGCGATCACCGAGAACCACCCCGCCGAGTTCGGTCACCCACCCGCCGACCTCGATGCCAAACACGGCAAGCAGCTGCCGGGCCAGGCCACCGGCGGCGACCCGGGCGGCGGTCTCGCGGGCGCTCGCCCGCTCGAGCACGGCCCGGACACCGCCGAGATGCTTGATCGCCCCCGGCAGGTCGGCGTGTCCCGGTCGAGGGCGGTCGACGTCCTCCAGCTTTTCGAGTTTGGCGTCCCGGTTGATCACCTCGAGGGCGAGGGGACTGCCGAGCGTCACCCCATGCCAGAGGCCCGAAAGAAACGTGACGGCGTCGGTTTCGATCCGCTGTCGGCCCCCACGGCCATAACCGCCCTGCCGGCGCACGAGTTCTGCGTCGATCGCAGCCTTGTCGACGGCAAGGCCGGCGGGGAAACCGTCCACCAGGGCAAGCAGGGCGGGGCCGTGAGATTCTCCGGCAGTCCAGTAACGCAGCATGGGCAGGTGAGCGGGCAGGGCCACTGTGGGCGGGAGGGCTCAGTTCTCGGTCCGAGGCCTGATCGATTCTAGTTTCAAAACGCCGCCCCCCCTAGGCCATTCCCTTCGGCTCCCGACCAGGATTCAGGATACGAACTCCAGCGTTTCCCCGGTGAGCAATCGGCAGGCTTCGAGATATTTTTCGCGGGTGCGGAGGACGACCTCCTCGGGCAGGGCGGGCGGCGGGCTCGATTTGTCCCAGCCGCTAGCCTCCAACCAATCGCGGACGAATTGCTTGTCGAATGAGTCGGGAACGCGTCCCGGCGAGATTCCCGCGGCCGGCCAAAACCGGGAACTGTCCGGGGTCAGAACCTCGTCAACGAGCAGCAGCGAACCGTCGGGGGCAAGCCCCCATTCGAATTTTGTGTCGGCCACCACGATCCCGGATTTCGCCGCCTGCTCCGCGCCGCGACGAAAGACGTCGAGGCTCCGATCCCGGAGCCTCGACGCGAGTTCGACACCGATCGACTCGGCCATCCGCTCGAACGACAGGTTTTCGTCATGGCCGGCGGCAGCTTTCGTGGCGGGCGTGAAGATCGGCTCCGGCAGCCGGGCACCTGCGGCCAGGCCGGCCGGCAGCCTGACACCGCAGACCATCCCGCCCGCACGATATTCGGCGAGGCCCGATCCGGCGAGCCAGCCGCGAACGACGCACTCGAAGGGAATCACCTCGGCCTGCCGGACGAGCATCGTCCGGCCGCGAAGCGGCTTGCGATCGATCGAGGCCGGGAGCCCCATCGCGTCGACGTCGGTCGTGATCAGGTGGTGCGGAACTGGATTGGAACCGCCGGCCAGCCAATCGAACCAGAAGGCCGAGATGGCGGTGAGCACCTTTCCCTTGTCGGGGATCGGCGTCGGCAGCACCCAGTCGAAGGCACTGATCCGATCGGTGCTCACGATGAGCATGGCATCGTCGAGCCGGTAGCAGTCGCGAACCTTGCCCCGATAGAGCCTGCCGATGCCGAGGTTCGTTTCCGTGACGGCGTTCCGTGTCATGCGGAAAGTTTTAGGGAAAGACCCGCTTTTTTTCTGGCCCTGCCGCCAGATCAGCAGAAATCCCGCGACATTCTCGGAAGCGAGGCGATCGCGGAAGAGGCCGGCGAACAGGCCGGGCCGTCCTGCGGTGCGGCCGACTCGAGGCCCGTGGCCACGACATGCACGACAGGCCCACGACGCTGCACCCGTCCCTGCACGACGAGGACCGCCGCGCGGCGGGCCAGATGGCCGACCCGCTCCCAGACCTCGGGCCGGACCACGACGTTCACCGCGCCGGTCTCGTCCTCGATCGTCAGGAAGATCGTCCCCTTGGCCGTGGCGGGCCGTTGCCGGGTGAGCACGATGCCGGCCACCCGCACGCGGCGACCCTCGGGAGCAGCCGTCGCGGTCATGGCCGTGACGATCCCCTGCAATGCCAGCCGCACCCGCTCGAACTCGATCGGGTGGGCCGAGAGCGAAAGGCCGGCAGTGCGGTAGTCGGTGATCACCTCATCCTGCCGCGATGGAACGGGCAGCGACAGTTCGTCGATCGCATCGTCGTCCTCGAGTCCTTCGAGCAGCGGCCGGATCTGCGGCCGGTCGAGGCATCGCATGCACTCCCAGACGGCACGCCGCCGGTCGAGCCCGAGCGAGGCGAGGGCCCCAGCCCGCGCCAGGTGGAGCAGCGACTCGCGATCGAGGCCCGCCCGGTGTGCCAGTTCGTGAGGCGATGCGAAGCAGCGGTCGATCCGAGCCGCCTCGATCCGCCGGCCCGCCGCCTCGCCGAGACCGTAGACCTGTTCCAGTCCGAGCCGGATGGCAGGCTGAAGCCAGGCTCCGTCGGCCCGATTCCCGGCTTCCCAGGTCGTTTTGAATCCCCGCGCCGGCGGATTCTCCCGCACAGGCTCGAGCGTCGCATGCCAGTGGCTCGCATGCACGTCGACCGGGAGCACCTTCACACCATGGTTCCGGGCATCTCGGACGAGTTGGGCGGGGGAGTAGAACCCCATCGGCTGGCTGCCGAGCAGGGCGGCCGTGAAGGCCGCAGGGTGATGGCACTTCAGCCATGCCGACACGTAGACGAGCAGGGCGAAACTCGCCGCATGCGACTCCGGAAAGCCATATTCGCCGAAGCCGCGAATCTGCGTGAAGACCTGCTCGGCGAACTGCCGCGAGAGTCCGCGGGCAAGCATGCCGTCGACGAGGCGGCGATGAAACTCGTCGATCACTCCCGGACGCCGCCAGGCCCCCATCGCCCGGCGAAGCTGATCGGCCTCGCCGGGCGTGAAGCCGGCGGCCACGACGGCCAGTCGCATCGCCTGCTCCTGAAAGAGGGGCACACCGAGCGTCTTTTCGAGCACATCCCGAATGGCATCGTTGGGATACGCGACCGGCTCTTCGCCCGATCGCCGCCGCAGGTAGGGATGCACCATGTCGCCCTGGATCGGCCCCGGCCTCACGATCGCCACCTCGATTACGAGGTCGTAGAAGCAGGCCGGTTTCAGTCGCGGCAGCATGCTCATCTGAGCCCGGCTTTCGATCTGGAAAACGCCCACGGTGTCGGCCCGCGACACCATCTCGTAGACGGCGGCATCTTCGGGGGGCACCGTGGCCAGCGTGAGCCTCGGCCCACCGGCCGACTCCACCAGCTCGAACGCTCGGCGGATCGCCGACAGCATGCCGAGGGCGAGGCAGTCGACCTTGAGAATGCCGAGTTCGTCGAGATCATTCTTGTCCCATTGGATCACGGTGCGGCCGGCCATGGCCGCCGGCTGGATCGGCACGAGATCGCAGAGATCGCCGCGGGCCATCACCATGCCGCCGACATGCTGGCCGAGATGACGCGGAAAGCTGACGAGCTGGCCGACGAGGGCCGTGATTCGGGTGCAGGTCTCGTCGGCCGGATCGAGGCCCGCCTCGCCGAGCCTCGTCGGCAGATCCTCCGGACGATCTCCCACATCGAGCATGCCTGCGATGGCATTCACCCGATCGAGCGACAGCCCGATCGCCTTGGCCACATCGCGGACGGCCGACCGCAGCCGATAACAGATCACCTCGGCCGTCATCGCCGCCCTCTGTCTGCCGTAGGTGTCGTAGATGTATTGGATCACCTCCTCCCGGCGACTGTGCTCGAAGTCGATGTCGATGTCGGGGGCCTCGCACCGCTCGCGGCTGATGAACCGCTCGAAGAGCAGATTCATCCGCTCGGGATCGACCGACGTGATCCCGAGGCAGTAGCAGATCGCCGAGTTGGCCGCCGAGCCCCGCCCCTGGCAGAGGATGCCGCGTCGTCTGGCAAACCGCACGATGTCGAACACCGTGAGAAAGTAGGCCTCGTAGCCGAGTTCGCCGACGAGGGCGAGCTCGTGGGCGACGAGGGCCCGCACCTTTTCGGGGATGCCGCGGGGATACCTTCTGGCCGCCCCCCTCCAGGCCAATTGTGCCAGGTGTTCCAGCGGCGTCAGCCCCTCCGGCACGTCCGCCAACGGATACTCATATCGCAGTTCGTCGAGCGAAAAGCCGCATCGTGCGGCAACCTCGGCCGAGCGTTCCACGGCACCGGGCAGGCTGAAAAACCGCTCGGCGATCCGTCGGCGATCGTGCAGGTGCCGCTCGCCGTTTGAGAGCAGCCGACCGCGGATTGCCTCGATGGTATCGCCATGCCGCACGGCGGCGAGCGTGTCGAAAAGCGGCATCCGACCACGTTCGTGGTAGCGAACATCCCCGGCCGCGACGAGAGAGACTCCGCTCTGGCGGCCGACGGCGGCATACCGGGCCAGCCGCTCCTCGTCGTCTCCCTCGAGCGCGACCTCCGCAATCCCGTACAGCCGCTCACCAAACACGTCCCGCCACTGCATCACAGCCTCGACCGCCTCGCGATCAGAGGAGCCGGAATCGCCCCGGCCGGAATCGTGGGGATGCCCCTCGCTGCCATCGTGCATGACCTCCGCGAGCGGCAGACCGGCCAGCAGACCCTCGGCATGCGCGGCGATGTCGTCACAGGAAAGCAGGCAGGCTCCGGCCGGATCGGCCGCCTGCCCAAAGCCCCGAGTGAGCAGCCTGCAGAGATTGCCATAGCCCGTGCGATCCGCCACCCAGACCACGAGCGGCGCGGCATCGACAGGCTCGAGATGGCAGCCGACAACAAGCCGGATGCCGGCCTCCTTCGCCGCTCCATGGGCCCGCACGATGCCGGCGATCGTGCCCCGGTCGGTGATCGCGATCGCCTCGTAGCCGAGCGCATGGGCCCGCTGCACCAGTTCTCCGGGATGCGAGCCGCTCTGCAGGAATGAAAAGTTGCTGGTGCAGTGGAGCTCTGCATACCGCAGATCGTCCCGATGCCGTTCGATCATGCCCGTCTCCTTCAGCCGAACATCCCGTGCAGAAACCAGCCGCCATCCCGGAGCCTGCGGAAGAGCCAGAATCGCCCTCCGGATGTCGTCTCGACCACGTAGTAATCGCGACGTACGGTCGGCCCTCGCCACCAGGCGGTCTCGATTCGTTCCGGTCCATGGGCCCGCACGACGTCGTGCACCTGCGGCCCGAGCCGGAATCGCACCGGCGGGCCATCGGGCATGACCGAGACTGCCTCCAGAAGCACCGGTCGGGGTGAGAGCCAGATCGGCCGTCGCTCCGACGGGATGCCAGGCCGCTGCTGCTGTGGAGCGGCACTCGATCGAGTGGCCGCGGACTGTCGGTGATGTCTCGCTGCGGAGGGTGGCACGCCCACCCAGGCATGTTCCGGCTGGGCATCTTCAACGGGCTGCGGCTCGAACACGGCGTTGCGGCCAAGGCGGCCAGAAAGCCTGTCGAGCAGCATGCTCACCTCGATGGCCGAAGACTCCGCCGCTTCACCAAAAAGCATCCGCTGCCGGCAGGCCGACACTCCGGCCGACACCACGTCCACGGCCACGCCCCCGATCTCGCGGGGCAGCCGCAGCCTGGCCATCCGCAGCCGGATCAGTTCGAGGATGTGCTTTACCGACGCACTCGGCCTGAAAAGACCGACCTCGATCACGATCGGCGGCCGGGTCGAATCTGCCTGACGGGCGGCCGACGATTCGCCTGCCCGGCCTTCCAGCCAGCCGCTGCACCATTCCCGCTCGAGCCGCACCTGCAGCCCCGTGATTCCTCTGCCCTGGGCGGCGAGCGGCCCGACGCAGGCCGCCACGAGCCGCCCGAGCACCTCGCCAAAGACGCCCTCGAACGAGTCTCGCATCGAGAGCGGAAAATCGAAGTCGTGGGCCGCCTGTGGCAGTTCATCGCCGAATGTCTGGACGAGCGGTTCGACGACCGCGCCCGTGAACTGGGCGAGCCTGTGCGAAAGTTCTGCTGGAAATCGGGAAGCAAGACTCTTTCTCGGCAGCCGGAGCACGCCGCCGATCGTATCGATCCCCACCTCGCGGAGCAGCTCGAGCACACCGGCCGGAAGCCGCATCGACTCCGCGGGCAGCGACGACAGGGCCGTCGGATGTTCACCTTTCGGCACGACCGCCCAACGCCGCCTGCGGTCATTTCCCGACTTTTCCCGCACCGCACCGGACTGCGGGCCAAGACGGTCGGTGTGATGGGCGGCCGCCCATGCCGCGCCGGGTGTGTCGGCGATCGCCGCACGGGCGTGGATGCCGCGGGCTGCCAGCGTCCATACGGCCGTCCGTACGAGCAGCCCTTCGCCTCCAAAAAAATCGGCCGTCCCGGTCACGTCGACATGGAGGCACTCGGGCCGCTCGGCATCCTCGATCGCCACGATCGGGGCGAATCGCCGGCAGGACCGGGCCGTCTGCTCGAGCACAGACCGGTCGGCCGCGGGATCATCGTGATCGACCTCGGCCATGTGGCAGGCCCGTGACCCATGGGCGATCGCCAGCGCGGCCATGGCCTCAGCCAGCGACATCCCCGGCGAAATCCTTGCGACCGGCGACCGCCGTCCGGAAGGCAACCCATCCACCCGAGGCTGCATGGCCCAGGCCCACGAGACCACCGCCATCAGGCCGCGTCGCTCGCGGCGGCAGACGAACAGCGGCAGCCTGCGGAGCTCTGGCCTCTCGAGCAGTCTTCGCTGCACCGGCCAGCGAGGAAGCCAGATCGTCATGATGCGCGGCATGAGGCCTCCTCGGACCGCACACACCGCGGCGACGACAGGCCGTCGCTCCGTTTCGATTCCGATGGCAGATCGACCGCGCGGCCGCTGCCGAGATCGATTCCAATCTCGGCAGACCGTTCGTCCGCGGCATCCGCAGCCGTCCACGGCCCGCCGACGAGCGAAAGCCGCAGCCCGCGCACAGCCAGATTTCCGCCAGGCAACGGTGTCACGGCAATCCGAGCCTCCGCCCAGGAAGGCTCGCGCCGAGCCGTCTCGGACCGCAGAAGGAGCCCGACTGCCCCGCTCGATCGGGCCGCCAGCTGCCAGCGACGCATGGTCGTGGGATGGATCGTTCCGGGACAGGCAAGCACGGCCGCCACGCCGGAACACCGCAGAGCCTGATCGATCGCCCAGGCCTCGTCGTCATCACGCGAGGGCCGGGCCACGATGCACTGCGGAGCCTGCTGACCGCCACCGGCATCCCCCTGCAGCCAGCCCATCACGGCCGGCGGATGAAACCAGCCCCTGCGATCGACGACGAGGATCGTCGCCGCCGAACCGCCAGCGGCGGTCTTGCCGGCCACGCGGCCGGCCGCCAGGCGACAGGCCACGGCGCAGGCGATCGAAGCCGCCCCGGAAGCCCCCCCAAGCCCGACAGTGCAGTCGGCAGCAAGCCACTCAACGAGGCTGCCCCGACGCACGCCGCCCGCTGGCAGCAGCCGGTCGAGCGGCCGAAACCCGGTCGCCACCGTTTCGCGGGACACGCAACGGCCGACATCCACCGTGGCCGACATGGCCGACATGTTCAGCGTGTTCACCGGCCCAAACGTCACCATCCGACGGCCTCCAGGAAGAATGTGTATATATGTACACTATACGGCCGTGGCGTTGGCGTCAAGCATTGACGGCTGGCCTTTACGACCTCCCCGCAGCCGGTCCCCCTGACATCGTCCCAACCCCCGATCCATGCCGATGACACCAACGCCCCAACTCTTCGCCCTCTTCGTCATGATCGCCCTTCTCGCGGTTCCGGTGGTCGCCTCGCCCCCCACGGCCGCGATCTCGTTCGAGGCCTTCTCCCGCGACCTCTCGCCGCTCGTGGCAGCCCGGCTGGACGCGACGCCAAAGCACTACCGACAGATCGAGCCATCGCTCCATCACCTCTACGCCGACCATGCCGACCGACTTGGCTCGCTGCCGCGCGAGGCGCAGATCGACCTGCTCGTGAAGCTCGCCCGGTTCCTTGATTCAAAGCGGGAGACCGCCGGCGACCGAACCGTGATCGGATCGGGATACGGCATCATCGGCCTGCTCGACCCCGATCGTGGCCTCGACCCGAAGGAGATCACGGCGATCGCCACGGCCTATGACGCCCCGGCGACCGTGTTCAAGAAGAACGGGGCAGGGGAGACGATCGCCGGCGTGGCCGACGCATTCCTCGCCGCCGTCGCCGAGGCGGCGGCCGGTGAACGTCCCACGACGGTCGTCGTTCTCGGCCACGGAATGCCCCGGGAGATCCAGAGCTACTCGATCCCCTGCGACCGGCTCGCCGAGACCCTCGTCTCGGGAGCCGCCGCCGGCAGCAAGCCGCCCGCCGCCGCGAACCGCATCGATCTCGGCCACCTGACCCTGATCTGCGACGACTGCTACTCGGCCGACTTCTCGATCAACCTCGGAGCCGCCATCGAGCGGAAGTGCCGGGAGCGTTCGCTCCCCCTGGCAAGTCTGCCGACGATGATCGCCGGCACCAACCGCGACTGCGTGGGGCATGCGGACTTCGGCGAGAAATTCGTGCCCCACTTCTGGAAGGACGTGATCGAACTGTTCTACGTCCGCAGGCCGAGGCCGGATGTCATCCGACTGCGCGACTTCTTCGAAAAGGTCGACTCGATGATGTACGGCTACGGCCGCGCCGCGCACGTCGGGATCGATGGAACGGTCAGCTACACCCTCGTCGACCAGTCCCTCTGTCAGGACCCGGTCGTCTTCGTGCCCCTCGACGACGAGGATCTCGCCAGACTCCGCCGGATCCTCGGCCTCGCCGACGACACCCCGCTTCCGAGAATGCTCGACATCGGCTGATCGGCGGAAAGCCGGACACTCAGGACTTGTAGCGGTCGCGGCTGGTGTCGGGCTTCACACCCTCGGGGGTCTCGTCGCTGGCGATGTCGAACCACTCGGGCTTGAACTCGATCCGCGACTGGGTCGTGGGGTTGGCCAGGGCGATGTTCGAGACCAGTGCGATCACCGCGTCGGCGATCGCCACCTCGGGCTTGCAGCGGGGCTGGTTCTCGGGCGAGGGGTTGCGGATGCACCACGCCCAGTGCTCCATCTCCTCGGTGTAGCCACGGGAAGGGGCGGCGCCTTCGCCTCCGGCCTTGCCCCCGGCCACCGCCCCGCCACCTCCGCTCTCCGTGGTGTCGAGCGTCGGTGCGCCATCCTTCCCCTTGGCGACGGTTACCCGTGTGTCCTTGGCGGATCCCTTGTAGAGCATCACGTCCTGCTCCTGCTCGAGCACGAGGGTGCCCTTCGTACCCAACACCACCTCGCCGTAGCCGCCGAAGCCGTTGCCGTTGATCGAAGAATAGGTGACGACGATCTTCTTGTTTTTGTCCTCCTCGTAGCCCGGGGCGGGATACTCGTACATGCAGTAGACATGGTCGTCGACCTCCCGGTCGGCCGGGAAGATGCTGCGGTTGCCGACAGCGGTGACCGTCAGCGGCTTCACCTTTTTCCCCTCGCCATGCATCGCCGACACGAAGATGCCGGCGGCGTCGAGCTGGTGGCTGCCGAGTTCGGCCATCAGGCCGCCGCCGGTGCGGTTCCAGAGCCTCCAGCGGATCAGCTCCTCCATCGGCGTGCGTGTCTGGCCGTCGGGCATCGTCATCGGCGTGTATCCGAACGTCGCCGCGTCGACGGCCACGTCCGAGATCTGGGCCTCGAGCTGGGCGATCTTCCTCGTGAGCGAGTCGATCTCGGACGGCTTCGCGTTGGCCAGATCCTTCCGCCATCCGGCGAGCCGCTTGGCGAGCGACTCGTCGCCGGGGAGCGGCGGCTTCCAGGAGTCGTTCCCGGGCAGGTTGCCGCGGTGCCACTGGGCCCGGATCGAGTGCAGATCCCCCAGCAGCCTGGCCTTGCCGATCGTGTGG
>Ga0114973_10000123_pt1 | contig 51571 bp, 40 predicted proteins | sample M_140807_MF_Meta_FD_87025 | JGI IMG/M metagenome (GOLD analysis project Ga0114973, IMG submission 87025) | Freshwater microbial communities from Lake Montjoie, Canada to study carbon cycling - M_140807_MF_MetaG | ecosystem: Environmental > Aquatic > Freshwater > Lake | place: Lake Montjoie... | reverse complement strand
TCAGTGACGACTGGGAAACAGAAAGGTCTTACCTGAACATGAAAGCCAGATGACCCGCCTGCTCATCCCGGCATTTACAGAAGAGAAGTTGCTTTATCCGTCCCACCGGCGCGCGACGCCCACGGGGGCCTTCTGCCGCGCCGCCGATTCGTCCAGAAATATCCCGATTCGTCCAAGGAGCGCTCGGGGCGGCACGCGACTGCGCGCCGATTCATCCAAACTATGCCCGATTCGTCACTTTGTCGGCCGAGGGAGTTGAACGGCTAGGCGAGACGAGTACAAAACGTCAAGAGCATTTTTTTGGTTTCGCTTCCCCTTCTCCAAACTCAGAAATGATCAGGTCATGAAAAGCCTTTTCCGTCCACGGCTGATTTTCGCGCTTGTCGCATTCGCGGGACTCATGCCTCTCCAAGCGGGTGCCGCTCCCTTGGTTCTCTCCACACCGGGTGGGCTTTCGACAGGCGATCATTTTCGTTTTATCTTTGTGACCGGGTCGGCCACGACGGCCACGAGCTCCGACATCAATTCGTACGATTCATTCGTTCGAACGGATGTAAGTTCCCTGTACGGAACCGTGACTTACATGGGTAGTTCAATCACGAACTGGCAGGCGGTGGTATCGACGCCGACGGTCTCCGCGAAGGACCACCTTGGCGGATACTCGTCGTCAGTCTCGGCATTTCTACCAACTGGCACAAAGGTCGCCACTTCGCTCACAACATCGACCGGAGGGCTGTGGTCGGGCCTTTTTTATAGTCCAATTGGTACAAACAGTTTGAGCATGTACTTGGATGGCACAAGTACCCCCTACACGAACATCTGGACGGGTTCGGCAAATGATGGGACGGTGGGACTGCTCCCGATGGGTTCCTCAAGCGTGACTGTCGGCCACACGTACTATGGGGGCAATTGGTTGTATACCGATCCTCCTGGCAGTGCCGTCGCTTCAACGGCTTATAGGCTTTTCGCCGTCTCGCCGGAGCTCATCGCCGGTGTCGGCCCCGTTCCCGAGATCGACCCCGCCGGGATCGGCTCGGTGCTGGCCCTGGTCACCGGGGCCCTTGGGCTCCTCGAGCGTCGCCGGCTGAAGACGGCCTGATCGGCAACGCTTCGGGCGTGATGCCCGTCAGATGGAAGTTCACAAGCCGGGCCGGGCATCGCAAGGTGCTCCGGCCCGGTCTTTTTCATCGTGGCGGAGGCCCCGACCCGCCCCGAATCAGGCAGTCCGCCGCTTGAGTCAATGGGAGTCACCCCATCCGGCAAGGGCCTGAGGTTGGACGAATCGGGCAAATTCTGGACGAACGGGCGCACGAGCGGCTCGAGCGCCTGATTCTGGCCGAATTCGCTGCCGGTCTGGCGACGGGGGCTCTCTATACTGCCCCCATAGCAAGGGGATGAGGTGCGGTAGGCCGTCCGCCGACAGCCGGCTTCCGCGGAGCTGACGTCACGCCGGGGCCGACAGCCGCCGGCGGCTGGGAGAGATGTCGCCCCCCTCTCGCGTCCTTTCGGAGCCGGCGGTCACCATGAGCCCCCGCGAGCTTCTCACGCGCTGCGATCCTGCCCAGGCCCAGGCGGCGGGAGCGCACCTCGTTGGGCAGGACGGGGCCATGCGGGCCTGGTTTGTACCGTCGCTCGGGATGGCGACGTTCTTCGTCTTCAACACGGTGTACTGGCTCGTCATGGCCGTGGTCCGTTATGAGTTCTCGGCTTACTTCAATGCCGAAGGGGGAAACGCGCTCTCCGGTGCGGTTGTGCGGGGGTGTTGCGGGTGGCTCACAGGCTGGGCTGTCCACCTCATTCTCAGCCGGCCTGGGATGCTCGTTCGGCCGCTGCTGATCCGCGTCGGGGTCGGAATGGTGATATCGATCTTCGCAGCACTCGCGTTTTTCGTGGTCGTGCCCTCGCTGCAAGCCCCGGTCCTCACCCGACAGGTGATCACGCTCCTGTGGTGCGCCATCTACTTCGGCCTCGAGGCCAATCACACCCGCCGGCGAGCTGAACGGGAGGCGGCTGAAAGCGTCTCCCGCGCCGCGCTCGCCGAGGCGGCCGCGCGCCACAACGAGCTGCGGCACCTTGAAGCGCAGATGAATCCGCACTTCCTCTTCAATGCCCTGAATTGCGTCGTTGCCGCCAGCCGCGATCACGTCGCTGTCGAAAGAGTGACGCAGGATCTCGCCGACTACCTGCGCTTTTCGCTCGCGCCGTCGCAGCCCCTCGAGCCCCTCTCCCGCGAGCTCGACGCCCTCGAGAAATACCTCTCCATTCAGCAGAGCCGCTTTGGCGTTGATCTCGTCTGCCGGATCAGCTGCGAGCCGGAGGCGCGGAGCGTGATGGTGCCGCCGATGATGATCCAGCCGCTGCTGGAAAACGCCTTTCACTACGGGCCCCAGACGAGCCCGATGCCGTTGAAGGTCAGCGTCGAGGCGAGTGTCCGTGAGGGCCGGCTCTGTGTGATCGTCGCCAACAGTGGCTCCTGGGTGATCCCCGATCCGGCCCGCTCGATCGGTTCCGGCATCCAGACGCTGCGGAAGCGGCTCGGGCTCCTCTTGGGCCCCGCCGCGACGGTGGAGGTGGTTCGCGAACAGGGCTGGGTGAAGATCGTCACCCGGCTCCCCGCTGGCGGAGTGCCTGTCGACCAAGCGATCCCGACGGTCATCAATTCTTGACACGGAAATCCCACCGATGCCCACGGCGCTGCTTGTCGACGATGAACCTTCCGCGAGCGCCCGGCTCGGCGATCTCCTTGCCGCGTACGGGGAGATCGAGGTCCTCGGGGCGGTGCGAAGCGTGGAGCAGGCGCTCGCCTTCATCGCGGGGAAGGTTCCCGACATCGTCTTCCTCGATGTCGAGATGCCGGGGGGCTCGGGGCTCTCCCTCCTCGAGAAACTCCCCGCCGAAACGGAGGTCTGCTTCGTCACCGCCTATTCCCAGTATGCCGTGTCGGCCTACGACTTCGGCGCCGTCGACTACCTCGTCAAGCCGATCGATCCGGATCGTCTCGAGGTCGCCGTGACCCGCATCCTCCGGGCGTTTGGAAGCAGGACGGCCGCCCCCGCTCTAGAGGCCTCCGACAGCCCTGCCAAGGCTCCCGCCGCCACGTTTGTGATTCCCCTCCGCGATGGGGGCGCGAAGACTATCATCCGCTGTGACGACATCCTCTGGATCGAGGGAATGGGAAATTATTCGCGCGTCTGCGTCGCCGGCGACGGCAAACCGATGCTCGTGCGACGCAGCCTCGCCCAGTGGGAGAAAGATCTCTCCGAGAAAGATTTCGCCCGGCTGGGGCGGTCGCAGCTGATCCGCCTCGAGCGCCTCGCCCTCGTCACCTGGCAGTCGCGAAGCGAAACGGTGCTGACGTTCACCGGCAGCAGCGAGACGCTCCCGATCGGCCGTGCCGCGGCCGCACGCCTCCGCGAGCTCACCGACGCAAAGCCGACGGAGTGACCGGGCCGGCGTAGCGCAGCCGTTGCCCTTCAGACCGGGCGATCTCCTTCGTAGGTGGCGATCAACTCGTCAAGCTCGCGGACGGCATCGGCGTCTGGCCAGGCGGAGCGGCGGAGGTTTTTCCACCAGGGCGTGGGGCGGGGATCGAGCATCCGGGAGGCCTCCCGACGGCGACGGCGCTCGTCGGGGGAAAGATGGGCGAGGATCGCTTCCATGGTTCTTTCCAGCCCCACGAAAACCTCCGCACGCTCCTCCGGAGTCATGCCGACAACATGCCGGGCGTCGGCCTCGATCGATTCTCGATCGGTGCGGCGAGGATAGGGGGAGCAAGTCCACAGGGCGGGCTCCAAGGGAAGCGACCAATCGGATCCTCGAAGCGAAAAGCCGACGGAGTGACCGGGCCGGTGTGGCGCAGCCCGATCACTCCGCGACGGTACAGGCCTTGCCTACTTCACCTCGCCGCAGTCGGTGATCACGATCTTGGCGCTCGTCTTGCCGCTGGCCGACCCGGCCTTCTCGACCGCCTTGACGACATCCATCCCCTCGACGACGTTGCCGAAGACGACATGCTTGCCGTCGAGATGGGGGGTGGGGACGGTGCAGAGGAAGAACTGCGAGCCGTTGGTGTTCGGGCCGGCGTTGGCCATGCTCAAGACGCCGGGGCCGGTGTGCTTGAGCTTGAAGTTCTCGTCGGCGAACTTCGCCCCGTAGATCGACTTCCCGCCGGTGCCGTTGTGGTTGGTGAAGTCGCCCCCCTGGCACATGAAATCGGTGATCACGCGGTGGAACGACGAGCCCTTGTAGCCAAAGCCCTTCTCACCGGTGCAGAGGGCACGGAAGTTCTCGGCCGTCTTCGGCACCACGTCGGCTCGGAGCTCGATAACGACCCGGCCGGCCGGCTTGTCGCCAATGGTGATGTCGAGGAAGCAGCGCGGGTTGTTGGCGTCGGCAGCGGTCAAGGTCGATCCCCCAAATCCAAGGTGTGAAAGGGCAAGAGCAGCGACGGCCATCGACAGGATGGCGCGGCGCGAGAAGGCACTGGCACGGTCAAGGGGCGTGCGGGCAGGCATGTCGCGAATCCCCAAAAGGTGGGCGGTGGACGTCAACGCGACAGTGCGCGACGTCGTTCAAAAGACGCCCGATCAAGCAGCGGCTTTTGCTGTTGCAAAGCCGCTCGATCGAGAGAGAGATTATGAACCAATCCGCGCCCGGTGGAAAGCGCCAGCGACGCCCCCCTGCCGCGGACTAGGCGAGGACCTCGCGGACCGGTGTCCCGCCGCCGCCGATCTTGAAGGGGCGGCCGTTGGGGGCGTGAAACTCTTTCTCGTACGGGAGCCCTGCCGCCGCGGCGACGGTGGTGTTGAAGTCGGCAACGGAAATCGCACCCGAATCGGGGGAGTGGCCGCGCTCGTCGGAAGCGCCGTGAACCATGCCCCCCTTCACCCCCGCTCCGGCGAGGACGCAGGAAAAGACCGCCGGGTGGTGGTCGCGGCCGGCGTTCTCGTTGATCTTCGGCGTCCGGCCAAACTCCGTCGCCAGCACCACGAGCGTCGTGCCGAGCAGGCCCCGGTCGGCAAGGTCGTCGAGGAGCGTGGCGAGGGCCTTGTCGAGCGCGGCGGCCTTCGTGGGGAGCTCCTCGAAGAGATCGCGGTGCATATCCCAGCCGTTGACCTCCACCTCCACAACCCGCACCCCCGACTCGACGAGCCGGCGCGCGAGGAGGCAGCCCTTGCCGATCACGCCCGCTCCGTAGCGATCGCGGACGCTCTCCGGCTCCTTGGAGAGATCGAAGGCTTCGAGATCGACGCTTCCCAGGAGCCGGACCGCCTCGGCATACATCCGATCGTAGGCCTCGATCTGGTTGCCGCCGTAAGAGGCCTTGAAGTCGCGGTCGACCTTCTCGGCAAGCGACAGCCGGCGCTCGAAGTTCTCTTCGGTGAGATACGCGGGGCGGATCGTGTTCTCGAGGCCTGCCTTTGGATCGGCCACCGGCACCGGCGAGAGGGCCGGATCGAGAAAGCCGCTGCCGGGATGGTCGTTGCCGTTGCCGACGAGGACATAGCCGGGGAGATCGCCCGGGCGCCGGCCGGCCGCGTGGAGCGCCCAGGCGCCGAAGGCCGGATGGCGGATGGAGTTGATCTGCGGATAGCTCGTCCGCATCAGATACGTCCCCTGCTCGTGGGCCCCGGTTTGGGTCGTGACGGCCCGGAGGATCGCCAGTTTGTCGGTCATGCCGGCGAGCTTCTTCATCGACTCGCCGAAGAGGATCCCCGGGGTCTTCGTCTGGATGACGCCCGTCTCCCCCTGCTCCTCGCGGCCCGGCTTGGGATCGAAGGTGTCGAGGTGGCTCATCGCCCCGCGCATGAAGAGCGTGATGATGTTCGTGCCGGCGGGGAGCGGCTCGGCCGCAAAGCCGCTTGGGCGCTCGGCAAGGAACGCGTCGACCGCCGTCACGCCGAGGGCCGTGCGCGCGATCCGGGCGATGGCGCCGCGGCGGGCGAGACGGGAATCGAGCCAGGGAAGATTCATTGCCGGCCTCACTGGATGAAGAGGAACTCGCGCGTGTTGAGCAGTGCCCAGATCAGATTGCCGCAGCCGGTGGAGACGTCGGCTGCGGAGGTGATCTCCTCGAGGGCCAGCTTCCGGTCCTCCTCGTCGGGGAGCCGGGAGAGGACCGAGAGGAAGATGACGTCAACCGCCTGAGGAGGATCATGCTCGGCCAGTTCGTCGACCACCGTCGAGCCGCGCTCGAGCATCGCGTGGGTGATCGGGCCGTTGAACATCGCCAGGATCTGCGGGACGGTGGCGACCGTCCGGTTGCCGTCGATCGTCTCCCGGTCCCCCTGGCCGAACTGGCGGAGGAAGTGCCCGAGGGGGAGCGGCGTGGGGAGCTCGCTTGCCCGCGCGAGGAGTTGGCCTTTGTAGCCGTAGGTCTGCATCGTCTGGCGGCGCGTCTTCCGCGGGCTCTGGGAGTCCTCGTAGCGCTCGAAGGCAGCGTGCGCCGCGTCGAGGCCGGGGTTTTTTCTGGAGAGATCGAGGTTCACCGCCGCCGCGAAGGCTTCGCCCGTGGGACGCTCGTAGGCCCAAGGGTCGTGGGCCACGAGCGTGAGGATCGAATCCCACAGCTGCTCGGCTGATTGCCGCCGCAGGCTCGGTGCGGCAAACGAAAACGCCTCCCCTGTCGTCGGGTCATAGGGGATCGCCCGCCGCTGCCAGGCCTCGGTCGAAACGACGATCCGAACAAACTCGCGGAGATCGAAGTCGAGCCGGAGGATCTCGGCGGCGAGATGATCCAGGAGCTCCGGATGGGAGGGGGGATTGTCGGGGCGGAAGTCGTCGATCGGCTCGACCAAGCCGACGCCGAAGCAGAGCTTCCACATCCGGTTGGCAATCGTGCGGGCAAATAGGGGATTGTCGCGCGAGGTGACCCAGGCGGCGAATTGCGCGCGGCCGTCGAGGCCGCGGGCCTCCTGGGGCACCTCCCCCCAGAGGACATGGGGCGCGACGGCGTCCTCCGGCTTGGCATCGTCGTATTGGTAGTCGTGGGGGAGCTTCAGCTCGCGGTCGCGGAAGTTGAGAATCGTGCCGTTGGCTTGGAGAAACTGCGTGAAGGCGTTGTTGATCTTCGTGCCGTTCGCATTGGCGCGCTTGCGGCTTTCGGCGATCAGGGCCCGGACATTCTTCGCCGTGGCGTCGGTGGTGTCGGCGCGGGCCTCCTTCCGCATCTCCTTGCGCAGCGGCTTCTCCGGCTTGCCGCCGGTGCCGGAGCGCGTGCCGGCGGTGAAGGCGGCCAGTTCATAAAACTGATGCTGCGTCCAGGCGTCGAAGGGGTGGTCGTGGCACTGGGCGCAGCCGATCTGCGTGCCGAGGAACACGCGAACGGTGTTGTCGACATAGGGGAGCGGCATCCCCTGGTCGCGGAGCTGATAGCCGACGGCGGGATTCTCCCACAGCTTGCCATTTGCAGTGAGCATTTCGTGGACCCACTCGTCGTAGGGGCGATTGGCGGCGATCGACCGCTTCACCCAATCGAGATAGGCCTCGCTCCAGAGGTTTTTCTGCGGCCGCTCCGTGAGTCGGAGCGTGTCGGCCCAGACGTTGTAAAACCGGCTCACCCAATCGGCACTTTCCAGCAGGCTGTCAACGAGCGCCGCGCGCTTGTCGGGATCGGTCGAGGCGAGGAAGGCGCTCGCCTCGTCGTGCGTGGGGATCCGGCCGCCGAGATCGAGATACGCGCGGCGGAGGAACTGGGAATCGGAAAGCGAAGGGGGGGCCGCGACGCCGTCGCGTGAGTGCCGCTCGGCAAGGATCGCATCGATCCGGGCCGCGGCGGCGCGGACGCTGTCGCGCGCCGTGCGATCGATCGGGGCGACGACAAAGGACGCTCCGTCGGGGGCGTCACGGACCGCGGCCGGGAGCCGGAAGGGCACCGCGGCCCGGGCTCTCTTCGCGCCCGGCTTCTTTGCCTCGGCCGCGAGGCCCGCGGACGGGGCGAGGACAGCACAGGCGGCAGCGACGAGAAGGGCGACAAGGAAAGGACGGGAGGGGGGCGTCGTCGGCATGGTCGATGCGCTCCACGATAGGGGAAGGGCCGCCAAACGACGGCCGGACCCGGCGGGGTTTCCCTCAAGATTAAACTACTGAGAGGGGAAAAGGTTTTTCCCCATCGTTTAACCTGCCAGTCTGGCAGGCCCCAAAAATAAAGCGAAGCACCGCCGCAATCAAAGGGATCAAAGGGACAAAGAGCAAAAGCCCAAAGGGATCCGTCAGCGGCCGTACCGCCGTCGTTCCAGGAGTCCGAGTCCGCCGACGATCAAGCCCAACACGGCACTCAAACCGTTCGGGTCGATCTCGGGGACGGCTGAGCCGCTGACCGGACTTGCGAGACGAATACCGGAGGAGGAGGATTCGCCCCCCGCAGGGCTCTGGCTTCTGTAGGAGGACGACTGACTGAACGCGTCGCCGCTCCATTCGCCGCCCCGAATCCCACTCAAGTAAGCGGAAGCACCCGTGAGGTCGTTCCATTCATACACGTTGCCGCTCATGTCAAACGCCCCGTAGGCGCTGGCGCCGCCGTTGGTGCCCACCGTCGTCACGTTGCCATTTTGGCTATTCCAGTCAGCCCCAATGTTGTAGTTCGCGAAGTTGCCAGTGCTGCCAGCTGAGCCGATTCCTGTCGAACCCGCCGTCACCGCCGTCGGGGCGGTGTTGCTCTGCGTCGCGTAATCCCAGTAGTCCGCGCTGGTGCCTCCGCCCTTGTAGTAGGCCGCCTTGTACCACTGGTTTTCCGTAGGGATATAGAACGTCGCCCCCGGGTTCACCGCCGGGACATCACCACTAACGAGTGTGTAAGCACCCGTCTCCGTGCTCGACGAGCTCGTGGCACCGTTCATCAGCCAGTTGGACACCCGCGCCGCATCGAACCAACTCACGTAGTTCACCGGCTTGTCGCCCATGTCGGTCTTGACCGAATAGGAGTAGAAACCAGACGACCCGGATTGCGTGATGCCGCCTCGGGCGTCGCTGCCCATGTTCGTGTTGTAGAGCGAGTAGGTGTCGGTCGCAGCCACAGAGTTCAGGAAGTCGGTGTACTGCAGGTTCGTGAGCTCGTACTTCATGATCTGGAATGAAGTGGCTACGGCACCGTAGCCAGCAACAGCGGTATCAGCCGTGTTCCCCGGGTCGCCAACCGTCACCCACTGGATCGGTTCGGCGTTGGTGATAGAGCCCAACGGGAGATAGGCCAAGGCAGCCAGCCAGACGGAAAAGGGTTTCAAAAAAAAGCGGGCCATTCGATTCATCCTTTCGATGAGCAGATCTGCATTCGACGGAGAGCGGAAAACTCCCCGCCGGCCCATTAGACAACCTCCCAAAAAAAGTATTCTGATGCCATTCGAGGGCCCTCTCCGAAGTCTCACGGAGTTTCCGCAAGCCGGTGCCCCAGCGACCGGTTTGAACCGGGCGGGAATTGAATCGGGGGGGCGGTCAAGGCGGCCGCCGGCTCGGATTGCTTGCGCCAAGCGAAAAAACGCCAGCACAGCGGACCGCTCTAGAACCACTCGAAGCATCGAATGCGCCCAGGGTTTTCCTTTTGAGACTTCCACTCGACTCGGAAGTCTCCCACAGATTCTGCGGTGGAGGCCTCGTTAAAACGCCCGGCGGAGGCGCTTCAAGGCCATTTCCAGCCGGTCGATGGGGCAGGCGGTGTTGAGCCGAATGAAGCCCGGGGCCGCGAAATCCCGGCCGTCGGAAGGGCCGACCCCGGCCGCCACGCAGGCGGCAAACGGATCGGGATTCCCTGTTTTCCGGCAGTCGATCCAGATCAGATACGTCGCCTGCGGGCGCGTTGCCTCGAGGCCGGGGATCCCGGCAATGGCGGCGAGCGCCCGGTCGCGATGGTCGGCCAGGAGAGCCACGAGCCGGCGCCGCCAGGGATCGCCATGGAGCCAGGCCGCCTCGGCGGCGGCATAGCCGAGGGGATTGACCATCGGGACGAGGCCCCCTCCCGACGGCCGCCAGCGCTTCCGCTCACTGGCATCGGGGATGATCGCCGCGGCGCACCCCAGGCCGGCGAGGTTCCAGGTCTTCGACGGGGCGACGAGCGTGATGCACGAGGCCGCGGCCGGATGATCGAGCGTGGCGAAGGGAACATGGGGGACGTCGTCGAGGATCAAGTCTGCCCAGATCTCGTCGCTCACCACCCGGATCGCGTTCCGCGCGGCGAAGTCGGCCAGGGCGAGGAGATCGGCGCGCGAGAAGACGGTGCCGGTCGGATTGTGGGGATGGCAGAGCCAGAGGAGCTTCGTGCGCGGCGTGACCGCGGCCTGGAGGGCGTCGTGGTCGATCGACCAACCGCTGGAGGCGCTTGCATCGCGCACCAGGCCGACGCGAACAGAGCGTCTTTCGGCCGCGCCGGGAAGCGAGAGGAACGGCGGATAGACCGGCGCAAAGGTGAGGATCTCGTCGCCGGGCTCGGTGAGGAGCCGGGCAGAGAGGGCGAGCCCCGTGACGACGCCGGGGGTGCCGACGACCGTCGCCGGGTCGATCCGCCAGCCGTGGAGGGCCTCGAGATGGGTGGCGAGGGCGGGGGCGAAGCCGGGGGGGTCGGCGGTGTAGCCGAAGACGCCATGCTCGACGCGGGCCTGGATCGCCTCGAGGACCTCTGGCGGCGCTTGAAAGTCCATGTCGGCGACCCACACCGGAATCACGTCCTCGGGCCAGCGGTCCCATTTCTCGGCGCCGGTGTGACGGCGATCGGGGCACTGGGCAAACGACGGGTCTGGGGGGCGAGGTGTGGACATGCGGAAAGGACCGGAGAAGTGGAGAATCAGGAGGGCAAGTGGGGGATTTGACACCCTTCTCTTCAACACCTTTGTAACGGATCGCCGCGGCCGGCGTGTTCCGGACGTCGGCGCCCCTCGGGCAAAGCAGGAGCTTTTTCCATGCAACCAATATCAATCGGCGCGATCGTTTCGCCTGACGGGGTGAGCCGCGGGCCGGCAGCGACGGAGTCGATCGCGGCCGACGACCCACAGGCCTGGGTGATGGGGGCGGTGGAACGCTACGAGGAGGCGCTCTTCCGGTATGCCCGCCGACTCATCGGCGACCTCGACCTCGCCCACGACGCGGTTCAACACACGTTTTTGAAACTCTGCGGGGAATCGAAGGAAGCGATCGACCACCGGCTCGGCCCCTGGCTGTTTGCCGTCTGCCGCAACCGGGCCATCGACCATCTCCGCCGGGGCGGCCGGGAGCGCCCGATGGGAGACGCTCCCAGGCAGGGGCCAAAGCATCCTGAGACGACGCTGGCCGCCGACCGCTCCATGCCGGCCAGCCGCGAGGCCGATCCGGCCGTCGCCGCCGAGGCGCACGATCTCGCCGCCCGGCTCCACCGGCTCCTCGCCGAGCTCCCCCCGGCCCAGGCCGAGGCGATCGAGCTCTGGTGCCAAGGTTTTTCCTATCGGCAGATCGGCGAGATCACCGGCCGCCAGGAGGGGAATGTTCGCGTTCTCGCCCACCGTGGCCTGACGAAACTCCGCGCCCACCCATTTGTCCGTAGCTTGCTGGCCGACCTGCCGCAGCCGCGCCTACCGCACACCCAGGAGGTGATTCGATGACCCGCGACCACGACCCCCACGACGGGACTCATGACGGAACTCATGACGGAGCCAAGGCGCCTGCTCAGGCCCAGACTCCCGACGAGCGCCTCCGCGCGCTGCTCGGCGACGGCCTCGACGGGGTGGCCGTCACTCCCGAGGAGAAGGCCGCCGCCAAGCTCACGGCCCACGCCCTCGGTGAGCTTTCCACCGAAGAGGGGGCCGAAATCGAGCGTCGGCTCGAGGCCCCCGAGGCCAAGGCCCACCGCGCCAAGGTCGCCGAGGTGCAGGCCATCGGGGCAGCGCTCCGCCAGCCGGCCTCGGCCGCGCACGCGCCTCGGGAGCCGGTTGGATCGTCGTCGCTCCGCACGGCCGTGACCGCGGCGCTGGCGACGCGGGGCGCGAAGGCCAAGGCCCCGCGGGCGAGCGGGCGTGTACCGACGGGCGCGGGATCGCCCGCTGGCCGCGGTCTGTTTTCCCGACTTTCAAGCGGCCCGCTGTCGGCTGTCCCGATGCTCGTCGCCGCCGGCACCACGGCCGCGGCGGTGCTCGCGCTCATCGTCACCCTCGATCCGCCGACCCGGCCGATGCGTGACCAGCGTCCGGCGATTCCTGGGGCGACCAATGAGCTCGCCCAGACTGCGCGGCCCACGGAGGAGACGCTCCGCGAAGCGATCCCCCTCGGCGATGCGCCAGTGGCGAAGACGGAATCTCTCGCCCAGGCTGACGCTCTGGCCGAATCCTCGGCCGACAAGTCTGGCGCGGCGGTAGGCCCGGCGGACCGCTTCGCCCCAATGGATGCCCTGGAGAGCGCCCCCGCGTCGCCTACGGCTGCTGCTGTTCCGGCTCCGGCTGGACCGGCGCCCGGCGCGGTGGCGAGCAAGAGGATGGAGGAAAGCAAGCAGCTGCAAGATGCCGAGGGGGAGCAGGTTGTCGACCTCAACCAACTCGCTTATGGCCCCGGGAGCGGCGCGGGGGGGATCTCGCTCGGCAAGAATGGCCAGGGGCCGCCGGGGGGTGGGGGGCGCGGCTTGGAGCGGGGCAGGATGGCCCCCGCAGCCGGCATGATGCCGGGCCCGCCCGGCCAGCCCCCTCGAGCCGCCGGGGCGATGGGGCTTCGCCTGCCCCCTGTGGCCCAGAGCCTGCATGCCGAACCGCAGGAAGCGCGCGACGGGAAATGGTTTACGGATCGGGATGTCGATCGGCTCACACTCAGCAAAGCCGCGCCTGGCACGGAGCGTTACGGAAAGTTCGTCGAGAACGCCTTCCGCAATCCTGCTGACAAAGAACAGGCCCTCTCCACCTTCTCGATCGACGTCGACACGGCGAGCTATGCGCTCGTGCGTCGGTTTCTCCACGACCGGCAACTCCCGCCGGCCGACGCGATCCGCCTCGAGGAAATGCTCAACTACTTCCGCTACGACGACGCGCCGCCCGTGGGGGAGGATCCGTTCTCGGTGTCGCTCGAGACGGCGGCCTGCCCGTGGCGGGCCGGGCACCGGCTCGTCCGCGTGGGGCTGAAAGGGCGTGAGATCGCCGCCGCGGCCCGCCCCGGCACGAGCCTCGTGTTCCTCGTCGATGTCTCCGGCTCGATGGACCAGCCGAATAAGCTGCCGCTGGTGAAGCAGAGCCTGTCGATGCTCGTCGACCAGCTCACCGAGAACGACAAAGTGGCGATCGTCACCTATGCCGGTGATGCCGGGCTCAAGCTCGCGCCGACGAGCGGCGATCAGAAGGCACGGATCCGGGGGGCGATCGAGGCCCTTGCCGCCGGGGGCTCCACCAACGGCTCGGCCGGGATCGAGCTCGCCTATGCCCAGGCCGCCGAGGCGTTTGTGAAGGGGGGCTCGAATCGGGTCGTGCTCGCCACCGACGGCGATCTGAATGTCGGTGTCACCGATGATGCGGCGCTTGTGGCGCTGATCAAGCAGAAGGCATCGAGCGGGGTATTTCTCACCGTCCTCGGCTACGGCCAGGGGAACCTCCAGGACGAGAAGATGGAGAAGCTCGCCGACAATGGCAACGGGATCTATGCCTACATCGACGGGGCCCGCGAGGCCCGGAAGGTGCTCGTCGAGCAACTCACCGGGAGCACGGTGACGATCGCCAAGGATGTGAAGATCCAGGTCGAGTTCAATCCCGCCCAGGTCGCCTCCTACCGGCTCCTCGGCTATGAAAACCGGATCATGGCGGCGGAGGATTTCAAGGACGACAAGAAGGATGCCGGCGAGATCGGCGCCGGGCACGGCGTGACGGCCCTCTATGAGATCGTTCCCACCGCCGCTGCTGAAAACCCCCCTGGCGCCGAGCCGCTCAAGTATCAGCCGAACGAGACGGTGGCGGCGAAGCCCGAGGCCCCGGCCAAAGCGGGGCCGGTGTCGAGCGAGCTGCTCACGGTCAAGCTCCGCTACAAGGAGCCGACCGGCGACACGAGCACCCTCCGCGAGTTTCCCCTCGAAGACACCGGCACGACGTTTGAAAACGCCTCAACGAATCTCCGCTTCGCCGCGGCGGTCGCTGAGTTCGGGATGCTCCTCCGCGAGAGCGCCCACCGCGGGGAGGCGTCGCTTGCCCATGTCACCGCCACGGCGGCCGGGGCGCTCGGCACCGATCCCGGCGGCCTCCGGGCCGAGTTTCTCGATCTCGTCCGCGAGGCGGGGGCACTCCTGCCGCACCGGGGAGGGCCGATTCCGAACTGACGGCTTTCGAGCCCACTCCTCGAAGCAGCTCAGTCGCAGCCTTTTAAGCGCCGCGAAAGAGCAGTTTCTGCAATGGCTTGTCGGACTTGTCGACCGGCGCAGGTTCGTTGTCCTGGAAGCGGAGTTGAGAATCGCGGAGATACTCCTCCGACCGCTCAATGGCGACCCATTTCCGCCCGAGCTGCTCGGCGACAGAGCCGGTCATGTTCGAGCCGGCGAAGGGATCAAGGACGACGTCACCTGGCTGGGTAAGAAACTCGATGAAAAAGCGCGGAAGCTCTGCCGGGAACCGAGCTGGATGAACCTTCTTCCCGAGTCGCTTCGACTCGCGGATGTAGAAACTGTTCGACTCGTTGTTGCCACACTCGATGAGATTCGGCGGAATGGAGCCCCCCTTGTCGACGGCGAACGACGGCTTGACGAGGTGCCCCGAGGGTCGCTTCGTTTCTTTGATGCCTCGCCGGATCAATCGCTCCATGTCCTTGCTGTAGGCCTGGAGCACGCGCGAGTTGTCGGCTCGGGGATGCGCTGTGGGAGAGAGCCAGAAGATGTATTCGACGGAGTCCTTGACTCGAACGCGTCGCACGTTGACCCACTCGGCCGGCGCGGGCAGCTTGGCGGGGTTGTACCAGAAGAACTCTTGGCAGAGGTGAAAACCGACTTGGTCGCACAGGGCCAAGAGGAGCCGGAAATGGTAGAGGGATCGTTCGGGAGCGCCGGGCGTCCAGGCACCGCCGACATTGAGGACGAAGCTGCCATCCGGCTTGAGGATTCTCTTGATTTCGTGCGCGAAGGGAAGGAACCAATCGACGTAGTCTGCCTGATCGGCGTTCCCGTATTCCTTCTTGAAATGGAGCGCGTAGGGGGGCGATGTCATCACCAGATCGACCGATCCGTCGGTTTCGACGGCCATGTGCTCAAGGCTGTCTGCGCAGTGAGCCCGGCCGAGTGCCGTGCGGTACATCGGAACGTTCAGTTTCTTCGCCCGCCCGTTTTTTGCCCGTCCGCGAGGAGTTGTGCCAGGCTTGAGAACCATGGGTCGAGTTCCGAATCGGTGGGGAGGGGCACCCTCTGGATCGGCTTCAGCTTCCGAGGCAGTCCGGGCTGTCGCTGGAGGGATAGTGTACGCACGAACATCATTTGGCGCCAATCGCCGGTTTTCTTCCCGAGACAGACGGCCAGAACGTCGAACTGGTCAATGTCGTACAGCCGTGAAGTCGGATCTCCCTGCGAGGCCCGTGTTTTCTGCGTTTCCACTTTATAGGCGACGATCTGACCCCCTGTCCGAAAAGCCTCGTTGGAGTTCCGAACGTTCTTGCATTCGACTCTGACAGGCTGACGGCGACGCGGCAGCCACAGCGAAAAGTCGTGTTTTCCGTCCTCATCGTGGATCTCGTAGCGATCGATGGCGGTGCCGACAAGGGCTTTGATGTGCCGCTCTGTCTGGATCTCGGCGATCGCCCCTTCCACGGCAACGCGAAGCCTGAAACGGCCATCGATGGCGTCGAGGATCTCCGCCTCTGTCAGGCCGTATTTTTCGGCGAGACGGTGCCGTTTCATCGCAGGGCGTCCCTCGTGGCGGACTTCGAGCCGATAGAGGATACGGCGATAAGCGCTCATTCCTCAAGCCGAGGAGTGTTTGAGAGCGGCTGCTGATGGGCCGCGGCGGCGACCCGACGGAAGCAATCGATGCGGCCTATGCGGCTGGGTCCTAAAAAGCGGTTTGAGATGCCGGTGACTTTTCTCCTTGGCGAAATGGCTGACCCGCTACTCGTGATGGCACTCGATGATCCGGGTGATCTCGGGAAGCCGGGCGAGGGCGAGGAGGATCTCGCGGTGGCGGGGCTGGTGGGTCGAGCCGAGGCAGAGGCACTCCCCCGCCTTCGCACCGATCCTGCCGCGCGAGCCGGCCATGAATGCGACGCTCGGGTCGATCCGGGAGACCGTTTCACGGGCGGCGTGGGTGTCGGGGATGACAAACTCGTAGTCGACCGCCACCTTGCCATCGGGGGGCCCGCGGAGGCCGTCGGCGTCGAGCGCCTCGAGATCGAGCTCAATCTTGGCGCGAGGGTCGAGGGGCGCTTGTGCCGGTCGGCCGCAGCCGGCGAGGACGAGGGATGGCAGGACCCAAAACAGGCGGCGCCGAATCTCAAGCGACATCAGGGAGCCTCCCCGCGGCGGATGGTGATGGAGAGTGTGCCGTCGTTGTCGGCAAGTTCCGTCCAGGCGTCGGCGGCGCGGAGCATGAGAAGGCCGTCGGCCGGGGCGATCCAGCTTGTATGGCTGCCGAGCGGGATCTCTTGAGTGAGCGTGAAATCGGCATAGAGCACGCCTGTCAGCTGGCCGCGGCCGGCCCCATCCCCTTCCGGGCCGGTGGGCTCAGCATCGGCGGCCATCCGACATGTTCCTTCGGCTGTGATCACGTAGACCGCCCCGGCCTCCACCTCCACACCACTGGCCTGCCAACCGGCAGCCCCCTTCACCTTCGCGCGGCCGACGCCGCCGGGGGCGAGCTTTCGCTGCTTGGCTTTCCATGGCCAGGCGGTGAGATCGGCCCGGTAGCCGTTGCCCACGTGCGTGAGGAACTGCTCGAACTCGAAGCCGACCTCGCGGCTGACCGGCCCATAGACGCTCTCGAACGAAACTCCCGGCTGCCCCTCCATGAGCGCCACGACCAGCGCCCGGAAGCGGTCGGCGTAGTTGGGATTGTCGAGCAGCATCTGACACAGCGCGTAGCGCCAGGTGTAATCGCGCCAGTCGTTGGAGGGGGGCTGGTGCGGGGCCGTGATCGCCGCAAGCGGGGGTGGAGGGGCGTCATGGAGATGGGCGAGGATCACCGGGGGCACGTTCACCCCCTTTTCCTTCTCACGCCACCAGCGCCCCAACTCGGCGAGCCCCTCGGCGAGCCACAGTGGCCCCACGCCGCCGAAGGTGAGATGGCAGAAGCCGTGGGTGCATTCGTGCTGGATGATGCCGGGGTCGTCGCAGGCGTAGAGCACGGCTCTGGCGTGGGGGCCGAGGACGGTCGTGAAGCAGATCCCCGCCGGCTCCTTGATCTTCTCGATGCCCAGCGGCTCGGTGAGCACTCCCTCCGGCCAGACGGCAAGATCGTGAACGATGAAGCCCTCGATCACGCCCCGTTGGCGGCGACCGAAGGAGCGCTCGAGGAGGCCGACCATCGTCTCGAGCTTGTCGAGGATGAGCTTGGCATCGCGATCGGAGACGTCGGAGAGAAAGGAAAAGTGGCGCGAGCGAATCGGCCGCGGCGTTGCCTTAGGCTCGTCGGAGAGTACGCTCCGGCGAGTCGCCGCCGGGGGCCTGGCCTGGGCTGGCTCTTGAGCCCCGGCCGGCGTGGCGATCGCGAACACCAGCGCGGCGAGGAGAAGGGGGATTGGGAGCAGGCTCATGGAAAGGTCGTGGAGGGGGAGACGCCGGTCGGCGGGGCCCACAGACCATCTTAAGCGCCGAAGATCGCCTCGACCGCCCGCCCCTTCCCATCCTCGGTGGCGTAGAACGGCCGCCCTTCGATGTCGAACACCGTCTTTGGGCTCATGCCCATCGCCGTGAACAGCGTGGCATGGAGATCGGTGATCGTGACCGGGTTCTCAATGGCGAGGCAGGGGCGCTCGTCGGCGGTCTTTCCGTATACGAAACCCTTCTTCACGCCGCCACCGAACAGGGCCACCGTCGAGCCCCCGGTGAAGTGGCGGTGCTGGCCATAGTGATTCGGCTCGAGGAGGAAATCCTTCGGGGAGCTGGCCTGATCGGTGGCCTTCGAGCCGGGCCGCCCCTCGGTGATCATGTCGCGGCTGAACTCGCTGGCGATGACAACGAGCGTCCGGTCGAGGAGGCCGCGGGCCTCGAGATCGCGGATCAGCGTGGCGATGGGGCGGTCGATTTCCTTGTGCATCCGGTCAACCGTCTCGTGGCCGCGCTCGTGGGTGTCCCAGTGGACGAAGGGGATGTATTCGGTCGTCACCTCGACATACCGGGCGCCATTCTCGACGAGCCGCCGGGCGAGGAGGCAGCCGCGGCCGAAGCGGCCGGTGTCGTACTGCTCCACCACCTCCTTCGGCTCGAGCGTGATATCGAATGCCTCGCGCTCCTTGGCCGAGAGGAGGCGGTGGGCGTTCTCCAGGCTCCGCAGCATCGATTCCTGGTGGTAGTCGCTCGTGAACTCACTTCCGGGGTTCGCGGCGACGAGCTTCTGGAAGTGCTTGTAGCGATCGGCAAACCTGCCCGGCTCCATCCCCTTCGGCGGCCGGACGGCGAGCGCCGCCTCTTCGGGGAAGGGGAGATTCATCGGGCCAAACTCGCTCCCGAAGTAGCCGGGGGTGGTGAAGGCCTTGATCTCTTCGTTCTCGCCGATCCCCTCGAGCCGCTGGCCGATGTTGATAAAGGCCGGCATGGTGGGATTGCGCGGCCCGAGGACGCGCGCCATCCAGGCGCCGAGGTGCGGGCAGGCGACCGTCTGCGGCGGCACGTAGCCGGTGTGCCAGTGATACTGATGACGCGAGTGGAGAATGCTGCCGAGATCGGGCTGAACATGCGAGCGGATGAGCGTGCCGCGGTCGAGGACGCCCGCGACCCCCTCGAGCCCCGCGCAGACCTGCACGCCGTCGATCGCGGTAGGGATCGCCGGGAAGGTGCTGATGCAGTCGGCGACCGCGAGCCCCTTTTCAAACGGCTTGTATTTCTTCGGGTCGAGATTGTCGGGGGCCGCCATCCCGCCGGCCATCCAGAGAACGATGATCGCGTCAGCGGTCGCGCGAGGATGCTCGATCGCCGCATCGGCGAGGAGCCGCGGCTGCGGAAGGGCGAGCGTGGCGGTGGCTGCGGCCGAGAGGCTCTTGAGGAAGTCGCGGCGGGCTTGATGGGTGCGGCGAGATTGCATCGGGATGGGCTTCCGAAGGAGGAACCGTGACTTAGCGAATGAGTTGAAACTCAGGGAGCATGACGACCGCCCAGAGGCAGTCGGCGACCGACGATTCGGTGGGGGTTTCCCCGAGGATTTCGCGGACGGCGGTCGCTTCGGCGGGCGTCGGCAGCCGCCCCAGGGCCGTCTTGAAGATCGTCGGCACGAGGGCCCCCGGATCAGCTCCGTGCCCGGCAAGCCACCGCCTTGCCCCAACGGAAAAGGTCTCGAAGAGGGCCTGCTCATTGGCCAGTTGGATCGCCTCGAGCGTCGTGAGGTCGGTGGGGCGCGAGGTCACGACCTGATCGCGGTTCGGCCGGCCGAGAGAGGCCATCAGCGGCGTGCACTTCACGAGGACCGCGCGGACCATCGGCTGGGGGCCTGCGGCACCCGTCACACCGGCTGCGAAGGCCGCGTCGCTCGGGGCCCAGGTGGCCTGGTTCTCCACAACGCTCGCCCTCTGCCAATCGGCAGGCTCGGTGCCACCGGGCCATTTGCCTTCCCCGTCGGGAAGCGACGCCGTCCATTCCCAGGAATCGTCGGAAGCTATTCCTGTCGACCCGCCGCCTGCGAGGATCACGCGGATCTCGGCCCTGAGCGCCGCCGGCCCACCGGCGTCGGCGTTGGCGGCGACGACGAGGACCTCGTTGCTGCCCCGCTTCAGCGCGCCGCCGATCGGTTCGACAAACGGCTTGCCCCAGTCGGCCGAGTGGCCGACCTTCGTGCCGTTGACCCACATCGTCACCTCGTTGTCGGCGGTGGCGACGGCGACGGCGTGGGTTATCGGATCGAGGAGGTTGATCCGGGCCCGGAAGGTGAGCCTCTCGCCGGGGGGGGAGGCGGCGGCTTGATTGTTCCAGATCCACTCGGCGCGCGGCGGAAGCGGCCGCGGCGCAGCCGGATCGGGCTTCACGCGCTGCACGTCGGCATCGGGCTTGGCGGGTGCTGCGCCCGTCAGCTGCCAGAGGGCGTCGGTGAACTGCTCGGCGGTCATCCGCCGCGGCAGCGGCCCGTGGAAGACGTAGTCTTTTCCATCTGGCTGCCCCTCGACGCTCGGGGTCATCGCCCCGTAGGCCTCGGAGGTGCAGATGGTTTCGAGGACGTGCTTGGTGTCGTAGCCGGAAGCGACGAAGTCGGCGGCGAGCCAGTCGAGGAGGTCTTCGTTCCAGGGCCTTGTCCGCAGGCTGTCGACCGGATGGACGAGCCCGCGGCCCATGAGCTTCGCCCAGATCCGATTGACGAGATTCCGCGATAGCCAGCCGTTGCCCGGATCGGTCATGAGCCGCGCGAGCTGCTCGAGCCGCTCGGCCGGCGGCTTGGCGCCGTCGATCGCCCCGAGCTCCTTGAATGGCCAGCCGGGGCTCGCGAACGCGCCGGTCGCCTTGTCGCAGCGGAAGAGCTCGAGCGTGTCAGGGGCCATCACCGCGGCCAGGTCGTAGGTCTCTTGGAGCTTCCAGCGGTCGACGAAGCTGTCGTGGCAGCTGGCGCATTTGAGATTGATCCCCAGGAATGTCTGCCCGACGTTCTGCGCGAATTGGATCGGAACGGTCTGGCTCGAATTGACCTCGCCGCGCCACACGATCCCGTCGATGAAGCCGCGCGAGGCGTCGGAAGGGGCCACGAGCTCGCGCACAAACCGGTCGTAGGGGAGGTTGTCGACGAGGGCGCGATGGAGCCAGGGGGTGATCTGCTTGCGGCCGCCGGTGATGAAGCCGGTGCCGGTGTAGTCGTTGCGGAGGAGATCGTTCCAGAACGTCATCCAGTGCTCGGCGCGGGCCAGATCGTCGTCGAGGAGATCCTTGATCTTTTTCTGTCGCTTGCCCGGATCGGCGTCGGCGCAGAAGGCGTCGACAGCCTCTGGGGATGGCAGGAGGCCGACGAGATCGAGGCTGACGCGGCGGAGGAACGTGGCGTCGTCGCAGCGCGGCGGCGTCGGCACCCCCTTCATTTCCTGGTAGGCATCGACGATCCGATCGACCGGATGGAGACGGCCGTTGCTGGGGGCGGGAAGCGTGACCGGCCGGAGGGCGAGGGGGGCTTCGTAGGTGTTACCAGCAAACGAAAATCCATCCTCCCACGGTGCTTTGGCGTCCACCCAGGCTGTGAGGATCGCGACCACCTCCGCCGGCAGCGCCTCTCCTTCGCTCGGCATGCGGAGGTCGGGATCGGTGCTGGTGATCCGGCGGATCAGTTCGCTCCCGGCGGCATCACCGGCCACGAGGCCCGGGGTGCCGGAATCACCGCCGGCGAGGACCGTCTCGCGGTCGTTGAGCGAGAAGCCCCCCTGCCGCTGCGAGCCGGTGTGGCACTTGCCACACTTGGCCCGGAGGATCGGGACGACCTCGTGGGAGAAGTCGACCGCCCGGGCGGGGAGCGCCGCCAGGAGGAACAGAGGCCACCAACCGAACGCGGATCGGCACATCTGGCCAGAAAGCCGGGGGCTCGTCATGATTTCATCTTCGGAGGTTTGAATCCCGGATTTGCGTCATTATAGCTCTCGGTCGCTTCAAGGGCCGAACTGCCGCTGCCGGCATCATTCACGGATACGGAGGGCATTGAAGCCGGTCACTCATCGGGACGATCGGCCTTCTTCTCTTTCAACTCCTTTTCGAGATCCTCGATTTGCCGGAGGTCTTCGGCGTCGGCCGCAGCGGCGCCGGCGAGCCGGCGCATCTCGTCGAAGTCGTCGTAGCGATCAGCGGCGATCCGCTTTGCAGCGTCGTGGCTGACCGAGCCGGGGCCCACCAGCACGGCCCGGTCGTTGAATCGCAACAGGGCGTCGACGTTGTCACGCCAGAAGGCGAGCGAGAGCTCCTTGCGATCCTTGACCCGCAACTCCGCCTGCTCCAGGAAGATCACGACCAGCCGGTTGAGCGTGTCGATCTCATCCTGCGTCAAGTAGTTTTTCGCGACGATGACGTCTTCCTTGCGGACCCGCGAGCCCTTCCAGCTCGTGAGGGCCATGTTCGGCGAGTTGGCGTCGGCCCGAGCGACGATAAGCTCGGCGGCCGTGCTGCCCGTGGCGGCATACAGGAGCTTGTTTTGCGTTTCGGCGAAGAAGAGAGCCGTTTCCGGCTCGGTGGCCTTGTCATCGGAGCTCAAGGCAAAGAGATCGCGGACCTTCTGGTAGAAGCGTTTTTCCGACGCCCGGATATCACGGATCCGCGCGAGCAGCTCGTCGAAATGGTCCCAGCCTCGGGGGTCTTTGAGGCGGGCGTCGTCGATGACGAACCCTTTGACCAGAAACTCCCGCAGGTGGGTGGTGGCCCACTGGCGAAATTGGACGCCGCGAGGGGAGCGGACGCGGTAGCCGATCGCCAGGATCAGATCGAGGTTGTAGAGGGAAACGGTGCGTTTTACCGTGCGTTTCCCCTCGGTTTGAACTGTTAAGGATTCCTTAACAGTTGCCTCGGGAAAGAGCTCGCCGTCATCGAAGATGTTTTTCGTGTGGATCGAGATGTTGGGCTTCGATGTCTGGAACAGCTCCGCGATTTCACCCTGAGAGAGCCAGATCGTGCCGCCGTCGACGCGGAGATCGATCCGCGTCGAGCCGTCGTCCGACGTGTAGAGGATCAGGTCGCTCATTCTTCCGCCGCCTTTTTCTTGCGACGACCCGGCTAGTTAACCGGCTCCGCACCCCGGCTCTGCATGTCACTTCTTGAACCGGGCATCGCTTTGGTTTCCTCGCGAGAGGGTGTAGGCGAGGAGATCGAGGACTTCCTGTTCGTTCAAGCTGTCGATCAGCCCCTTGGGCATCAGCGACTCCGCCGCCGGGATGATTTCGTCGATCTCCGAGCGGGGGATCTCCACGAACTTTGTCGCGTCCTCCGGATCAGTGACGACGACGACCTTCTCCGGCGACTCGTAGACGATCCGGCCGGTGTGGGCCTTGCCCCCCTGGGTCGTGACGATGCTCCCCTTGTATTGATCCGACACCACCTTGCTCGGGACCACCAGCGCCTCGATCATGTCCTTCAATTGAAAACGGCCGCCGGCCTGCGTCAGATCGGGGCCAGTCGAGCCGCCGTCGTCGCCGAAGCGGTGGCAGACGACGCACCGGGCCGCCGCGAAGCTGCGCTTGCCCCCTTCGAAATCGCGCCCTGTGGCGAGCCCCTTCTCGGCCGCCGCGAGAACCGCATCGACCGACCAAGCCTGCCCCGGCCCCACCGGCTTCGGCAGCGGCGGCGCGACGTAGGCCTTGCGGGCGCCGATCGTTTCGAGCGCCAGCTTGTCGTTCTCCGAGAGGCCGACGAGGCTGTCGTTCTCGATGTTGACGAGGAATTTCCGGAAGCTCGCGCCGCCGGCCCACTGCTGGGCCCGGTTGAACCAGCCGTGGTAGCCCTTGCGGTCGTCGAGCGTCCAGGCGTCTTTCTCGTTGACGGTACGCAGGACATACGCGAAGTGAACCTGGAGAAGATCACTGCGCTTCTCGAGGGCGTCGCGGACGGAGCTGCCGTAGCCGGCATTCCGCGTGATCAGCTGTCGCAGCTCCTCTTCGTTGGGGGCGAGGTTGGTGGCCCCGGCCGACTTCGACGGCTCGGCCATGAGGCCGACGAGCTGTGTCACGATCCCCGGGGCACGGACGGCCACCAACAGGCTCGAGAGCTCACGGTCGAGATCGAAGGATCCAGAGGGAAACAGGGGCGCCAGCTTGGCGGCGATCTTCCCCTTCGCCTCCGCCGGCGGCTCACCGAGCCGGATCATCGCGAGCTGATAGGCGCGGACGAGATCGATCTTTCCGGCGGTGTCGAGCTTGGTGAGATCGACGCCATCGAGGGCGTTAAGCACCATCGGCTGCATCGCCGGCTCCCCCTGCCGGGCGACGGCGATCGCCGCATGGATCCGGGCGAGTGGATTGGAGATGGAGAATGCCTGCGCGGACCAGGCCTCGAGCGGCTGGTGCTCCAGCGCGATTCTGGCGGCGTAGCGGATGAAGCGGTCGGGATTGGCAAGCTGCGGGAGCGCCGCGGTGACGGCCGCCTTCGTGTCGGCTCCCTTCACATGAAAGGCCTCGAGCCCCTGGCGGACCTTGCGGCTCTCGGCACCGGCGGTCGACCTCGCATCGACCGGGGCGGTCGATTCCTTGCCGATGTAGGTCACCCGGTAGAGCTCCCCCTGGCCGCCACGGCCACCGACGGTGAAGTAGACGGCCCCATCCTGGCCGATCGTCATGTCAGTCAGCGGCAGCGGCGTCCGCGACACGAACTCCTCCTTCTCACCTTGGTAGGTCGAGCCGTCGGGCGTGAGATGGATCGCGTACATCATCCCGAACGTCCAGTCGCAGATGAAGAAGGCCTTCTGATATTTGGCGGGGAACTTCGTGCCGTAGCCGAAGGAGGCGCCGACTGGCGAGCCGGGGCCGATGTCGACGAGCGCCGGCAGGCTGTCGGGAAGCGCCGGCGACCACTTGCCGGCGCCGGAACGCCAGCCGAGCTCGCTGCCACTCGTGGCATGGTTGACGCGCGTCGGCCGATACCACGGCGACCCGAAATCCCACTCCATGTCGGCGTCGTAGACGAACATCTCGCCGTCGGCGTTGAAGGCGAAGTCGTAGGGATTGCGGTAGCCACCGGTCCAGATTTCCCAATTCTTGCCATCGGGATCGGTGCTGACGACATAGCCGCCCGGCGCGAGGATCCCGACGGCATGGCCGTTGGCATCCCAGAGGCGCGTGATGAGAAGATCTTCGTCCCAGTTGGCAGGCAACCGGCTCGATGCTTGAGGGGGAAGCTCGACGCGGCGTTGGTTGGGGCGGATGCCACCGAGCGATTGTGGCTCGGTGATGTTTTTCACCGCGAACGGCGGGAGGGTGTGGTTGCCGCAGATGATGAACAGCTTCTTGCCATCGGGGGAGAGGCGGATGGCATGGGGCCCATGCTCCCCGCCCCCCTCGAAGGCGCGGAGCTTCTCGACATGGTCGAGGATGTCGTCGCCGTTGGAATCGGTCGCCCGGTAGAGGCCGCTGCCGGGACCACCGTTGCAGACGACATACAGCGCGTCGAACGCCCACAGGAGCCCCTGGGCACCGGAAAGCTCGACCGGGATCTTCTCGACGACCGTCGGCTTCGAGCCATCGAGCGGCGCCGGCGTGATCCGCACAAGCCCCTTGTCTCCCTGGTCGCTGGCGATCAGCCGCCCCTTCGGATCGGTGGTGAGGCAGACCCACGAGCCGAGCAGATCTTGAGGCACCGTGAACAGCTTTTCGACCTGGAAGCCGGGAAGGAGATTGAACGGTTGTGCCGTAGCAGCCCGGGCCTCACCGGCGAGAGCGTCTTTCCACGGGCCTTCCCCCGCCTTGGCGACGACGCGGACGGCGACCGCCTCGGTCGGTTTGCCAGCGGGGGCCCCCTTCCAGGTGCCATCGGTGGCGATCACCTGCTCGCTCCCATCGGCGGCCGTGAGGACGATCCGGCAGGAGAACCCAGCCGGGCCCCCCTCGTTTGCGACGATGGCGACCAGCTCGTTGTCGCCGGCCTTCAGATCTTTCGTGACATCGACAGCCACCGGATTCTCCCAGGAGTCGCCCTTGGCGATCTCCTTGCCGTTGAGGAGGAGTGTCATCCGATTGTCGGCCGTGGCGGTGATGACACCCTTTTTGACGCCGCCGGTGAACGATTTGGCGAGGCGATATTCACCGTCGTCGCTCGGGCCCCAGATCCAGTCGGCCACCCCCTTCTTCGCGGCGGGCACCTCGGCGGCGGCGGCACCGGCAGGCTGCTTCTCGGGGAGCTGCTCCCAGCGTTCGGCGGCCGCGGTGAAGCGGAGCCCGGCACCAGGCGCGGCAATGAGGAGACCGAAGAGGATCGTGGCGACGCGACGAAGCGGCATGGGAGGCACTCTCGACAGGGGTGACAATGGCGACGGACGGGCCGGAAAAGGTCAGCGCACGGCTCCACCCGGACGGCGCTGGAGCTGACCATGATAATCGCCGGGGGTTCGTCGTTGAAACAGCGGCCGGGAGGGGGAAACGGGCCTACCGGGGCACGAGATGGACGGCCGGCACCTTGACCGCCGCCAGCACGCGCTCACCCGGAAGGAGCGCGAGCTCCTCGGCGGCAGCGCGCGTGACCAGTGCCGTGAGATCGAAGCCGGCATCGAGGCCGACGCGCACCAGTGCCCCCTCGGGGACCACAAAGCGCACCGTGGCGGGGAAGCGGTTGCGGGCGCTCACGCCCCCGTCGACGTGCCGCAAAAGGACCACCTCCTCGGCACGGAGGCAGACATGGACGAGCCGGCCGCCGTCGGCAAGCGCGACGGCGGTGAGACGAATCCCGGCGACATCGACCGTCGCCAACCCTGCCTCGACGGCGATCACCTCGCCGCACAGAATCGATTCGGTGCCGACGATCCGCGCCACGCGCGCATCGGCAGGACGGCTGAAGACCTCGGCGACCGTCCCGGTCTGGAGCACCCTCCCCTCCTCCATGACGACGATTCCGTCGCCGAGCGCCAGGGCCTCGGTGTGGTCGTGGGTGACGAGGACGACCGGCAGCCCCGTCTCGACGAGCCAGCGCCGCAGGGCCGGCCGCAGCAGCGCGCGGAGCGGCGCGTCGAGCGCCGAAAGCGGCTCGTCGAGGAGGAGGAGCCGCGGCCGGCGCACCAGGGCCCGCGCCAGCGCCACGCGCTGCTGCTGGCCGCCGGAGAGCGTGGCCGGCATCCGCCGCGCGAGTGACTCGAGATCGAAGCGGCGGAGGGCCCCGTCGACGCGCGCGGCACGCTCCGCCGCGGGGAGGCGACGCAGCGCGTAACCGACGTTTCCGGCGACGTCGAGCCAGGGAAAGAGGGCGAGCTCCTGGCCGAGCATCCCGACATCCCGTGCCTGCGGCGGCAGGTCGATGCCCCGCGCGGCGTCGAACCACGGCACGCCATCGAAGGCGATCCGCCCCGTTGCCGGCCGGTCGAGGCCGGCCAGCGCCCGCAGGACCGTCGTCTTGCCACAGCCCGAGGGGCCGTAGAGGACGACGACGCCGTTGCCGGTCTCGACGGAGCCGTCGATCGTCGTGCCGGATCGATGGCGGAGGGTGAAGGCGGCCACAAACCTCTGCCCCGTGTGGCTCATCGGCCCGATCCCTCCGCCACCGGCCGCCGTCCGAGCCGTTGCACGGCCACCAGCGCCACCAGCGCCACGGCGACGAGCACCGAGGCCGTCCGTGCCGCTGAGGCATGATCGAGCGCCTGGACGTCGTCGTAGAGCGCCACCGAGAGGGTGCGGGTGATGCCGGGGATGTTGCCCCCGACCATCAGCACGACGCCGAACTCCCCGACAACATGGGCGAAGGTCATCACCAGGCCGGTGACGATTCCCGGCCAGCAGGCTGGAAGGACGACCCGGAGCATCGTCGCGGCGCGCGACTCCCCCAGGCACCAGGAGGCCTCGACGAGCCGGCGGTCGAGCGCGGTAAAGGCCGCGGTGAACGGCCCGATTGCGTAGGGGAGATTCATGAGCACCGCGGCAAGGAGAATACCGCTGAACGTGAACGGAAGCGTGCCCCCGGTGAGCCTTCCCCAGAGACGGCCGACGACGCTCTGGGGGGCGGTGGCGACGAGGAGGAAAAAGCCGGCCACCGTCGGCGGGAGCACCAGCGGCAGCGTGCAGACCGCCTCCACGGTGGCCCGCAGACCCGCGCCGCGGCCGTGCGGGGCGGCGAGCCACCACGCCAGCGGCAGGCCGACGACGGCGAGGAGGAGCGTCGTCGTGGCGGCGAGCCGGAACGTGAGCCAGGCGGCGGTGACGTCCAAGGGGAGAGATCCTGTCGGGTCACGGCACCGCGGGGAACTCAAACCCATAGCGGGCGAGGATCGCACGACCGGCCGGCGAGAGGAGAAAATCGCGGAAGGCCACCGTCGCTTCGCGGTCGATCGCGCGGGCATGGATTGCACCGCCGTGGCGGATCGGCGGGTGAGCATCGGCCGGGACGACCCAGAAGCGGCCGCGCTCCGAGAGCCTCGTCCCCTTCGCCAGGGCCATCGGCAGGATCCCCACCTCCGCCGCACCACTCTCGACGTACTGCGCCGCCTGCGCCGCGCTCTCGCCGACGGCGAGCTTTTCTTTCAGGCGATCGTGGAGCCCGAGATGCTCGAGCGCCGCAACAGCGGCCCGGCCATAAGGGGCGTGGACCGGATTGGCGATCGCGACGCGGCGCACTGGAGTGTCGAGCAGCGCCTCGGCGCCGAGCTTGATGACATCGATCGGCGACTCGTTGCGCACCCAGATGACGAGCCGGCCCTGGCCGCTCTCGAAGACATCGGCTTCGGCCGCGAGGCCGGCCGCTGCGAGATCGTGGGCGTAGGCGATGTCGGCGGAGAGGTAGAGATCGGTCTCGAGGCCGCTTTTGAGCTGTGTCAGCAGGACACCAGAAGCCCCAAACGTGGGGAGGAGATCGAAGGTGGGATGCTCGACCTGGAAGGCGTCGGCGAGAGCGTCGAGGCAGGAGCGCAGGTCAGTGGCGGCGGCGACACGGATCTTCGTCGGCGCCTGCGGTGCCCGCGGCGGGGCCGGCTTCGTACAGCCGCCGAGGATCGTCACGCAAACGGCCACGAGGAGGGCCGTGACCACGAAACGATCGCGGCGGGCCCGGCAGAAACGATGATGGGATGGCGCGCGTGGCATGCCTTCATCTTAGTCATCCAGATGGGGCGCCGCAGGTGAGGCCTTGGAGGGAATCGTCCACGATGACGTCAGTACCAGGCCCCGGCGCGGACCATAAACGTGTTGCCGGGGTGGGCGGTCGGCGTGTCGGAGTCGTAGTACTGCACGGTGCGGCCGAAGACGAAGCCGGTCTCCAATCGCCACGAGATTCCCAGATCAGCCGGCTTCCGTTCCCAGCCGGCGATGAGACGGTAGTCGCGGATCACGACCACCTCGTCGACGCCGGTGGCCGATTGCATCGCCCATTGGTTGCCGCCGAACTCCGCCGCGAGATAGCTCCAGTGGGCGGCGCGGGGGTGCTCGGCGAAGCGCCAGGCGAGCCGTGGGCGCGGGAAGATGAGCTCGAAGCGCTGGTCGTCGGCCGGGGTCCAGACGAGGCCTCCGGCCGGGAGCATGTTGACGTCGTAACGGTCGAGGTAGATCAGACCGGCGACGACGCGGAGATTGTCGGTCGCCTCCCAGGCGCCGAAACCGTGGCCGGTGATCCGCAAGCTCTGGGAGGAGTCGTTGTGGAAGTCGCTGTACCAGCCGGGGGCGACGGCGAGATCGACGCCGAAACGCTTGCCGATCTTCCGCAGCCAGCGCGCCTGGATATAGCCCTCGTAGAGATCGCTCGGCAGATCGACCCCGGCCGGGGCGTCGATGAGCGTGCCGCTGAAGCCGGGCGTGATCAGAAGCGGGGAATCGACCGTCGGCGCCGGCAGGCCGAGGGTCAACGATTTCTCGAGCACCGTCAGCCCGAGGCCGTTGCTGCCGAGCTTGGGAAGCTCCGTCACGGTGTAGATCGCCTGCTGGAGCATCCCCGGCTTCGCCCCGGGGGGGAGCTTGCGCCCTGCGGGGGGCTCAAACTCCTGCCGCGGCTGCCCCGGCGGCGCCAAGTCGTCGAGGAGGAGAGGCTCTTGGAGATCCTGGGGATCGCCGATCGCAGCCAGGCGGACCCGACCGGGCACGAACGCATCCACCGCCGGCAGCGGCACCGCGACGTCGATCCAGCCAGCGTCGTCGTCGATCGTCGCCGGAAGCGGAGGCGGGAGCGGGAGTGGGAGCGGGAGCGGAGGCGGAGGCAGAAGAGGGAGCGGCTCGTCAGCGGCGAACGTCGGCGCTGCCATCAGGAGCACGGCGAGAAACAGAAAGGTAGCGACGTGATGGTGCAAGCGGGGATCTCCGGGCTCTGGGCCCGTCAGTAGGCCAGACCGAGGCGGATCATCCAGGTGTCGTCGAGATCCTGAATCTGCGGGGGACCGTCGACGAAGAACAGCTGCCGGTAGAACACATAACCGACTTCGAGATGGCCCGATAAGCCTTGCGGCGTCTTCGGTACGAGCTCGCCGCCGAGGACGATGCGGATGTCGTTGTAGTCGAAGGGGGAGATCTGGCCGGTGGAGCGGCGGAAGGTCCAGGCGCCGCCGCCGTACTCTCCCGCCACGTAGCCCCACAGCGAGCGGTTGGCCACTTCGCTGAACCGCCAGGCCGCCTTCGGGGTGGGGAAGAGGATGTCGTACCGGGCGTTGGCATTGGGCACCCAGGTGAGGCCGACGACGGGGAGCAGCTTGACCTGGTTGCGGTCGAGGTAAACGATCCCCGCCTTGCCCGTCATCGTCGGCGTCAGCTGGAGCGTGCCGACGGCCCGCCCCATGATGCGCCAGCTCTGTGACACCATCACGTCCCAGTTGGTGTAGATGCCGGTGCGGATCCCCAGTTCGGCCCCGAACAGCGGTGTGAACTGCGGGTTCCAGGCCGCGTCGACGAAGACGTCGTACGTGCTCGGCGGGAGATCGGCGAGCATCGTCTGCGTCGTCTGCGGTCCGTCCCACAGCTGGAGGCCGAAGCCGGGGGTGATCAAAAGCGGGGCGTGGTTCAGATTGGCCTGGGAGTCGTGGAAGAACGGGATCGCGAACGTGGCGGAGGTGTCGAGCTCGTTGACCCCGACGCTCGTGCCGTCGCCGCTGCCGTACAGATAGGCCCAGCTCCCGCGCACGCCCTGGAAGACGCGCATCGTCTGCTGCATCGTCGGGCTGGCCATGATCGCCTGTGGCGAGAACGACGATGCCGGGGAACCTCCCGGCGGGGCTCCGTAGGGGGGTGCCTGCGGCGGGACCAGCGACGGCGCCGCGGTCGAGTAGCCTGGATAGCCCGGCTGACCGGTGAGCGCGGAGGGGGCCCAGTTGCCCGCCTGGGGCGCGGCGGCAGGGAGCTGCGGACCCTGAGGAGCGTAGGGATCCCACTGGGTCGGCGGCGGGGCGAGATACTGCGCCGGCATGACCCGGTCGAGCTGCGACGAAGGGGGCGTGGGGAGCGACACCGTCTGAGCGTCCGTGACCGATGCCCCTGCCCCGAGCGCGCACAGCAGCGCCACAGTCAGGCTCCGCGCGGCGATACGGATTTTCGAGCGCACGGATCGATCCCTTGCCGGGCCGGAAAAATATTGATGGGATGGAGGGATGCGAGTCGACAGCCCGGGGGGGGTACCACGCCATGCGCCGCAGGGTCAAGGTCGTACCCCAATCCGGAAACTGGTTTGGGGGGACTGCCGCTTCCGGGGAGAACTGGGTAAGGAGGGAATCGGCCTAGCTGCCCGTGGTAAAAGTCATTCCTGCCCTTTTTCCACTCGGTCGTCTTGATCCACAGCCTGCTAGCCCCTCAATCCCGGCGTCGCCCGGAAGGACGCATCCGTGCCAACCGATCGAATCGTCGATCCCGAGCCGTTCGATCGCACTGGCTTGGAGCGGGCCACCGGCTTGGCTGCCATCGAGGTCCTCGCGGAGGTGGCCTCGACGATGGAACGGGCCCGGTTCTTGGCCGCTGAACCGGGCGTGCGGTTGCCGCTGGCGGTCGTCGCCGATCGGCAGACCGCCGGGCGGGGGCGGCGCGGGGCGGGATGGTGGCAGGCCCCAGGGAGCCTGGCGACGAGCCTCGTCGTCGATGCGGCGCGGGTGGGAGGGGAGGCAAACGGGCGCGTCACGCCGCTGTGGTCGCTCGCCTGCGGCGTGGCGCTGGCCGAGAGCCTCGCCCTCCTCGAGCCGGCGGTCGACGCGCGGGTCCGCTGGCCCAACGACGTCGTCGCCGGCGGTCGGAAGCTGGCCGGCATTCTCGTCGAGACCGCACCGGGGGGACGGGTGATCTTCGGCGTCGGTGTGAACACGACCGGATCGGCCGCGGACGCCCCCGAGAATCTGCGGGGCCGGGTCGCGACGCTTCTCGACCTCACCGGCAGGCCTATGCCGCGCGCGCGGCTCCTCGGCGTCTTCGTTCCCCGGCTGCTCTCCCTCCTCGGCGAGACGGCGCGCGATCCGGGGGTGCTCGTGGAGCGCTACCGGCCACTGTGCAGCCTCGTCGGCACCGTCGTCACGGTGCACCGCGACGATGGGCGCCGTCTCGTCGGCGTCTGTCACGGGATCGATGCCGACGGGGCCCTCGTGCTCGACACCGCGGTGGGGATGGTGCACCTGGTGTCGGGGAGCCTCACCGATCCGGCCGACGTCTGGCGGGGCGCGCCCTCTTGATGCCACCCCCCTGCCGGGCCACGGCCTGACCGCCGCGCCGGCTGCGGCGCGGGCCTGTCCGCAGCGCCACGACACACACCTCCCGGCCCCCGGTGGAGAGCTGCCGGGCCCGCGGCGTGAATCCCCAGGCGCGGAATTGCCCGAGCCAGTCGTCGAGGCCTGTGGCCCGCGACCAGTCGGGGATCTTGAGCGTGGCGATGATCCCGCTCGCCCGCGAGCCCGGGGCTGTGACGACGCGACCGACCGCTTCGAGGGTGCTCGTCGGATCGATGTTCATGTCGGCAACGACCCACTCGAATCCGCGCAGGTCGCGAAGCGGCACGTCCCTGGCCCGCTTTCGCCATTGCGTGAAGCCGGGGAGCGCAGCGACGACCGGATCGACGAGGGCCGGGTCGATGCCGACGACCTCGAGGCCACTCTCGAGGAGCCGCTGGCAGGCGCCGCCGGGGGCTGCGCCGAGCTCGCAGGCGTGCTGACCTTCACGGAACTCGACGCCGAAGCTCGCGATCGCTTCGTCGAGCTTGAGCCACGCGCGCGACACCTTGTCGCCAGGGAGGGGCCGGGGATGGAGCCCGCCGGGCCAGCAGGTCGACGGCGAGGAGGCTCTGTGCCAGCCGATCCACCACCGGTCATCGCCGTCGGAGAGGCAGTCGAGGACGAGATCTCCCGGACGGGCGATGCCGATGGTCGCCTCCGGAAAGGCCGCGTCGAGCCCCGCGGCCGTCGCCACCCGGGGCATGTCGGCGACGACGTCGGCCGCGGCGAGGGCGCGGAGATCGCGCGGATAAAGATGGACGGCGTCAAAGCGCGCGGCGGGGAGGCGTTCGCGGAGGGCGGCCAGTTTTCCGGCGTCGTCATCCCAACGGATCTGGCCGTAACACCGGAAGAGCGTGCGGGCGACGACAAGTGAATCGCGCACGCGATCGAGATCGGCGGGGCTCGGATCGAGGCCGGGAGGGAGGCGGAAGGTGACGACCCCCCGCCGCCAGGCGCCGCGGGTCGATCCGGGCAGGGCCTGCGCCATTCTGGCGGCAACGACATCCTCGGCGCCGGCCTGGCAAGCGACAAGAAGATACTCACCGCGTGGTTCTGGGTCGTTCATCCGGCCACTATGGCCTGAGAACGGGCCGGACGGAAGCGGCCGTGCCGGAAAAGATGGGGACGAGCGCAAAAATCAGGCCGGCCCGGGCGCCCAAGGGCCCGGGCCGGCCTTTCTCGTCTGGTCAGGAAGGGTTCCCGGCTCGGTGCCCGCCCGCACGGCCTAAGGCCGCGGCGCGGATCGTCGCCGGAAAGGAATTACTTCTTGCCCTTCTTCTTGGCAACCTTCTTGGCAGCCTTCTTCTTCTTCTTCGCCATGGTGATGGCTCCTTGCCTCGAGCGCCCGAACTCAAACCCTCGACCGATCCCTCGGGCACTCTGTTGAAGGGACCGGACGACGTACCGGAAACGGATCCGATTGAATGGTCTCGTCGGACCCCGTGTCGGCGGGTCGACCATGACGCCTCGAACGCATCACTATGAGAGTTGTGAAGGATGACGCTGAAAACTGTCAAGAGAAAATCGTGGAGAGCTCACGATTTTTTTCGTGGCGAGTCGTCATCGATCGTCGCGTATCGATCGCAGCGCCGTCGCGGTGGACGTCGCGGTGGACGCCGCGGAGCGTGTCAGCGACGCGGCTCTGATGAGCTCTGCGAGAGTGATTCGATCCACGCATTGAGCATCGCGCACTGCTTGGCGAAGTCCTGCTCCCCGACGCCGAGCGGGCTCTTGAAGAACGGCGCCAGACCACGGAGCATCCCGCGCTCGCCGCCGCGCCAGGCGCGTTCGGTGAGGCGCACCAGATCGATGACCAGCGGCGCGGCGAGGATCGAATCGCACCCCTGCCACGTGAACTGGAACGTCATCGGCGTGCCAAGGAAGCCGCGAAAGTGGACGTGGTCCCAGGCCGTCTTCCAGTCGCCCAAGGAACGGATGTACTCGATCGAGACGTGGGTCTGTGGGGGATAGCCGAGGATCGAGGCGAGGAGGTGGTCCTTGCTGCGCACCTTGGCGGCCTTGTTGCGCGGGTCGTCGAGCACCTTGCCATCCATGTTGCCGAAGATGTTGTGCCCCACCCAGCTCATCACTTCGAGATTGCGGGCCGCGAACATCGGCGCGAGGACGCTCTTCAGGAGCGTCTCGCCGGTCTTGCCGTCGCAGCCGGCGTGGGGCAGGCCGCGCTCGAGGGCGAGCTCGCACAGGGCCGGCGGCGTCGAGCCGGTGGAGGGGGTGAAGTTGACGTACGACGCGCCCGCCTCGAAGGCCGCCACGGCATAGAGGCTGCTCGCCGGCAGCGGGCAGGCAGCGGCATCCCCGAGGAGCGCGGCGACCGCGCTCCACCGTTCGGGGATCGGCCGGCCGGCGGGGGGCTCGGTGGAGGCGACGTTGACGACGACCACGTGCCGGAGGTTGTCGTGGGCCGCGAAGGCTTCGATGTCGGCGCGGATCCGGTCGATCGCCTCCCGGGGAGTCTCGACGACATTCGCGACCGAGGGATCGGCGAGCTCGCGGATCTTGTCCCCGGCGGCGACGACGGTGCCCGGGCGGAGCCGCTGTTCGATGGTGGCGAAGGAATCGGCCGCGGCATCGAGCACCTCCGGGGTGATCGCCCGGCTCTCGACCCACATCCGCCGCGCCTCGTCGGCGAGATGGCCGGGGCGGATGTCGTGGCCGCCGATGACGATCTCGTCGAAGTCGACCAGATCGAGCGGCGCGCAGGGTGAAAGCGCCGTCACCAGGCCGTACGGCTCGGTCGCGCCGCGGGCCAGGGCCGCCAGACCGGTGATCACGGTCGTCGCTACGCCCCCTTTGGCGCCGATGAGCCACAGCCCCGTGCGGCCGCGCGTGCGGCTGGCGGGGAGGGAGTCGGTTCGCGGGGAAGAATCGCCGTGAAGGGCTGCCATGGTGGGGAGCATTCCTGGGGTCGGTGGAGCGTGCGGCGGCTGCGGGACAGTTATCGCGGTGGTATCATGCACGACGCGCCGACAGCACGCAAAACGCTCCCTGTTTCCCCTCTCCTATCGGCTCCTCACCCGCACCATCCCCACCCGCATGTCCCACCCCTCGCCCGTGTCTGCCCCGCGCCGCCTCCCTCTCGCCATCGCCACGAGGATGCGCGCCCTCGAACCCTCTGCCACGCTCGCCATGGCGGCCCGGGCCCAGGCCATGGCCGCGGCGGGGGTCGATGTCATTGATCTGTCGGTCGGTGAGCCCGACTTTCCCACTCCCGACCATATCTGCCGGGCCGCCGAGGCGGCGATCCACGCCGGGCGGACGAAGTACACGCCGGCGGCCGGCATCCCCGATCTCCGCAAAGCGGTGGCCGCCGACTACACCCGCCGCACCGGCTTGGCGGTGACGGCACCGCAGGTCGTCGTCTCCAACGGCGCCAAGCACGCGCTTCACAATGTCTTCACGGCGCTCCTCGACGAGGGGGACGAGGTGATCGTCCCTGCTCCTTACTGGGTGAGCTATGCGGAGCTCATCAAGCTCACCGGAGCGCGGCCGGTGATCCTCCCGACGCGCCTCGAGGATGATTTCAAGCTCCGTCCGGAGGCCCTCCGCGCCGCGCTCACCCCGGCCACGCGGATGCTCCTCCTCTGCTCGCCGAGCAATCCCACCGGGGTGGTCTACTCGCCTGAGGAACTGGGGAGCCTCGCCGACGTGGCGATGGCGGCCGACCTCTCGGTCGTCGCCGACGAGATCTACGACCAGCTCGTCTTCGACGGCCGGAAGGCCGTCTCGTTCCCCACCCTCCGCCCCGGCCTCGCCGATCGCACCGTCGTCGTCGCCGGTGTCAGCAAGACCTACTCGATGACCGGCTGGCGGATCGGGTGGTCGATCTGCCCGGAGCCGCTCGCCAAGGCGATCGGCAATCTCCAGAGCCAGGAGACGAGCAATCCCTGCAGCATCAGCCAGCACGCCGCGGTGGCTGCGCTGACCGGCCCTCAGGAATGCGTCGCCACGATGAACGCCGCCTTCCAGGCCCGCCGCGACCTCGTCGCGGCGCGACTCCGGGCGATCCCCGGCGTTCGCATTCCCGACATTGGCGGCGCCTTCTACGCCTTCTTCGACATCAGCCCGATCCTCACTCGCGGCACCCATGGGATCACGACGAGCGCCGCCTGGTGTGAGGCACTCCTCGAGAAGGAACATGTCGCCCTCGTGGCCGGGAGTGCGTTCGGCGCCGAGGGGAACGTGCGGATGAGCTTCGCTTCGAGCGAAGAGAAGCTCGAGCGCGGCCTCGACCGGATCGCCCGCTTCGTGGGAGCGTAGTCGGGCCCGATCACTCCAACTCCAGGGCGCGGAGGTCGCGGAACTCCACCTTCATCGAAAGCCCGCCATGGATCTGGAGTCCGATCGGGGCCGGGTCGGTGTATTTCGGCGACGTGTACTGCGACACCGGCTCGCCGTTGAGCCAGACGGTGAACGTGTCCCCTTGGGCGCGGATCCGGATCCGGTTCCAATCCCCCGGCTTGAGCAACTCGCCGGCGCGCTTGGCCTGCGCTTCTTCCGGATAGTTTCCGACGTAGAACGAACAGGTCATGTCGCGCTTGAGGCTGCGCGAGACGCCGATCTGCAATTGCAATTCCGGCTTGCGGACCATGAACCCACTGTCGATCTCCCCTTCGAAGCGCACCTCCCCTTCGAGGATCACGTCGCCGTAGGCCTTCTCGGTGTAGAGCATCGAGCCCTTCTTCTCGGCGTCGTTCTCGCCGACAAGGATCCCGTCGACGACCTTCCAGTGGGGTTCGGCGGGGGGCGTCCAGCCGGTGAGATCCCGGCCGTTGAAGATCGATGGCAGGCTTGACGTCGCCGGGATTTCCTCGGCGCGGAGGATGGGCGCGGCGGTGGCCACGACGGCGGTGAGGAAGACGGCCAGGGCGCGGGGGAGCGGGTGGGGCATGGGTCAGTCTCCGGCGAATGGTGGGCGGCAGGACACGGTGCGCCGGGACTCTGGCGCGCGGCGGGAAGTATAGACTCGCCTTGTTGGCTCGATCGATGTGGATGCCGGATGGATGGCGCGGGGGCGACGATGGATTCGACTGCTGCGATCGTGCTCGCCGGTGGACGTTCGTCGCGATTAGCCAGCGCCGGGATCGTGTCCCCCGGCGGCAAGGCGGGGCTGGTGCTGGTGGGAAAGCCCCTGCTTGAGCGCGTCTGCGGGCGGGTGGGGTGCGTGGCGCGGAAGATCGTCGTTGTGGCGGCGCCGGGGCAGGAGTTGCCTCCCCTCCCTGGGTCCGTGGAGGTGGTGCGCGACAGCGCCCCGGGGAGCGGGCCGCTGGCGGGGATCGCCGACGGGCTGCGGGCCCTCGGCAACGCTGCACCGACGGTGCTCGTCGTGTCGTGCGACGTGCCGCTGATTCATCCGCAGATCCTCGGGCTCCTGCGGGAGAGGCTCCTGACAGGCCCGGGAGCGCCGCTGTGGGTGGTCCCAGAAGTGGGGGGGCATCTTCAGGTGCTCGTGTCGGCGGTCCGGCCAGCGGTTTTGGCGGCGATCGAGTCTCACCTCGCGGCAGGCCGGCGCGACCCGCGGTCGCTGGTGGAGAGGCTCGGCCGGGCAGGCAGAGCGATCGTCGTGCCCGAAATCGACCTTCGCGGTGCTGATCCGGGTCTGTGGAGCTTCCGCGACCTCGACACGCCGCGGGACCTGGAGGAACTGGGAGATTTTCTCGCGTCCGGGGGGCAAAGCTGACCTACGGGAAATCAGGGGGGCACTCCTATACTCCGCCCCATGGCGACGCGAAACACCCCAGCGCATGAGGCTGACGGGCGCCCGCGGGGCCGCCGGGCCCTTCGCTGGGCGGTGGTTCTGGCGGCGCTCGGCGCCGCGGTCTGGTTCGCGCCGGCCGCGGTGGTGAAGACGCCGCTGCGCGACTGGCCGCTGGCCATGGCGCTGGCCGGCATCGACGGCGGGATCTCGAGCCGGGCCGCCACCTGGAATTGGTTCGGAGCGGTCGAGTACCGCGATGTGATGCTCGTCGACCGCGGCGGCCGACCGGTCGCTGCCGCACGGCGGATGATCGTTGATCGTGGCCTGCTCAAGTTACTCGTCGACCGCAGCGATCTGGGGACGGTGCGGCTGGTGGGGGGGGAAGCGCTTCTCGAAGTGCGGCGCGGGGGAAGCGGAATCGAGGATCTCCTCGCCCCGTGGATCGCGGCGGCGGCCCGGGCCGGATCCTCGCCTTCGCTGGAGATCGAGGTCGTCGACGCCACGGTCGAAGTGGTCGACGTCGAACGGGACGACGCCTGGCGGATGACGGAGCTGATCGCGGCCGGAAGCATCCGGCCGGGGGCGACGCTGGCGGGCTGGACGCTCGCTGGACGGGTGGTCCACACCGGGGCGCCAAAGCGCGATCTCGCGGCGGCCTTCGCCGCGCCGCCGTCGGCACCGAACGATCCCCCTGCGCCGTCGCGGCTCGATCGGACGACGATCGTCACCGCCGCTACAGCGAGCCTGGCGCGGGCCGGCGGCTGGTCGATCTCCTCCCCGAACGACCCCGGAGTGCCAACTCCTCGCTCCCTCGCCGTGGCGGGCAATGGGGTGCCACTCGACCTGTCGCGGGTCGTTGCCGCCAGATTCGATCTGCCCCGCGTTCTCGAGGGGACAGCGGATGTCCGTCTCGACATCCAACTCCCTTCCGCTACCGCTGCCGGACAGGGTCTGCGTGTGGCCGGGCGCGTCGACGGCGTCCGGCTCGCCGTCTGCCGGGCCGACACGCTCGAACGACTTGTGGCCCTCGAACGCTGGGAGGCGCCGGTCGACGTCTCGATGGACGGCTCGAGCGTCACGCTCCGCGATTGCCGGATCGAGTCCCCCCTGTTTCGGGCGGAGGCGTCGGGACGGATCGGTCTGCCCCAGGGGACCGCCTGGGAGTGGGCCGAGTTGCTCATCGGCGACGACTTCGCGCTGGCCGTCGATATCGACCTGGCTGCGGCGTCGCGGAGCGTCAGCGGTGGACTGCTCGTCCGTCCTGATGTCCGGGTTGCCGGCGGGCAGCTGCAGATCGCCGCGGCGGGGCGGGCGGAGGGGACGGAGCGCGTTCTGGAGGTCCGCGTCGGGGCGCGCGATCTGGAGGTGGTTCAGGGGACGAGGCAGCTCCGCTGGCCGGAGCCGTTCGTCGGTTGGCTGCGCTCCCGGCGTGGTGCCGGACGCGGGGAGCGGCTCCGCGTGGAGGAGGCGCGGTTGGCGACGTCGGCCTTCGAGGTGTCGGCGTCGGGCACCACCGAGTCGTCGGATCTCCAATGGACCGTCGACCTCGGTCGGCTCGTCGCGGATGCCGGCGAGGTCCTCGATCTCCGCGACGTCGACCTCGCCGGCACCACGCGCGGCCGGGCCACGCTCCAGCGGGCACCGGCCAACGGCGCGGCGACCGCCTCGCTCACCGGCAGTGTGACCGGCCTCCGCTGGCTCGCCGCTGGTCGCCCCGACTGGATCGACGATGAGATCACGCTCGATGCCTCGGCGGCCGGATCGATGGCCGATGGCACGATGGTCATCGACACGGCACGCTCGGCGTTTGCCGCGGCGGGGGATCGCCTCGAGGTGAACGTCTCCGGAGGAGCGTTGGTCGATCCCTCCCTCCTTCCGTCGCTGATCGGTCTGGCCCGTCAGCGCGGGGCGTGGCTGCGGCCGGCGCCGACCTCGACGGGGATCTCGGCCGATTGGTCGCTGCAGGGGGATCTGGCCCGCTGGCAGGCCCGGCTCGCGGCGCTTCTCGGCGATGCGGCCCTCCCGTCGACCCGTCTCGGCGGCACGGTCGAGGCCTCGGCGTCGCTGTCAGCCCACGGTGAATCGTGGCAGGTGACCCGGGCCGGCGGGGAGGTCGAGAAGCTCGACATCGACGGCGGGCGGATCGTCGAGCCGAGGTTGGTCGCCACGGCCGCCGGCACGATCGATGCCGCCAATGGCCGGGTCGACATATCCTCCGCCGAGGTCCTGACGGCGAGCCTCTCGCTGCGGACGGGCGGATTGACGATCCTTCCGCTGCCGGCTGGCCGGCCGACCCCCAGCGGCGCCTGGCGCCCTTGGGATGATCCGGGCCGATGCCGTGGCCGCGTCCAATGGCAGTGCGATGTGGGGAGGATGGCGTCGTGGTTTGTCGACCCGGTGACGGTCGAGCGCTGGCCTGCGGCGGGGCGGGTGTGGGGCACGGTCGATCTCCAGGAGACCCCGGCGGGGCTCAATTTCCTCGTCGATGCCACCGGTAACCAACTCTCCCTCTCGACGACCACCGATCCGCGATCGTCGGCGCTGATCGATCCCACGGGAGCCCCGGCGCGTGAGGTGTGGGCAGAGCCCAGGGCCCGGCTCCTCGTCGAGCTCACCCGCGCGCCGGTCGGCGACGCGCTGGCCATCAACCGACTCGTGCTCGAGTCGTCGACCGTGGCCGCGGCGGCCGTGGGGACGGTCCACGAGTGCTCGTCGCGCCCCCTCCTCGATGTTGGCGGTACGCTCAATTACGACTGGGGGATGCTCTCCCGGCTCCTCCTCCCCTGGACGGGAGGTCGCCTCGAGCTTGCCGGCGGCGCGGCCCGTCCCTTCGCTCTGCGGGCGCCGGTCGAGCCGCTTGTCCGTCTCGTCCTCGATGGCGTCGCGCCGGGCGGACGGACGGCGGCGCCGACCGTGGTCGAGGATCCACCGGCGCCCACGACCGAGGTGCCGCTCCCCGAGAACTGGCTGGCGGCGATCCGGGGCGGGGGGCGCGAGGCCGATCCCGAGAGGCCGGTCCGGGCGGCGCTGCCGGTATCGCTCCAGCCTCAGGCGCGCAACGACACCGCCGCCTGGCTGCGGAGCCTGTCGATCGATTCCTCGACGACCTGGTCAGCCGGGGCCCTCGAGGGGATGCGGCTCGACGCCGGTGAGACGCCGCTGCGGCTCTTCGAGGGGCAATTGGCCCTCGGGCCATTCGATGTCGGCTTCGGCGGCGGCCGGCTGCGCGGCGCGCCGTGGGTGCAACTCCTCCCGGCGCCCGGAGAGCTCATCGTCCCGAAGGGGAGGCTCGTCGAGCGGATGGTGCTCGCCGGGCCGCTCGCCGATCGGTGGATGAACTGGATGTTCCCGATCGTCGGCCGCTCGATGCGGACGCAGGGGATGGTGAGTGTCGACGTGGCCGGGGCCCGGCTCCCGCTTTCCGATCCCTGGGGCGGGGATGCCGCCGGGGAGATGGTGTTTGAAAATCTCGAGGTCACCCCGGGGCCGCTGATGGCCCCACTGGCAAATCTCGTCGCGAAGCTCCAGGCGGTCATCGATCCGCGCTTCGCCTTCGGCGACAGGGCGGTGCTCCTGCGGGTCCGCCCCGAGCCGGTCCGCGTCCGCCTCGCCGCGGGGCGTGCCTGGCATGACGGCCTGGTGATGGACATGGGGCAGCTGCAGCTCCGCTCTGCCGGGAGTGTGGGGGCCGACGGGACCCTCGCGATGGTGGTCGAGGTCGGTTTCCGGGGAGACCTCGTCGCAGGCGCGCCGCAGCTGGCGAAGCTGCTGCGGACACCGCTGGTGATCCCGCTCAAGGGCACTTCCGATCGGCCGCAATTCGACGCCGGCGCCATCGACGGCCTCATCGCCCGGATCGTCGACAACACCGCCGAGGGGATCATCAAGGACGGCTTCGAACGGGGGCTCGATGGGCTCGAGGAGCTGTTCGGCAATCCCCCTCCCGCGGCCCCCGCGCTCCCGCCGCGCCCCGTGCCACCGGCAACGGCCGTGCCGGTGCTGCCGCCACTCCCCCCGTCGTCGCCCCCCGAAGCGCCCCTCTCGTTCTAGGGCGGGCGGAAACCGGGCTCGATCAGGCCGCCGAGCAGCGCCAGGGGGATGCGCGGTGAGCGGCGAGTCGATCAGAATCCCGACCGCAGGGCGCCGTCGCGGCGGAGGCGCCGGTCGGTGGCGGCGATGAGGTGCTCCAGTCGTCGGGCGTAGCTGTGGTGCTCGACCTCGAAGCGGTGGCGCGGGCTGTCGACGTAGTCGATGCCGGCGGGGCGGGGTATGCCATCGCCCGGTTGGCCACGCTTGCGATGGAGGAATGCCGCGGCGCGGGGCGATCGCTCCGTGGCCAGGGCCATCCGGGCGATGAGCTGGCCTTGGAGATCGGTGAGGCCCCATTGACCGCTGTCGGGCTGGATCAGGCCGCAGACGGCGATGTCGTCACGCGTGGGATGGAGGGTGTGGAGGAAGAGGCGCGGGGCGCCATCGACGGGATGGAGGTGGGTGGGGTCGATGAACGGCAGGGAGAGAACGTAGCCGGTGGCGCAGATCACGACGTCGAACGATTCCTGTGAACCGTCGGCGAACGTCGCCATGTCGCCTTTCAAGCGGCGCACGTCACCGCGCGGCACGAGGGCACCCGAGTCGATCCGGCCAAGGATCTCGGAGTTGATCACCGGGTGGCTGTCCCAGAGGCGGTGATCGGGTCGGGGGAGCCCGTGTTTCCAGGAAAGACCGATCGCCCGGTCGATGGCGCGGAGGCTCACGATGCGGCGCAGCCATGTCGGGGCACCCATCGCCAGAAGCCGTTCGCCGCGGAGATCGGCGGGGCGTCCCATGATGAACCGCGGCACGACGTGGTAGCCGCGGCGCGTCGAGTGGACGGTGCTCTCAGCGTGTCGGGAGCACTCCACGGCGATGTCGCAGCCGGAGTTTCCCCCGCCGATGACGAGGACGCGCTTCCCCGCGATCGCCACCGGATCGACCGGCGAGTTGTAGTGGCAGGCATGGAGGAACGGCCCCTCGAATCTTCCGGGGATGTCTGGCCAGCGTGGTGTGTGGTTGTGGCCATTGGCGATGACGAGGCCGCGGCACACCAGCGCCCCGCCGCCGGTGGAGACCGTCCAGCCGCCGTCGGGGCGGGGCGTGACCCCGTCCACCGGAGAGCCCGTGCGGATGTGGGGCCGGAGCGAGAAGTGGTCGGCGTAGGCGCGGAGATAGGCGAGGCAGCGATTGTGGTCGGGGTAGGCGGGCCACTGCCGCGGCATCGGGAAGTCGGTGAAGGCGGTGAGCGATTTCGAACTGATCAGCCGCGTCGACGCAAACACCGCCGAAGCGCCCGAGCCGAAGTACCAGTTGCCACCGATGTCGTCTTCCCTTTCGAGGCACACGGCTCGGATCCCAAGCGCCAGGAGATTCTTGAGCGCCGTCAGGCCCGACGGCCCCGCGCCGATGACACACCACCGGTCGTCGACGCCAGACGGGCCATTCATCCTCGGCTCTCCGAGAGGGCTCGGACGAGGCGGTCGAGGTCGTCGTCGGTGTGATGGCAAGCGAGGCTCGCGCGGACGAGGCTGCCACCGGCCGGGACGCTCGGCGGGCGGATCGCCGGCACGAACAGGCCGTCGTCGGCGAGCCGCGCCGCCAGAGCGACCGCCCCGTCGGCGCTCCCCACGATCACCGGCACGATCTGGGCCGCCGCGGCGCCGAGATCAAGGCCGGCGGCCCGGAGCCGATCGCGGAACGCCGTCGCCTTCCCGAGGAGCGTGGTGCGGCGCTGGGGCTCGGCGGCGAGGATCTCAACCGCGCGCAGCGCGGCCCCAGCCACGGCGGGGGGATGGGCCGTGGAGAAGACCCAGGCCCGGGCGGAGTGGCGCAGCCAGTCGACGAGGCGTGGGTGGCCGGCGACGAAGCCACCGGCCGACCCCAGCGCCTTCGAGAGTGTGCCGACGCGGACGTGAACCCCGTCTGCGGTGTCGCTGGCCTCGACCAGGCCGCTGCCGCGGGCCCCGAACACGCCGGTGGCATGGGCCTCGTCGACCATGAGGATGGCGCCGTGGCGTCGGGCGACCGCGGCGAGATCGGAAAGCGGTGCGATCGTGCCGTCCATCGAGAACAGACTGTCGGTGACGATCAATCGGCGCCCCGCCGGCTCGGCTGCCAGGAGCCGGTCGAGGGTGGCAACGTCGCGGTGGGGGAAGACGGCGACTGCCGCGCGCGACAGCCGACAGCCGTCGATGATGCTCGCGTGGTTGCGCTCGTCGCTGAACACGATGTCGCCGGGGCCGACGAGCGCCGCGATCGTGGCCGCATTGGCGGCGAAACCCGAGGGAAAGAGGAGCGAGTCGCCGGTGTCGAGGAGATCCGACAGCGCCGCTTCGAGGGCCGCGTGGGTGGAGGAGTGGCCGCTCACCAGCGGGCTCGCCCCGGACCCGAATCCCTCCCCGCAGGCAGCCCGGGAGGCGGCCTTCGTCAGCCGGACATCGGCGGCCAGCCCGAGGTAGTCGTTGGATCCGAAGTTGAGCAGCGCCCGGCCGTCGAGCTCGATCACCCTCCCCTGCCGCCCCGCGCGGACGCGGCGGGGGCGCTCGAGGCCGTCGCGCCGCAGAACCTCGAGCCGCCCTTCGATCCAGGCCAGGGGCTCCGGCAGCGCGGCGGTGGCGGCGGGGCGCGGGGGGGCGGTGGATGGCGGACGGCAGGTCATGCCGACATTATGTCCATGCCGGCCGGCGTGGCGATGGCCTGCGCTGTGGCATCATCCGGACCCGAGCTGCCGGATCGTGCGGAACTCGGCCGCCGTCACCGGATGGACCGAGAGCCGACTGCCGCGCTTCAGGAGCTCCAGGCCAGCCAGGGCCTTCACGCTCCGGAGCTCGTCGAGCGGGACCGGCCGCGGAAAGACCTCGACGAGCTTCACGTCAACCATCGACCAGACGGGATTCTCGGGGCAAGCCTTGGGATCGAAGTGGTCGTCGTCGGGATTCCAGGCGCTCGAGTCGGGATAGGCCTCACGGACGATCTCGACGACGCCGACGACCGCCGGGGGGGCGCAGCTGGAGTGGTAGAAGAAGGCCCGGTCGCCGACCTGCATCGCGCGGAGGAAGTTGCGGGCCTGGTAGTTGCGCACGCCGTCCCAGCAGGTCGTCTGTTTCTTCGCCTTGCGGAGGGCGTCGATCGAGAAGCAGTCCGGTTCGCTCTTGAGCAGCCAGTGTTGCACGGATGAAGATCCTTGGCCGTCATCAGCCGAGTGGCGCGAGGACGACATGGCTGTCAGCGCGGCGGCCCGAACGGCCCGCCGCCGCCGGGAAGGCCGAGGGCCTGGCGGCGCTTCTCGACCTCACCGAAATACTCGGTCCAGCGGGCCCGCTGGCTCGGAGAGGAGCCGTCGATCATCCGCTTCCGCCAGGTGTTGCGATCTTCCTCGGAGCGCGACGCCGGTCCACCGGCGGTCTGCTGGTTGCCGGCCCGGCCCGCGGCCTGCGCCCCGCCCGCCTGCCCGCCCTGGCCGGCGAGCCCCTGGAACATTGATCGGCTCCCTTCGAAGGCTTTCTGCATCGACTGCATCTGCTTGAGCTGGTCGTCGATGAGCTTCTGCCGCTGATCCGGTGGGGCGGAGAAGTAGGAGTCGACCCGCGTTTCCATCCCCTTCATCATCAGCTTCCGCCCCTCCTCCATCGCCTTCGGCCGGAGGTCCTCGGGGAGGCTCTGGATTTTCGCCATCACGGTCACCATCGTCCCAACCCGGGCGGCGGTTTCGAGCATGTTCTTGGGGGCTTGATCGGGCGGATACTTCGCCGCCGCATCGGCCATCGCGGTCTTCACCTCGGTGAGCCGCGGGTCCTCCTTGGCGCCGAACCATCCCCCCCACCAGGCGCCAGCCGACGCCAGGCCGAGGAGGAGGGCCAGGAGGAGGCTGGCGAGGACGACAGGCCGCCGGCGCGACTCGCTCTCGGCGCTCGATCGACGATTGGCATGGACGGAGGGCATCGGGGGGGCTCCTGTGAGGGGCATCCTGCGAACTCCCATTCTCCCTCCGGGGGGGCGGAGAAGCAACGCCGCTTCAGGCCGATGGAAAACGTGGAAAAGACAAAAAGACGGGGGGGCCGGACGGTTTCCCGTCCGACCCCCCTCGTGCTCGGTGTCGACCGTCAGGTCAGCGACCCGCTGGCCGGTCCTGATCAGCAGCCCTTGCGGCAGCGAAGGAGACCGCAGCCCTTGAGGCCCTTGGCCTTACCGGCGTTGCCGGCGTTGCCGTTGCCACAACCGCAGGCATCAGCGTCGCTCGAGCAGCCCGAGCAGGCATCGCAGGGGACTTCCTCGCAGACCGTCCGGCAAACCTTGACCTGGATCTGCTTGGTGACGCACTTCGGCACGCACACCGTGTAGGAGCAGGTCTTCGTCTCGCAGACGTTGTCATAGAGAGTGACACAGTAGTTGGCCGTCCGCTGCTGCGGGACCATCACCGTGTAGCACACTTCCTTCGAACGGGTCTCGGGGACACACTTGTTGACCGTGTAGGAAGCGGTCCGCGTCTCGCAACGGAACTTCTTCACGCACACGCTCTTCGTGCGGGTCTCGGGAACCATCTTCGTGACACAGTAGGTGCCCGTACGGATCTCGTCACGGCACTTCTGCACCTTCACCGTCCGGGTCCGGGTCTCGGGGACCATCTTGGTGACGCAGTAGTTGCGGGTCCGGGTCTCGCAGCGCGACAGGGTCACGCAGTAGTTCCGGGTCCGCTCCTCGCAACGGAACTTCGTCACGCACTTGGTGCGCGAGCGGGTTTCGCAGCGGCTCTTCGTCACACAGTAGGTGTAGGGCACCTGCTCCGTGGTGCACTCCCACCGGGTGGTCTCGATTTCCTTCGACTCGCAGGTCGGGACCCACGTGCGGCAGCAGACCGTCTTCGGGCAGCAGGGGTTGCCCTCGGCGTCATACTTGCCGTTGGAGGAAATCTCCTTGGCGCTGGTCTCCCAGTGGCCGCCCTTCACGGAGACCGTCTTCATCTCCTTGACGGGGACCCGCTTGCTGACCGTGCGGTAGCCGGTCATCTGCTCGGTGTAGGGGACGCGCACCGTGTAGGTCTCTTCGACCTGCTCGGTGTACGGAACCCGGACCGTGTAGCTGGCCGAACGCTGCTCGGTGTAGGGAACGTTCACCGTGTAGGTCGCCGTCTTCTCCTCCTTGACCGGCACCTGGACCGTGTACGCCTGCTCGACGCACTCGGTGTAAGGAACCTTCACCGTCCAGCTCCGGCTCTTCTCTTCCTTGACCGGCACCATCACGGTGTAGTTCTTCTCGATCGTCTCCGTGTAGGGAACCTTCACCGTATACTCACGGGTCCGGGTTTCCGGCACGTTGGTGTTGACGGTGTAGTTCACCGTCTTGGTGCGCGTCTCGGGCACGTTCACCGTGTACTCGCGGGTCCGCTGCTCGGTGCGGGGGACACGCTTCGTGACGGTGTACGACCGCTCACGCTGCTCCTGGACATACTCCGTGACGTTGACGTCACGGGTTTCGGTGACCCACTCGCGGCGGAGCACCTTGCGGGTGGCTCCACCGGCGGCGGCACCTTCGCTGCCGATCGCACCTTCGCTGCCGATCGCACCTTCGCTGACAGTTCCACCATCGCTGACGATGGCACTGGCGGCGGACGGGGCCTCACCCTCGTCGATCGCGGGCTCGGTGTGAGCCACGCCACCGTTGGCGAGAACCGAACCGGCCTCGATCACGGACTCCTGACCACGGGCAAAACCGCTGCCGGAACAGATGGCAACAGCGGCGACCCAGGGCAGGAAGCCGAACGTCAAACGCTTCTTCACAGAATCCTCCGGATGGAAAGAAAAAAAGGAAACGGTTCGCGAACACTTGGCCGGTCCGTCGCGTGGTCCGCCCACCCCAGATGGAAGGCGTGACACAACTCGAGACCGACCGAGCTCGCCGCTTTATTCCCCTGCCGTTCACATCGCCGGTACGTGGCGAGATCACCGTGATCGTCAGGGTTTGCGCGAGCGGCAAACTCCTGGACAGAAGATCGATCTTTCCCAGTCGGAAAACTCACTGGGGGCGAAAAAGAACCGACCGTGAGGAAGATTCCGGTCGTAGCGGGCAAGCGCCGGTGACGCGGCGATGCGTGTTTGACGCGACCAGGGAGCGCGCCGCGCGGCGTCAAGAAAAAAGTCCGGCCGGGCGCCGCTTGTGCGACGCCCGGCCGGAAGCTCATGCCGGGAGGGGTGGAGAACCGCCGTCATCCCGATCGGGAATTGCCGGAAGTGTCAGCAGCCCGGCTTACTTGCAGCACCCGCTGCCGCAGCAACCGGCCAGCTCGGCCTGCGGGGCACGATCGGCCTCAGCGTTCACGGTGCAGCAGCCTTCTGCCTGGGAGGCACCGGCCTCACAGCAGGAGCAGCGGCACGCGCTGCACGAGCAGGTGCCGCTCTCGCAGCATCCGCAGCATTCGCAGGCATCACACACCGCGCACGATGCGGTCTGACCACCAGCCAGGGGAGAGAGGGCCATGGCGGCCCAGACGAGGAACGTGGACATGAGAAAGCTCCTTGGGAAAGAACGTGAAAGGAAAGGAAACCGGAGAGAAGCCGGAGGGCCATGCAGGGCATGGAGACTCCGGGCCCGGCTTCAGTTCCGCCACACCCCGTAGAGCACCCGCAGCGGACGGGCATGGACCGGCAGCACCGGGCCGTCGATGGCCACGAGCATCCGACCGTCTTCGATCGCCGTCCCGTGAAAGCCATGAGCGAAGGCCTCCGCGCTGGCACGGACGTCGGGTTCGGTGCGGACCGGAACGGCAGGCGCCTCGTCGCGGGGGACAAGTTCGCAGCCGCAGGGATCACCTTGGGCCGACGGCGACTCGCAGCCGTCCGACGAGAGGTCGGTGCCGGCATCGGTGCTCGAGCAGCACGAATCGGTGGCGACTGCCGCGTCAACGTCCGGCCAACGGCAGCAGCGGTGAGGCGCTGCGTCGACCACAGTCGCCGTGTGAACGGGGGCGATGCCCGCAGCCAGGGGCGCGACGACGGTCGGGGAACCGTCGCCACAACACCCGGCGCAGGCACCGCTGGAACCCGGGGACAGGAAGGAGGCGACGACCAAGGCTGCAGCGAGGGCGAGCCGCGACCGTGGGCCCGCGGCCAAAGGCCGGAGGGCACCCCGATCCAGCCCGGTAGGAAGCTGGCACCGGATTCCCTGCGGTCGACCGACCGAGCGCAGACTCATCCCGAGGGAGAGCCACAGGCCCGGATTGGATCGTCGCGGGGTCATCGGAATCCACCTTCTCCTTGCCGCAGCCTTTGCGTCAGAAAAAAAAGACGCGGCCGCCATCCATTTCCTGTCTCGAGTGGGCGTCGCGGCCACCGCTGGGGTACCGCAACGTCCAGCTGATTCTACGGGGGGTGCGGCGGGATGGTTCACGTTGGGAAAGAAAAAACCGGCGGGGATCTTCCCCGCCCCGCTTCGCAGCGATCTCCGATCGATCCGCGCCTGGAGAAGGAGGCTCAGAGCTCCCCGACACTCTGTCGGGCGCAGCGAACAACGACACGGGCCGGGCCCGCGTTCGGGCGCGGGGCGGGAAGAGGCCGGGATGCCATCCGAATCGGCCCGGCCTAGGGCCCGCTTGCCGATGGAGGGAGCGGTCCGGCGCGACGGTTCCCCGCGCCCGTCACCCGACGAGGATCACGAACAGCTCCTTCGGCCCGTGGGCGCCGAGGACGAGGATCCGCTCGATGTCGCCGGTGCGGCTCGGGCCGGTGATGAAGGAGAGCATGCTCGGTAGCGCGCTTTCGTGACGATCGCGGAGGGCGACGAAGGCGTCGGCGAGGGTCGCCACGATCTGCTCGGGCGTGGCGACGACGACATGCACCGGCGGCAGCACCGACAGCGCCCGGCCCCCGCAGGTAGTGCTCGAGACGAGGATCGAGCCGGTCTGGGCGACGAGCGCCTCGCAGCCCGTGATGCCGGCATCACAGGCCTCGAGCGCGTCCTTGGGCGTGGTGGATTCGGCGGCGAGATCAGCCGCCACTGCGTCGGCGTCGTCGACTTTGTGCGTCGCACAGGGAATGCCGGCGAGGATCGGCTCGACGAGCGGATGAGCATGCCAGGCGACGCGCTTCCAGTCGCGCTCGCGGGCGATCGAGAAGAGGAGATCCTGCGCGGCGTAGATCGTCGGCACGTGGTGGAACACGGCCTTGAGCTTGCCGAGATTGTCGGCGAGCAACGCCAGCCGCTCTTCCGGGGTGGCGCCGCCGTCGGGGAGCCAGGGACGCGCGGCCTCGAGGGCGAGCACCGGAAGGCTGCCACGCGGTGGCGGCGCCGTGTGGGGGGTCGCCCCGTGGCCGGAGAGTTCGCCGGCACGCTGGTGGGGACCGGGTCCGGGGACGGAAAGCGCCTCCCGGACCCGCGCGAGGATCGCGTCGCGGGCGTTCATCGGTCGCCCTCGGCGGTGGCGGGGCGGCTGCGCGCCACCGCCGGCAGGGCGCGGTGCCGCCATTGGTCGCGGAAACTCCGCGCCGGGGCCTGCGGCAGATCGCGGCTGGCGATCCAGTCGCGCAGCAGCGGCAGCCGGAGTTTTTTGAGGAGCCAGAGCGAACGGCGGAAGAGCGCCCCGCCGGCGGCAAACAGCAGCGGCCGCGCGGCGACGGCGGCAAACATCCGGTGCCCCATCCGCTCGAGGCGGTTGGGCGCCGCGCGAACGGCGTTGCGTCGGTTGTGGAGGAGATGGTGGTGAATGTCGATCCGCACCGGGCAGGCATCGGTGCAGGCGCCGCACAGCGAGCTGGCCTGGGAGAGGTGGTTCCAGTCGCCGAGGCCGCGGAGATGGGGGGTGATCACCGAGCCGATCGGGCCCTGGTAGGTGGTGCCGTAGGTGAAGCCGCCCACGTTCTTGAAAATCGGGCAGACATTGAGGCAGGCACCGCAGCGGATGCACTGGAGGCTGTCGCGCTGCTCGGGGTCGGCGAGGATCGCGGCGCGGCCGTTGTCGAGGAGGACGATGTGCATCTCCTGCGGGCCGTCGCATTCCCCCGGGGCCCGCGGGCCACCGTAGAGCGTGTTGTAGCAGGTGATCGGTTGCCCGGTCCCGGCGGTGGCGAGCATCGGGAGCAGGACGGCGAGATCATCGAGCCGCTCGACGCACTTCTCGATTCCCGCCAGCGCCACGTGGACGCGCGGCAGCGCCGCGGTGAGCCGGGCATTGCCCTCGTTTTCGGTGATCGAGATCTGGCCGGTCTCGGCGACGAGGAAATTCGCGCCGGTGATCCCCACGTCGGCCTCGACGTACAGCCGGCGCATGTACTGCCGGGCGATCATCGTCAGCTCCTCGGGGCTCTCCGTCGGCGCACTGCCGAGATGTTCCTCGAAGAGCTTGCTGATCTCGCCGCGGCGGACATGCATGCACGGGAAGACGAAGTGGAAGGGGGGCTCGCCCCGCAATTGCTGGATGAACTCCCCGAGGTCGCTCTCCACCACGCCGTAGCCCTCGGCCTCGAGAGCGGCGTTGAGATGGATCTCCTCG
>Ga0114973_10000120_pt1 | contig 51965 bp, 53 predicted proteins | sample M_140807_MF_Meta_FD_87025 | JGI IMG/M metagenome (GOLD analysis project Ga0114973, IMG submission 87025) | Freshwater microbial communities from Lake Montjoie, Canada to study carbon cycling - M_140807_MF_MetaG | ecosystem: Environmental > Aquatic > Freshwater > Lake | place: Lake Montjoie... | reverse complement strand
GACCCCCCTCACCGAAGCTGTTGCAGCTGCCGATTCCCAGGGCCGCTTCCTCAGCAATACCGAGCTCAACGCTGCTTTTGGCCGTTTCGAGCGCGCCAAGAACGCCCTTGAGGCTGCCAAGGCCCTCACTGCCAACGCTGACAACCTGGTGAACGGCGCTGCCCAGGCCGTGTACAACAAGTACCCATACACCACCCAGCAGCAGGGTTCGAACTTCGCCGCCGACGCTCGCGGTAAGGCCAAGTGCGCCCGTGACATCGGTTACTACCTCCGTCACATCACCTACTCCCTGGTGGCTGGTGGCACCGGCCCCCTGGATGAGTATCTGATCGCCGGTCTCGATGAGATCAACCGCGCTTTCGAACTCTCCCCCTCCTGGTACGTGGAAGCCCTGAACTACATCAAGGCCAACCACGGCATCAGCGGCGACGCCGGCGTGATTGCCAACAACTACATCGACTACGCCATCAACGCTCTCGTCTGAGCCTGAGGCCATCGATCAGCCGGCCCCCCGCAAGGGGGCCTTTTTTTGTTGGTGGCCCAGGCGGCCTGGAGCCCTGCTTTCCCTCAGGGACCTTCGGTTGTAGTGGCTTGTTGGTGGGGTCTGGGGGGAGTGTGGTGGGGTTCATCAGGTGGCTCACTGGCGTCAATCCTTTTCGTGCTGATGTCGTCTTGGCCGCCCCGTCAATCGTGGCCGTTGGTTACGGCCCTCGCCGGGCCGACCGAGCCGGCGGGGGCCGATGGCAGCATCAGGGCATGCAGGCATCCCACACGCAGCCATGGCAGGCGAGGAGCACGGCCCGCCGTTGACGGAAGCCGGTGAACCGATCAGCGAGGCGGAGGCCCTGAGGCGACTGCGCCAGACCGAGGACCAATCGCTGCAGTATTACGCCGCCTGGTGGCTGGGCCGGATGCGCAGCCGCCACCCCGACACCGTGCCCCTGCTGCGCTCCGCCCTGCGCCAGCGTCAGCCGCGGGATCCTGGCGCCGGCGTGGAGCACAACGCCGTGGCCCGCAATGCGGCCCGGGCCCTGGGCAAGCTCGAAGATTCCAGTGTGGTGCCCGACTTGCTGGCCGCCCTCGACGACGACGACGACGGTCTGCGGGAGGCGGCGGCCCGGGCCCTCGGTGAGCTGGGAGCGCGTGACGCGGTGGCGCCGATCTGCGCTCGCCTGGCCAGCGGTCCGGCCGGAGCCGGAGCGGCCCAGGCCAACAGCCCAAAGCTCCAGGAACCCTGTGAGGCCCTGATCGAGGCCCTTGGCGCGATCGGCGTGGCCGCTCCGGCGGTGATCAAGGTGATCGAGCCGTTCAGCGCCCACGATCGCCCGCTGATTCGCAGCGCCGCTGCCCGGGCCCTGCTTCAACTCACCGCTGAGGTGCGCTGGGGGGAGGCTCTGCTGGAGCTGCTGGAGCATCCCCAGCTGCAGGTGCGGCGCGCCGCCCTGATGGACCTCGGCGCCGTGGGCTGGCGTCCCGCCCTGGAGCCAATCCGCGCCACCCTGGCCGAGAACAGCCTCAAGCTGATTGCCCTGCGGGGCTTGGTGGAGCAGGGCAGCGGCGAACCCGGCGTGGAGGCGCTGCTGGGCGCCATGGATGACCTGCTCTGACGCCGCCCTGTTCGTTGCCTTTGACATGACCGATTCGCTCACCACCGTGGCCCCCCTGATCGAGGCGGTGGAGCAGGCCGACACCGCGACTGCCCTGCTGGGGGCCACCAGTCGCCTCGCCAGCCACCTGGCCGGCGGGGATTCCCCGGCCCCGGCCGCCATCGCCGCCCTGGTGCAGGTGCTGGGCTTCAACAATCCCGGTGCGGCCGTGGCCGCCGTGGACGGCCTGATCGCCTGCGGGGATGCTGCGGTGGCTCCCCTGCTCGACAACCTGGATGCCCACAACTACGGGGCCCGGGCCTGGGCGGTGCGGGCTCTGGCGGGAATCGGCGATGTGCGGGGCCTGGAGCTGCTGGAGCAGGCCCTCGGCGGCGATATCGGCCCCAGCGTGCGCCGGGCCGCCGCCCGCGGCCTGGGCCAGTTGCGCTGCGACGCCCTGCCAGCTCAGGAGCGGAGCGAGGTTCAGGAACGGGCCCTGGCTGCCCTGGAGGCGGCGGCCGCCGATGGCGAATGGGTGGTGCGCTATGCGGTGGTGGTGGGTCTGGAATCGCTGGCCCTTGATCTCGCGCCCGAGAGCGGGAGCTCCAAGGGGGATCTCAGGGAGCGCGCCCTCCAGACCCTGACACTGCTCAGCGATCCCGATCAGGACACCACGGTGGTGCCGCTGCGGGCTAACCAGGCCCTCGGGCGCCTCGGCCCCGCTGCCTGACCCAGGCATCCCGTACCAAGCATGTCCACCCCTCAATCCTCAAGCGGACCCAGCGGCGGTCAGGCCCCACCCACCCGGGTGCTGTTTGTCTGCATGGGCAACATCTGCCGTTCTCCGGCCGCTGAGGGGGTGTTCCTGCACCTGCTGGCCGAGGCCGGACTGGAGGACTACTTCGCGGTGGATTCAGCCGGCACCGGCGGCTGGCACGTGGGCCATCGGGCCGATCGCCGCATGATCGCCGCCGCCGAACGCCGCGGCATCCACCTTCCGAGCCGGGCCCGGCAGATCGAGGCCGCCGATCTGCAGCGCTTCGACCACATCCTCACCATGGATGCCGACAACCTGGCCGCGGTGCAACGGCTGGAGCGCCAGGCGCCAGGAAGGGCCCGGATCAGTCCCCTGATCGACCATTGCCGCCGGCTCCGCTCCCCCGAGGTGCCCGATCCCTACTACGGGGGTGAGGACGGCTTCGAACGGGTGCTTGACCTGCTTGAGGATGCCTGCGCCGGCCTACTGAAAGACCTGCTGCAGGAACGGGGTCAGGGCTGAGCAGGGGAGCCACCTCGCCGCTGGAACCCAGCCGATCGAACTCGGCAAGGCTGAGCTGAGCGGAAGGCGGAGGGGCAGCAGGCCTGACGGTCGCCTTAAGCCTGGAGATCGCTCACTTCCCCCGCAGCGGCTGGGCCGGGCCAAGCATCCTCAGGCACCCGCGCTCGGAAGAGATCCTCCAGAACCGCAATTACCTCGTCAATCGTGAGGCCATCGGTGATCAACTCGGCGGCATCGTCGGCCTGGAGCAGGGGCGCCACCTCCCGGGTGGAATCGAGGCGATCCCGTTCGGCGATCGTTGCCTCCAGTTCGGCCAGGGGCGGCACCGGGAAGCCCCGCTGCTCCAGATCCAGGGCCCGCCGTCGGGCCCGCTCCGCCACCGTGGCGGTGAGAAACACCTTGCATTCGGCATCGGGGAACACGGCGGTGCCGATGTCGCGGCCCTCCGCCACCAGCCCGCCCCGCTGGCCCATGGCGCGCTGCTGGGCGGTGAGGGCCTCCCGCACACAGGCGTGGGCCGCCACGGTGGACACCAGGGCGGTGACCTCCGGACTGCGGATCGCCGCGCTCACATCGTGGCCATTGATCAGCACCTGCTGCTCGCCATCGGCGCCCCCCAGCAGGCGAAGGTCAAGATCGTGCAGGAGCGGGGCGATGGCCGCCGCATCGCTGGGATCCACCCCTTGCTCCCGCACCCACCAGGTGAGGGCTCGGTACATCGCTCCGGTGTCGAGGTAGAGGAGGCCCAGCCGGCGGGCCAGGGCCCTAGTCACCGTGCTCTTGCCGGCCCCGGCGGGACCATCGATGGCAAGGATCGGGGCGCGGGTCATCAGGAAACGGTGGTCGATCAGGCGGCTGCGGCCGCAGTGCACGGCGGCCGCTAGCAGGGAGAAGCTACCGCTTCGATCCACCGGCACCAGCCGGTGGGGATCGACAACCTCGACGTAGTCGGCCGTGAGAGCGGCTGAGCCGAGGCGTTGGGCCACGGCGGCGATCAGCTGATCGGAGCGATCCTCCCCTGCCTGCCAAAGGGCCTGGGCCGCATCGAGAGCCTCCCCCAGGGCCCGGGCCTGCCCCCGTTCTTCGCTGGCGAGGTAGCGGAGCCGTGAGCTGGCGGCGAGCCCATCGCTCTCCCGCACGGTGGCGCATCCCTCCACGCTCAGAGGCAGGCCGAGATCGGCAACCACCTGTCGCAGGATCACCAGCTGCTGCCAGTCCTTCTCGCCCAGCAACAGGCGATCGGGCTTCACTAGGGCCAGCAGCCGGCACACCACGGTGGCGACCCCATCGAAGTGCCCCGGTCGCGAGCGGCCGCAGAGATGGGCTGTGAGCTGGGGAGGGGGGGTTACACGGGTGAGGGCGATGTCACCTCCGGGATAGATCGTGGCGAGGGAGGGGAGGAACAGGGCGTCAACGCCGGCCGCCTCCGCCAGGGCCCCATCGGCAGCGGGATCCCGGGGGTAACGCTCGAAGTCCTCGCCAGGCCCGAACTGCAGGGGATTCACGAAGACACTCAGGAGCACCCGGGGCGGATTGCCCCCCGCCACCGGACGGGAAGCCCGCTCCAGCAGGGAGCGATGGCCCTGGTGCAACGCCCCCATGGTGGGAACGAAGTGGAGGGGACGTTCGGGATGCTCCCGGCGCCAGAGCGCCAGCTCGGCGCGGGTGGTGATCAATCGCACGCGCTTCACGCAAAAGAAAAGTCCACCTGCCAGTGGCAGGTGGACCGGATGGAAACAACCTGAGGGCTGAAGCTCAGGGAAGCACTTCGAGACGGACAGTGGCTACACCACTGGCGGTGACCCCGAGGTCGCTGGCGGCACCATGGGCAAGGTCAATGATCCGCCCGCCGGAGTAAGGGCCTCGGTCATTGATCCGCACCACAGTCGAACGGCCGTTGTTCAGGTTGGTGACCTTCACACGGGTGCCGAAGGGCAGGCTGCGGTGGGCGGCCGTGTAGGTGCCGGGCCGGAGCACTTCACCGCTGGCGGTGCGGTTGCCATAAAAGCCAGGTCCATACCAGCTGGCTTGCCCCGTGGCGGCAGAGGCGAGCTGATGGAGTCCTTTGGGCGCCGAGGGCATCTGCCTGAGGAACCGATCCTCCCAGGTGGGGGAAGGAGCCACGTCACGAATCACCGCATCGGCGGCTGGCGTGGAGAGGGAGGAGGAGGAAGCGGCCATCGCAGGGGCGATGGTCGCCAGGGGGGTCATCAGGAGGGCGGCGACGCCCAGAAGTTGAGTTGCACGCATGGCAGGCGGAACACGCTGGCTGGAGACCTGGACATCGGAGGATTCCGGGGTGTCGAGGGTGAATTCACGTCCCGCGCCCACAGGGCATCGGGATTGGTTGAATCCGCCGGAGCGAGTTCCTGACTGGAGATAACGACCCCGGCAACGTAATGGCAGCGAACAGCGGCTGAAAAGGCGGGGGATCGCAGCGACGACTGATCAGTTTTCTTCATCTTTTCCTTGGGATCCCTGTACCACTGGCCTGAGTGGCCACGCCCCCGTGGCGCTTTCATCAGTAAATCCGATCCCAGTGATTAGCCAGGCTGATTGTTGAGTGTGGCAATGGCTCGGCCGTCCACCGGTGCGTGGGGCTTGGCGGGTCGAGGGCGGGGCTTCGGCATGTCGGCCGGAGTGGCTGAGGCTCCTGGGTGTGGCCCGGTCTGGAGCTTGCGGCGGCGGCCATGGCTCTGGCGTGCCTGGCGAGCTGCCCGCCCCGTTCGCTTCCAGCCAGGGCGGGACATCGCCGATGCAGGATCGGTTCAGCAGGGCCTGATGCCATGGATTACCGCAGTTCCGGGGTGGATGTCGTCGCCGGGCGCGCCTTCGTGGAGAGGATCCGCGCCAGCGTGGACTCGACCCGCAGGCCGGAGGTGGTGGGGGGGCTCGGCGGCTTCGGGGGGCTCTGTCGCCTGCCCGCCGGCCTGCGCAACCCCCTGCTGGTGGCCGGCACTGATGGTGTCGGCACCAAGCTTGAGCTGGCCCAGGCCCACGGCGTTCACCACGGGGTGGGCATCGATCTTGTGGCCATGTGCGTGAACGACGTGATCACCAGCGGGGCCGCCCCCCTCTTCTTTCTCGATTACATCGCCACCGGCCGGCTCAGCCCCGAGGCAATGGCCGAGGTGGTGGAGGGCATCGCCGATGGCTGCCGCCAGAGTGGCTGCGCCCTGCTGGGGGGGGAAACGGCCGAGATGCCCGGCTTCTACGGTCCCGGCCGCTACGACCTGGCCGGCTTCTGCGTGGCCGTGGTCGAGGCCGACCTCCTGATCGACGGCCGTCAGATTGTGCCCGGCGACCGCATCGTGGCCGTGGCCAGCAGTGGGGTGCACAGCAACGGTTTCAGCCTGGTGCGCCGCATCCTGGAGGCCCGTGGGGTCACATCCGAGACCCGTCTTGGCGGCGATGGCCCGCCCTTGATCGAGACCCTGCTGACCCCCACCCGCCTGTACGCCTCCCTGGTGCAGCACCTGCTGGCCGAGGGGGCGCCGATCCGGGGGATGGCCCACATCACCGGCGGCGGCCTGCCTGAAAATCTCCCCCGTTGTCTGCCTGCCGGCGTCCATGCCGTGTTGGATCCCCACAGCTGGGAGCGCCCCGCCCTGTTTCAGTGGCTGCAGGAGCAGGGTGAGGTGCCGGAGGCCGATCTCTGGAACACCTTCAATCTCGGGGTGGGCTTCTGCCTGGTGCTGCCGCCTGAGGCCGTGGAAACCGTGCTGGCGATCTGCCAGGCCCAGGGCCATCTGGCCTGGGAGCTGGGCCGGGTCGAGGCCGGTTCCACTCCGGCAGATTCTGCCGATTTCGGCGCAGATCAGCCTTTAGCCGGATTGCCGTACTGAGCAAGCATGGGTAGAGAAACAACCGCTCCCTAGGGTCCACACAGTTGCCTGCGCTACAAAGGCAACCTGGGTGATCCTGGTCACGTTTTCCCTAACTCCTGCTATTCCATAACGCTTACCGCATGTTCGATACCTCCACACGCATCACCCGCCGCCGCAGCTCCGCCGGCCCAGTTCCCCCCCAGCGGCCCCAGCAGCCCCGGCCCCGACTGCGTGACGTCACGGGCCAGCGGGAAGGCGGCAGCGGCGGCCAGCGGCCTACTTTCCTCACCCTGCGGGATCACGGCAAGGTTTACGTGGCCGATCTGCCTCGTCTTTCCGATGGGCAGCTCAGCCAGATCGCACGCGAAGCCGAGGAGGTTCTCGAGAGCCTGAATCGGCGCCTGGAGGAACTGCGGAACCAGCTCTCCCTCAGTCAGCTCGACCAGGACACCCGCATCCGTGCCACCACCAAGCGGGATGTGACCGAGCGGTTCCTGGCCTCGATTGCCCAGGAGCAGGACCTGCGTCGCAGCAATCCGGCCCTACGGGCCGCGGCCGGGGAATCCCTGGCGCGCGCCTTCCTTGAACTGGCCCGCCATCGCCTGCCGGGGGCCACATTTGATTCCCTCCTGCAGGAAGCCCTCGCCGCCTGTGATCCCTCCGATCCGGAAGGGCGCTCCCCCACCAGCCACGATCCTCAGGTGCTCCGGCTGCTTCAGGGCAATGAGTCCCCCCAACCCAGGCCGGAGGCCCTGCCGGTGGTCCTCACCCCGGATCCGCCACGCAAGTCGGCCGTCTGAGCCTGATCCCGCTGCAGGAGCGCCGGGATCAGGCGCTCTGGAACGGGTTGGCCGGCATTCGGGCCCTCCGGGTTCCCAGGGCCAGTTGGTCCAGTTCGGCCCGTTGCTTCGCTGTGAGCTGCCAGGTCAGTGCATCAGCGGCGCGATCGGCTTGGGCCGCGCTGCGCAGGCCCACAATCGGCAGGGCCCCATGGGCCCGGCACCAGTTCATTGCCACGGCCGCCGAGCTGGCGTTCCGGGCAGCTGCGATCGCTTCGATGGCCTGTAACAGGGGTTGCAGGTCGTTCCAGAGCCTTCGGAACAGCAGGCCTCTCGGTCCAGGCGGCACGTGGGGGTCCGGCCCGGAGGGCCGGGTCAGCAGCCCCAGAGCCAGGGGGCTGTAGGCGATCAGCTCCACCCCCAGCTCCCGGCAGACGTCCACCACCCCGCCCGGGGCGATCGGCTCCGGCGCCAACAACGAAAGCTGCACCTGCAGGCTGCGCAGGGGCACCCCGCGCTCCGCCAGAATGTTGTGGATCCGCCGCAATCGCTGGGGGCCCAGGTTGGAGACCCCCAGTTCGGCCACCCTGCCGGCCTGCACCTGGTCGGCCAGGCCCTGCAGCAGGGGGGCCTCCTGCCAGGGGGCATAGCGAGCTGTGCTCCAGTGGAGCTGCACCCGGTCGAGTTTGCCCTGCAGGCGCCGCTGCGAGGCCTGCAGGGCCCGATCAAAGCCGCGGCGCCCCAGCCGCCAGGGGAAGGGGGCCAGCTTGGTGGCCACACACAGGTCGTTCCGAACGGCGACGGGAAGGGTGGCTACGAACCTTCCCAGCAGTTCCTCGCTCCTTCCGTTCCAACGACCGGTGCCATAGGAATCGGCTGTATCAAAAACGTGGAGACCCCGCTCCACGGCCCGCTGGAAACAGGCTTCGAGCGCCTGGTCCTGGTCCGGGGTGTAGCCCCAGAGGAACTGATTGCCCCAGGCCCAGGTGCCCACGCCGATCCTGGGCTGGCCAACGGCGTTGGGGGGCATGGCGCAACGGCGATGGAGTCCAGCCGCCATGATCGGATCTTCACCAGCCGATCGGGCCGACCGTGCCGTTCCGCAGTAGCGAACTGATCGATCCTCTCGCAGCGGGCGCGCCTTCAGAGCAGGAGGTGGGTGCTTGGGCCGCCCATCCCTGCGGCCCGGAGGGCACCGACCCGGTTGCCGTCGCCCCCATCCCTGACGGTCTAAGCCCGGAATTTTCAAGCCCCGTCAGCCTGATCCCCGCGGACTCGATTCAGGCTGAGCCCCTTCTCTGCCACCACTGTGGTCGCACCGCCAGCAATGGCATCAGCTGCGAGGGGGCCTGCGTGGCGGATTCGGGCTATTGATCGGGGCCTTTGCGGGCATCCTCACCGCGGAGCGATGTCAGGGGATGTAAAGGGATGTAGAGCTTCCCAGAGTTTCGTCTGATCGGAGGCCAGGCGCCTTAAGGATCCCTTTAGGGTTCGTGAATCGGATCGAATGCGAGGCGTAACCATGGCAAGGCCAAGTTCCCTGCTGGCGATGATGGCCCTGATCGGACTGGCGATGGTCGAGTTGTTCACTCATCTGCTCGGCTGGGCCTGAAACCGGCCCTGACCTGGCCCATCGGCCGGTTTCCCCTCTTCACCGCGTCTCCGCGAACGCTTTAGAACACAAAGGTGCCCTCGCTCGCGGAATGAAGGTCACCCACTGCAACGACGAACATCTGGTCTGCCTCACCTCTGACGAGGTTGCCCTCTTGGTGGATCTCTGCCACGCCGGCGCCTTCTCCGATGAGTTGGTGCAGGAAGGTGAAACGCGTCGCCGTCTGCAGCGTTTCCTCGGGGAGATGCAGAACTCGCTGTTTGAAACCGCCCAGACCGTCTGGCAGCGCCAACGCGGTGAAGACACCCAATCGGTTTCACCCACGATCTCGCACGGCCGTTCCTGAAGTTGGGGGCGGCTGGCGAGACCCGTCCGTGGGGTCAGTCCAACCGCTGGGATGTCCGGGGCTCAAGGTGGCGGCGATGGCCGCTGCTCTCGCTGGCTTCCGCAGCGACTCCTGAGCTCCGCTCGGAGAGGGCCTGCAGGGAAGCGGACCTGCAGGGTCAACCTAGTGGCGGGTTTGAAACCTGCGACCTTCCACCGAGTTCGGCTCAGGGCGAGGCATCGCGGCTGGGGTTGAACCGCTGTTCTGGAGAGATTTCTGCAACGGTTGAGAAGAGGCGGCACCCAGATTCGAACTGGGGGTAAAGGATTTGCAATCCTCTGCCTTACCACTTGGCCATGCCGCCGGCCTGGGAGCAAACTCCCCGGGTCGGATCGTATCAGCCATGGCATGCCTTCCCGTCTGCTGGTTCTGAGCAACGGCCATGGGGAGGATCTGATCGCCCTGCGGCTGGTGGAGGCCCTGCAGCGCCAGCGCCCCGGGCTCTCGTTGTCCGTGTTGCCCCTGGTGGGGGAAGGCCAGTCCTACGCGGCGGCGGAGTTCCAGGGCCTGCTCACCCGGGTCGGGCCGCGCCGTCGTCTGCCCAGCGGCGGTTTCAGCAACCAGAGCTTCACCGGCCTGCTGCGGGATCTGGCGGCCGGCCTGCCGCTGCTGAGCTGGCACCAGTGGCGCATCGTGCGGGCTTGGGGCCGCCGCGGCGATCCGATCCTGGCGGTGGGTGACCTGCTCCCCCTGCTGTTGGCCTGGGCCGGTGGGGGGGCCTACGGCTTCGTGGGCACCCCCAAGAGCGACCACACCTGGGCCTCCCCGCCGCCACCTGGCTGGGGGGCCTCACCCCTGGCTGATGGCTATCACCGGCTCAAGGGCAGCGAGTGGGATCCCTGGGAGTGGGCCCTGATGGGCTCGCGGCGCTGCCGTTTGGTGGCCGTGCGCGATCGGCTCACGGCCCGGGGTCTGCGGCGCCATGGCGTGGCGGCCCTCGCTCCGGGCAATCCGATGATGGATGGCTTCGATCCCGCACCCCTGCCGGCCTGGCTGGAGGGGCAGCGGCGACTGCTGCTGCTGCCCGGAAGCCGCCTGCCGGAGGCCCTCGGCAATCTGAGGCGGCTGCTCGATGGGCTGCCGAACAGCCAGGAGCCAACCACCGTGCTGCTGGCGTGCGGTTCCCGACCTTCCCCCGCCGAAATGGGGCCGCTGCTGAGCGCTGCCGGCTTCCTGGCGGGCTCGCCGCCCGCCGGCAGCGGTGCTGCCGCGGGCTGGCGGCGCGGGGCGGTGCAGCTTCTGGTGGGCCCCGGCTGTTTCAGCCGCTGGGCCGTTTGGAGTGAGCTGGGGCTGGCCACCGCCGGCACCGCCACCGAGCAGCTCGTGGGACTTGGCGTGCCGGCCCTCTCCCTGCCGGGGCCTGGCCCTCAGTTCAAAGCTGGTTTTGCTCGGCGCCAGAGTCGCCTGCTCGGGGGTGCGGTGCAGCCCTGCTCCGCCGCCCCGGAGCTCCAGGGGCGGGCGGAGGCGCTGCTGGCCGATCCGGCCGCCCGGCAGCGGCTGGGCTTGATCGGCCGCCGTCGCATGGGACCGGCCGGGGGCAGTGAGCGGCTCGCCCGGGCCATCACCGGCCAGCTGCTGGATCCGTTCTGAGCCCGGCCTGGCTGCAGGGGATGATGGGGATGTTCCACGATTCACCCCCGCCCGATGCCCGGCATTCCCGAGCGCAGCTACAACGCCGCCTGCGGACGGCTGGCCAGTCGCCTGGGCATCAGTCAGTCGGCCGCCCGGCGCAAGGTGGAGATCCGCTCCGCCCAGGAAGGCGTGCGGGACAGCGCTTCCCGCCAGGCGATCGCCGAGCGGATGCTTGAGGAGGCGAACGCTGCCGGTGTGGACAACGGGTCCTTCCTCACCGCCCAGCTTGAGGCGGTGGGCAACGATGTGAACTTCATGCTTGAGGACTGAGGCCCCGAGGCCCCAGCCCCCTTAGTGCTCGAAGACTGAGCCGAACCGCTGCCGATCGAGATCGGCGAACACTGGGATGCAGGCGAAGCAGCGCCGGGCCAGATCCCAGCGCTCCTCACGGCGCAGCATCGTTTCCAGCCGGTCCCGGGCGGCCAGCAGCCAGCGCACATCGCCGGCGGCATAGGCCAGCTGGGTCTCGCTGAGCTCCTCAACCCGGCCCCAGTCGGAACTCTGGGCCTGCTTGTCGAGCTCCACCCCCACCAGCTCGTTCACCACATCCTTGAGGCCGTGCCGTGGCGCATAGGTGCGGCCCAGACGGCTGGCGATCTTGGTGCAGAAGATCGGATCCACCGCGATCGAAAGATTTTCGGCCAGGGCGGCCACATCGAAACGGGCGAAGTGGAACACCTTCTCGATCGCCGCGTTCTCAAGCAGGGCCTTCAGGCGGGGCGCCTCCCGCTGCCCCCGGGCCAGGCGGATGCAGCTCACGTTGTCGTGGCTGTCACAGATCTGGACCAGGCAGAGGCGGTCGCGGCCATGCAGCAGGCCCATGGCTTCGGTGTCGATCGCCAAGGCCGGGGCGGAGCCGTAGAGCTCCAGCCATTCGGCATCGATGTCGCCATCGAACACGGCAAAGCGGGTCGGCGGCACGCTGGGAGCGGAAGCGCTGCGGGCCTGGGTCATGACAAACGATCGACGGAGACGTGGAAGGTTCATCGTGCCCCAGACCGCGGCCGGGGGCATGGGGGAGAATGCTTGAAATTGTTCGGCAGGCTCCCGATGCCCACGCTGGCTTCCACCCTGCTGCTCACCCTCCTCCTGGCCGTGGGCCTGGTGTTCTTCCTGCGGGCCGCCAGCAAGGACCGCACCACGGTGGTGGAAGTGCACTCGCCCCGCCCCGCCCTTGAGGTGCTGGAAGGCCTCTCCGGCTGGCTAATCAGCCGGGGCTGGCGCACGGAAACCGGCGACCCCGCCCGGAGCCTGCTTCGCTTCCGTGGTGAAGTGGGGGCCAGCGCACCCTTGTCCCTGCTGCTGTCGCTGCTTGGCAGTGTGGGGGCCGCCTGTCTGGGCCTGGTGATCCGCCAGGTGCTACCCCAGCTCGGCTGGTGGCCCCTGCTGCTGGCTGCCCTGGGGCCGGTGGCGGGGCTCATTTACCGCCGCAGAGCCGAGCGGGCCGAAAGCTTCGAACTCCGGCTGATTGAGGGCGACCCCAACGAGGGCAGCACCCTGCGGCTGCGGGCTCACCGTGATGAGCTGATCGCCATCGAAACCGAGCTCGGCCCGACCCTGCAGCTAGCCAGCGATGGCCGCCTGCTCTCTTCGCCGATCTAGGGCTCTCATCACCACCGGCGCCGCCGGCCGGCCGCGGCCCGCTTCCTTCAGGTCCGCCCCTTCGTTCCCTTACTCTCCAGGCCGATGTCTCCGCTCCAGCTCCGCGCCACGGCACGGCGCCAACAGGCTCCCCGGCTCGCCACGGCGCTGCTGAGCCTGGCGGCCCTGGTGGTGCCACTGCCCGGCGCGGTGGAAGCCCAGACCCTCTCCAGCCTGGGGGGCTCCGCTGCGGCTCGGGCGGTGGATCCCCTGCTCGGGCCCCGCACGCCCCTGCCCAAGGACTGGGTGGGCACCCGCGGCGTCAGCCCCAGCATCCCGATCCTGATGTTGGCCGGCCATGCCGATGCCCAGGGGATCGGAGGCTCCGGCACTAGTGGGGAGGCCGTGGGGCTCTACGGAGCCGCACCGATGCGGCCCGGCATCAGCGATGAGCACTACTGGTGCCTGCAGGTGGCCCACGCCGTGGCGGTGCTGGGCCGGCAACGGGGACTCAACATCAACTTCTACATCCCGCCGGTGCGCACCATGATCAGCGGTGATGAGGCCGGCACCAACTGGAGTGTCGGGCGCGACCATGCCACCGCCGGGGGCTACGCCCTGGAGATTCACTTCGATGCCTATGGCAGCGCTGGAGTGGGATCGGGCCTGATCCCACCCCTGGTCCGGCCGTTCAGCACGATCGACGAAAGTCTGGCCCGGGAATTCGGCGGTTACCCCATGAACTTCCGCGACCGGCTCGGGGGGCCCAAGCGGGGCATCGGCCTGCTGGAGGTGGGCAAGCTTGAAGGCCCTCTGGAGGCCTCCCTGCGGGATCCCCGTACCCGGGAGCGCACGATCCAGTACATCGCCCAGCGGGTGGTGTATGCCCTGCAGCGCGGCATCGCCACGCCCGGAAGCACCACCGCCACAGGGTCCTCTCCGGGGCTTCCCCTGCAGCCGCCTCCCGTGGTCGCGGGCCCCTGATCGGGGCAGCGGGGCCGGAGCCAGTCTGCGGGCCCGGAGCCGGCCGAGCCGGACTGCCGCTCAGCCCACGGCCTGATGCGGCGCGCACCGTTCCAACAGGGAGCCATCCTCCAGCCAGTTCTGGGGCCGGGTAAACACCTCGGTGAGCAGGGCCTCTCGACTGCCCGGTTCGCTCTGGTAGCCGTACTCCCACCGCACCAGCGGCGGCAGCGACATCAGGATCGATTCGGTGCGGCCATTGGTCTGGAGACCGAAGATCGTGCCCCGGTCGAACACGAGGTTGAACTCCACGTAGCGGCCGCGGCGGTAGAGCTGGAAGTCCCGCTCCCGCTCCCCCCAGGGGGTGGCCTGCCGGCGCTCGGCGATCGGCAGGTAGCTCGGCAGGAAGGCGTTGCCGCAGGCTCCGGCCAGCTGGAACAGCTTTTCCCAGTCCTGTTCCACCGCTCCTGCGGCGGCACTGGCCGCGGCGGCCGGACCAGCCGGATCGGAACCCTTGTAGAGCACGCCGCCGGGATCCTGGTAGTCGTAAAAGATGCCGCCCACACCGCGGGTTTCGCCGCGATGCTTCAGGAAGAAGTATTCATCGCACCAGGACTTGAACACCGGGTAATAGGCCGGATCCACGCTGTCGCAGGCGCCCTTGAGGGTGCGGTGGAAATGCTGGGCGTCCTCCAGGAAGGGGTAGTAGGGGGTGAGATCGGCGCCGCCGCCGAACCACCACACCGGGCCGGCCTCGAAATAGCGGTAATTGAGGTGCACCGTCGGGATATAGGGGTTGCGGGGGTGTAGCACCATCGAGGTGCCGGTGGCGAACCAGCGCTGGCCCTCCGCCTCGGGCCGCTGGCTGAGGATTGAGGGCGGCAGCCGGTCCCCCTCCACCTCGGAGAAGTTCACGCCCCCCTGCTCGAAAATCCGGCCGGCCTTCATCACCCGGGAGCGACCGCCGCCCCCCTCAGGCCGTACCCAGCTCTCCTCCTGGAACTGACCTTCACCATCGAACGAGGCCAGAGCGGCACAGATCGAATCCTGGAGGCCCATCAGCAGGCTCCGTGCCCGGCTGCGCGAATCGGCGGGGGGCGAACTCAGCAGTGGTGATTCGCTCGACACGGAGGGCGTGGTCATCCAGTGGTGCACCCTCGGAGGCGCAGAACATCCGCCCACCCTTTCAGTCCGCCGGTCCCCCGCACAAGGCTTCGAGAGCGTCTGTCACGGGGAAGTGTGAGCGGGTCGCTGCCGGCCGGAGAGCGGTGGTAGGCCCGGGCGGGAGGAGACCGTTCCTCCGGAGCGGCGTACCCGTCGAGCAGGGCTCCTAGGATCAGCCCTTCCTGAGGAGTCCGCGTACCGGATGGCCACCCCAGACCAGGCTGCCGATCCCCAGACCCCCTCCCCGGAACTGGATTCGCTCGCGGCGGCCCTCGGATCCCTGCGGGATGCCGGCAGTGGACGCAGCCTGCTGGAGCTCGGCTGGATCCGACGGTTGCGCCGCCAGGAGAGCAGGGCCGTGTTTGAGCTGGCCCTGCCCGGTTTCGCCGCCAGCCAGCGCGATCGCATCGCGGCCGAAGCGCGCCAGGCCCTTCTGGATGTGGCGGGCATCCACGACGTGCAGATTGAACTGGCCCAGCCCGAAGGACCGCCGGCCGCATCCTCTTCCGCGCCGATCGGTGGCGCCGGCCATGGGCCTGGAGGCCATGGACAGGCCCCACCGCGCCAGGGCGTGCCGGGGGTGCGCCAGGTGATCGCGGTGAGCAGCGGCAAGGGCGGCGTAGGCAAGAGCACCGTGGCGGTGAACCTGGCCTGTGCCCTGGCCGCCTCCGGCCTGAAGGTGGGCCTGCTCGATGCCGACATCTACGGTCCGAATGCGCCCACGATGCTGGGGGTGGCCGATCGCGCCCCCGAGGTACGTACCGGGCCTGAGGGCGAACAGATCCTGGTGCCGATCGAAACCTGCGGCATCGCCATGGTGTCGATGGGGCTGCTGATCCAGGAGAACCAGCCGGTGATCTGGCGGGGGCCGATGCTCAACGGGATCATCCGCCAGTTCCTCTATCAGACGGCATGGGGTGAGCGGGATGTGCTCATCGTCGACCTGCCTCCCGGCACCGGTGATGCCCAGCTCACGGTGGCCCAGGCGGTGCCGATGGCCGGGGTGGTGATCGTCACCACGCCCCAGCAGGTGTCGCTGCAGGATGCCCGCCGCGGCCTGGCGATGTTCTTGCAGATGGGCGTGGCCGTGCTCGGGGTGGTGGAGAACATGAGCGCCTTCGTGCCGCCCGATCTGCCGGATCGGCGCTATGCCATCTTCGGGAGCGGCGGCGGCCGCCGGCTGGCCGATGAGGCGGGCGTGCCCCTGCTCGCCGAACTGCCCCTGGAGATGGGGGTGCAGGAGGGTGGCGACCGGGGGCTGCCGGTGGTGTTGTCGGCGCCGCAGTCCGCCACCGGAGAGGCCTTCCGGGCCCTGGCCGCTGAGTTGGCCAGCCGTTGCGTCGCCCCGGCGACCCCCGCCTGAGCCGGTGAGCTCCCTGGGCGCCCGCCGCGGCACCGGTTCCGGACGAGGAAGGACCGGACGTCACCCCTTCGCGGATGTTGATCTTCTGCTCTGGGGGATTCCGCTCGCGCTCACCACGCTGGCCGGCATCCTGATCGCCAGCACCCAGCGTCAGGCTGACTACGCCGACTGGTACCAACATTGGATCACCGCAGCGGTCGGCATCGGCCTCGCCCTGGTTGTGGCGCGATTGCGGCTGGAGCGCGTGCAGGCCTTGCAGTGGCCGGTCTACGCCATCACGATCCTGAGCCTGGTGGCGGTGCGCTTTGTGGGCACCTCCGCCCTGGGGGCCCAGCGCTGGATCAGCATCGCGGGCTTCCATGTGCAGCCTTCGGAGTTCGCCAAGCTGGCGGCGATCCTTTTGCTGGCAGGTGTGCTCTCACGCTTTCCTGTCGAGCGGCCCGTGGATCTGGTGCGGCCGATCGGCCTGATCTTTTTGCCCTGGGCCCTGGTGTTCATTCAGCCGGATCTGGGCACTTCCCTGGTGTTCGGCGCCGTGCTCCTGGTGATGCTCTTCTGGGCAGGGTTGCCCCTGCCGTGGCTGGTGCTGCTGCTCTCGCCGCTGGTGGCGGCGATCGTGGCCGGGGTGGCCCCCCTGCTGCTGATCCTCTGGATTCCGCTGATGGGCTGGCTGGCCTGGACCTCGCTCCCCTGGAAGCGCACGGCGGTGGCGGTGGTGCTGGCGGTGCAGGGCCTGTTCGCCGTGATCACCCCCTACCTCTGGATGCATGGCCTGAAGGACTACCAGCGGGACCGGCTGGTGCTCTTCCTCGACCCCTCGAAGGACCCGCTCGGCGGGGGATACCACCTGTTGCAGAGCAAGGTGGGTATCGGCTCGGGCGGTCTCTTGGGCACGGGCCTCATGCATGGCCACCTCACCCTGCTGCGCTTCATCCCGGAGCAGCACACCGACTTCATCTTCAGTGCCTTGGGGGAGGAAACCGGCTTCGTTGGCTCCACCCTGGTGGTGCTGGCCTATGCCCTGTTCTGCTGGCGTCTTCTCCAGATCGCCACCCGGGCCCGCACCGATGTGGAGGCCCTGCTCGTGGTGGGCATCGCTGCCATGCTGATGTTTCAGGTGGTGGTGAACATCTGCATGACCATCGGCCTCGGACCGGTGACGGGCATCCCCCTGCCATGGGTGAGCTACGGCCGTTCGGCGATGCTGGTCAATTACATCGCTCTCGGCGTCTGTGCCTCGGCGCTGCGCCGCAGCCGCAGCACCCGTCGGTGGTGAGGCATTTCGCCGTGACCTTTCCCCGCCAGTTCTGTCGGCTCCGCTGGGATGGTCGCCCTGCCTCCGACCAGCTGGGATCGCGGCCTGGTCGCAGCGGCGCAGCGATCCCCGCGACGCGGCCCACGCCACCGCTCCAGCTGCCCCGATGGTGATCCTCCGCGATCTCCGCCGCGAGCTGGGCCAGGGGATGCCACCCGGCAGGTCCGACGACGACAGCGTGCGGCGCCAGTGGTGGGCGGCCCTCGCCACCCTGCAGGATGACCTGCTGCCAGGGCCCGACCCCCTGCGGGGCCTCTGGCTGGCCGCTCCTTTGCCAGCCCTTTATGAGCCGGAACTCCTGCGGGGTCTACAAGGTTGGGTCTGGGCGCCGCAGCAGATCGGCACCCTCCTGCCCACGCCGCCGCTCTTGCCCGGTGGCCCCGCCGCAACCTCCGTCAGCCCCGCTCATGGCTTCCATCGCCTGGCCCTTCGCGAGGACGATGGCACCGATCCCATGCTGGTGCTGATCACCCCGGCGGTGCAGGTGGCCCTGGCCCTGGAGGGCGAGGAGGGTGGGCGGCGGCTGCTGGTCCGTTTTGATGCCCCGGCCCTCTCGGCCGCCCTGCAGCTGCTGGATCGGCGACTCCAGCAGGACGAACCGTTGCAGGCCCTGCGCCTGCGCGAGGTCCTGCAGGAGCTCGGTCCCCTGCACCATGATCCCGATCTGGCAATGCGCTTCTGGCCGCGGTTGGCCGAGCGCCTCGCCGCCATGGCGCCCAGCGTGACCCTCCAGCCCCTGATCAGGCCGCCGGAGGCCGCAGCGGAGGAGGCTGAGGCCTCGGTCCGGGTCGAGGCCGGAATTGAGGCCGCTGCCCAGGCCGAGCTGACCCTGCTCGAGGCCCTCACCCATGAAGTGCGCACCCCCCTGGCCACCATCCGCACCCTGATCCGCTCCTTGCTGCGTCGTCGGGACCTGCCACCGGTGGTGCGTGAACGCCTGGAGCAGATTGATGGAGAATGCAGTGAACAGATCGATCGCTTCGGCCTCATCTTTCTGGCGGCCGAACTGCAGCGGCAACCGGAACGGAGTCGGCCACTCAGCGCAAGTGAGCTGGCCCGCACCGATCTCAGCCAGCTGCTGCTGCAGCTTGAGCCCCTCTGGCAGCGTCAGTTGGCTCGACGTGATCTGGTGCTCAGCCTGGCGATCGATCCCGATCTCCCGCCCGTGCTCAGTGACCCCACCCGCCTGGAAACCATGCTCGGCGGCCTGATCGATCGGTTCAGCCGCAGCCTGGCCAGTGGCAGCCATGTGCAGCTCAGCCTTCAGCCGGCCGGCTCGCGCCTCAAACTCCAGATCAGCAGCCGTGAACCAGGGCGTCGTCCAGGCGGGGAGCGGAGCGGCGATGGGGGCGGCCAGACCGATCTGGTGGGACCGGTGCTCAGCTGGAATCCCGGCACCGGCAGCCTGCAGCTGAGCCATCAGGCCACCCAGCAGCTGTTCCATCGCCTCGGCGGCCGGCTCACGGAGCGGGGGGGCTCCAGCCTCACGGTGTTCTTCCCGGTGGCCCCCGGCTAGCGCTCCGGCCTCGCTTTGTTGACGGGTGTGAAGAGTGATGGGCCAGCGCGATGGGGGCCTGAATCACAGTGCTAGCTTCCGCCTGAAACGGTCCTTGAGCCATGGCAGCGACGGCCCTGAACGGTCAACTTCCGAAGTACATCGGCAGCACGGGCGGCCTGCTCAATGCCGCCGAAACCGAAGAGAAATACGCCATCACCTGGACCAGCTCCGCCGCCCAGGTGTTTGAGCTCCCCACCGGTGGTGCCGCCGAGATGAATGACGGCGAAAACATTATGTATTTCGCCCGCAAGGAGCAGTGCCTGGCTCTGGGAACCCAGCTCCGCACCAAGTTCAAGCCCCGCATCGAGGACTACAAGATCTATCGGATCTACCCCGGCGGTGACACCGAGTTCCTCCATCCGAAAGATGGTGTGTTCCCGGAGAAAGTGAACGAAGGCCGCGAGAAGGTGGGGCACAACGCCCGCCGCATCGGTGCCAATCCCAATCCCGCCAGCCTCAAGTTCAGCGGCAAGGAGCCTTACGAGGTCTGATCCCAGAACGCGACGCTCTATAACGGCGGGGCAGACAGCCCCGTTTTTTTTGTCTGCCGCCTGACGCGATGCCGGGTTCTGTTCGTCCCGCCGACCGTACTGCCTTCCTGGCGGAGGCCGCCCGCGGGGCCGAGGCCTTCGCGGGCCGCACCTTCCTGCCCCTCTGGAAGCGCTGGCCCGCCGATCTTGAGACACCCCTCAGCACCTGGCTGAAGGTGGGGGCCGACGGGCGCCAGGGGGTGCTGCTTGAGTCGGTGGAGGGGGGCGAACGGCTCGGCCGCTGGAGTGTGGTGGTGGGCGATCCCCTCTGGACTCTCGCCTGCCGCGGTCCACGGGCTGAGCGGCAGTGGCGCGATGGTCGCCGTGAGGTCCTGGAGGGCAACCCCTTCGACCTGCTGCGCCAGTGCCTCGATTCGATCCGCCCGGCGGCGGTGCCGGGCCTCCCGCCCCTGGGCCAGCTGTTCGGGGCCTGGGGCTATGAGCTGATCCGCTGGATCGAACCCAGTGTTCCCGTGCATGAGCCGGCTCCCGGCGACCCGCCGGATGGGAACTGGATGCTGGCTGACAGCCTCCTGGTGTTCGACCAGGTGAAGCGGCAGATCACCGCCGTGGCCTACGTGGATCTCAGCGAGCCGGGCAGCGTGGCCGAGGCCTGGGACCGGGCCGCTGACCGCATCGCCGCCCTTGAGGCCCGCATGCACGGCCCCCTGCCCCCGGATGCCACCCCCCTGCTCTGGCATGACGACCCGACCGGCGAGTTGCCCGTGACGGCCAACCGCAGCCGGGAGGATTTCGAGGCTGCCGTGCGCCATGGGCGTGACCACATCGCCGCGGGGGATGTGTTCCAGCTTGTGCTCAGCCAGCGGTTGGAGGCCCGCATCGAGCGGGACCCCTTCGACCTGTACCGCAGCCTGCGGATGGTGAATCCATCTCCCTACATGGCCTTCTTCAACTTCGGCGACTGGTTCCTGATTGGCTCCAGCCCCGAGGTGATGGTCAAGGCCGAGCCCGTGGAAGGAGGTGGCGTGAAGGCCTCCCTGCGGCCGATCGCCGGCACCCGGCACCGCGGCGCCGATGAGCGCGAGGACGAGGCGCTGGCCACCGAACTGCTGGCCGACCCGAAGGAGCGGGCCGAACACGTGATGCTGGTGGACCTGGGCCGCAACGACCTCGGCCGGGTCTGCCGACCGGGCAGCGTGGCCGTGCGCGACCTGATGGTGATCGAGCGCTACTCCCACGTGATGCACATCGTGAGTCAGGTGGAAGGGGATCTCGATTCCCGCCATGACATCTGGGATCTGCTGATGGCTTCCTTCCCGGCCGGCACCGTGAGCGGCGCTCCCAAGATCCGGGCCATGCAGCTCATCCACGCCTATGAGCCGAACGCCCGCGGTCCCTATTCAGGGGTGTACGGCGCGGTGGATCTCAACGGCGCGCTGAACACGGCGATCACGATCCGCAGCATGATCGTGCTGCCGGCGGCGTCTGACGATCCCCAGCCCGGCTGGCGCGTCCGGGTGCAGGCCGGGGCCGGCATCGTGGCCGATTCCGTGCCGTCCTCGGAGTACCAGGAAACCCTCAACAAGGCCCGTGGCATGCTCAAGGCCCTCGCCTGCCTCGAGCCCCCCACCGGGGTCCGGCCATGACCATGCCGCCTCTGTTGCTGAAGGGCTTTGAAGTGGAGATGTACACCGGCCGCCCAGACGGCACGGTGGTGGGATGTGCCGCCGAGGCGGCCCGGGAGCTGACCGGTTTCGTGACTGAACCGGACCATCGCAACCTCGAATACATCACCCCTCCAGAAGCCAGCTACTCACGGCAGCTGGAGCTGTTACTGGAACCGCGGCAACGGCTGCGCCGCTGGCTGAGGCCCCGGGGACTCACCCTCCTGCCGGGCAGCACCCTCTCCACCGGCGGCAGCACCCGTTTCGAGCGCTCAGACCCCGCCAACCCCTACCACGCCCACATTGAGCAGACCTACGGCACCCGGGTGGTGACCGCCAGCGTGCACATCAACCTGGGTCTGGCGGAGATGGATTCTCTCTTCGCTGGTCTGCGTCTGCTGCGCTGCGAGGGAGCCCTGCTGCTGGCCCTGAGCGCCAGTTCCCCCTTCCTCGATGGCCGGGCCACCGGGGCCCATTCCCAGCGGTGGCTGCAGTTTCCGCTCACGCCGCCGCAGGTGCCCCTATTCCTCAGCCACGACCACTACGTGCGCTGGATGGAGGAGCAACTGGCCGCCGGTTCGATGCATAACGTGCGACACCTCTGGACCTCGGTCCGCCCGAACGGTGACAACCGTCCCCACGATCTCAATCGCATCGAGCTGCGCATCTGCGATCTGATCGCCGACCCCCTTGAGCTGCTGGCCGTGACCGCCTTTGCGGAACTTCGCCTGCTCCAGCTTCTGGCCGAGCCCCACCGTTTCGATCCGTCCCAGGCCAGCAGCCTCTCCGCGGCCGAGTTGGCCGAGCTTGCCGATGGCAACGATCGGGCCGCGGCCGGCTCCAGCCTGGAGGCGGAGCTGCGCCACTGGAGAACCGGTGCGCCGATCCAGGCTCGCGAGTGGATTGCCGCTGAACTGGAGAGCATGGCCCCCCTGGCGGAGGAACGGGGCTTGTCCAACCTGTTGGCGCCGCTGGAGATGCTGCTTACCCAGGGCAACACGGCGATGCGCTGGCTGGCGCTTGAGCGGGCCGGTCAACCGGTGGCCTCGATCGTGGCGGCGGAGGCGGCGGCTCTGGAAGAGCGGGAAATGGCTCTGCAGGCATGCCTTGCGACAGATCCTGCGCACGCTTTGGGATGATCATGGGTCTCTCCAATGCATCCCCGCTGCCCATGCGGCCGCCATCTCCAGCGCAAGCCGCAGCGGTACCCCCGGCAGGGCCGTTCCCTCTGGCCCAGTCCACTGCGACGCCGTCCCCCAACCCCGAAGTCCCCGCTGTGGTGGGTCGGCTGCTGGGGGAGCGACTCGAATTGGTCGAGGATCTCTGGCTCACCGTGCTGCGCAGTGAATGCCCACCGGCCCAGGTGGAACGCCTGATCCGCCTCAAGGAACTGAGCGGGCCCCTCAATCCACCCGAGATCAGTCCGAGCGACGAGCAGGCGGGATTCCGCAGCGGCGACAGCGCTGCGATCGTGGCCGTGATCCGCGAGATGGATCTGGCCGATGGCATCGCCGCGGCGCGAGCGTTTTCGCTGTATTTCCAGCTGGTCAACATCCTCGAGCAGCACATCGAGGAAGACAGCTATCTCGATAGTCTCCAAACTGCCCCTCCCAGCGCCGGCAACGATCCCTTCCTTCCCCCCCTAGCAAGCCAGAGCGAGCCGGCCACCTTCCGGCAGCTGTTCGAGCGCCTGCGGGCTCTGGGTGTTCCTCCGGCCCAGATCGAGAATCTGCTGCGGGAGCTGGACATCCGCCTGGTGTTCACGGCCCACCCCACCGAGATCGTTCGCCACACCGTGCGCCATAAGCAGCGTCGGGTGGCCTCGTTGATCCAGAAGCTGGAGGCCGGTCGAGGTGGCAGCCGCGAATCGCGTGACCGTTACCGCCAGCAACTGGAGGAGGAGATCCGTCTGTGGTGGCGCACCGACGAACTGCACCAGTTCAAGCCCTCGGTGCTGGATGAGGTGGATTACGCCCTCCACTACTTCCAGCAGGTGCTCTTTGACGCCATGCCGAAGCTGCAGCAGCGCATCCGCTCAGCTCTGGCTAGCAGCTACCCGGATGTTCAGCCTCCCCTGGATGACTTCTGCACCTTTGGCTCTTGGGTGGGCTCCGACCGGGATGGAAATCCCTCGGTGACCCCGGAGATTACCTGGCGCACCGCCTGTTACCAGCGGGAACTGATGTTGCACCGCTATGTGAAGTCGGTGGAGCAGCTGCGCGATCAGCTCAGCATCTCGATGCAGTGGAGCCAGGTGAGTCCGGCCCTGCTCGAATCGCTGGAGATGGACCGACTGCGGTTTCCCGAGATCTATGAGGAGCGGGCAGCCCGTTATCGCCTCGAGCCTTATCGGCTCAAGCTCAGCTACGTGCTGGAGCGGCTGCGGCTCTCGATCGAACGCAACCAGCTGCTCTCGGCGCTCGGCTGGGAGGCCCCCTTTGAGAGCAGTGGCCCCGGACTGGCACTCAACCCGGGCAACCTCAGTCCGGTGGCCAGCAACCCCGATCTCCACTACGGCTCCGCCGAGGAATTCCGGGCGGATCTGGAATTGGTGCGCGACAGCCTGGTGGCCACCGGATTGAGCTGTGAATCCCTGGGCGAACTGCTGAGCCAAGTCCACATCTTCTCCTTCTGCCTGGCCAGCCTCGATATCCGCCAGGAGAGCACCCGCCACAGCGATGCGATCGATGAGCTGACCCGCTATCTGCAATTGCCGCTTCCCTACGGCGAGATGGACGAGGAGCAACGCATCGCCTGGCTCCTGGCTGAACTCCAGACCCGCCGGCCCCTGCTGCCGCCGTCAGCGCGCTGGACCCCTGCCTCCGCCGAGACCTTCGCGGTGTTCCGCATGCTGCAACGGCTGCAGCAGGAGTTCGGCGCCCGCATCTGCCGCACCTACGTGATCTCGATGAGTCACACGGTGTCGGACTTGCTGGAGGTGATGCTCTTGGCCAAGGAGGCGGGGCTGGTGGATCCCCTGGCCCGTCGTTCCGAACTGTTGGTCATCCCCCTGTTCGAGACCGTCGAAGACCTGCAGGGTGCCCCGGCCGTGATGGGGCGTCTGTTCGCCGACCCCTTCTACCGCGAGCTGCTGAGCAGTGGCCGCGAAGGCGGCGAGCCTCTGCAGGAGGTGATGCTGGGCTATTCCGACAGCAACAAGGATTCGGGATTTCTCTCCAGCAATTGGGAGATCCATCGCGCCCAGATCGCCCTTCAGCAGCTCGCCACCCAGCACGCCGTTGCGCTGCGCATCTTCCACGGACGTGGTGGGTCGGTGGGTCGCGGTGGCGGCCCGGCTTACCAGGCGATCCTGGCCCAGCCGAGCGGCACCCTGCGGGGCCGTATCAAGATCACCGAGCAGGGCGAGGTGCTCGCCTCCAAATATTCCCTGCCCGAACTGGCCCTCTACAACCTGGAAACCGTCACCACGGCGGTGCTCCAGAACAGCCTGGTGAGCGCCCCCATCGACGAGACCCCCAGCTGGAATGCCCTGATGGAGCGGCTGGCCGCCCGCTCCCGTGACCACTACCGCGCCCTGGTGCACGACAACCCCGACTTGGTGGCCTTCTTCCAGCAGGTCACCCCGATCGAGGAGATCAGCAAGCTGCAGATCTCGAGCCGTCCGGCCCGCCGCAAGAGCGGCGCCAAGGACCTCTCCAGCCTGCGGGCCATCCCCTGGGTGTTCGGCTGGACCCAGAGCCGCTTCCTGCTGCCCAGCTGGTACGGCGTTGGAACCGCCCTCGGTCGCGAGCTGGCCGACGATCCAGGCCAGATGGAGCTGCTGCAGCTGCTCTATCAACGCTGGCCCTTCTTCCGCATGCTCATCTCCAAGGTGGAGATGACCCTCTCGAAGGTCGATCTCGAGCTGGCCCAGCACTATGTGCAATCTCTCGGTCGGCCGGAAAATCGGGAGGCTTTCGAGGTCATCTTCGCCGCCATTGCCAGTGAGTTCGCGCTCACCCGCGATCTGGTGCTGCGGATCTCCAACCACAGCCGTTTGCTCGATGCCGATCCGGCTCTCCAGCTTTCCGTGGATCTGCGCAACCGCACCATCGTGCCGCTCGGTTTCCTCCAGGTGGCCCTGCTGCGCCGTCTGCGGGACCAGAACCGCCAACCCCCCATGAGCGAAGGCCCCAGCGCCGGCCAGGTGGGTGGCGACGCCCGCACCTACAGCCGCAGCGAGCTGCTGCGGGGTGCCCTGCTCACGATCAATGGCATCGCCGCCGGCATGCGGAACACCGGTTGATGCCGTCTGAGCGCCTTTCCTCCCTCTTGATTCCCTTCCGCACCCCCAACGCCGCCCACCGTCTTCCGGAGGGCTACACCCTGGTGCAGTCCCCGGAAGGCGACCTGGCCGATGGTTCCGAGCTGGCCGCCGAGCGCTTGAACCGCCTGTTGCTCTCCTGCGCGGAGCGGCCGCGCAGCGCCGAGCGCTGGGCCCTGGTGTTCGAACGCAGCACCTGGCACCTGGGGGTCAACGATCGGGCGGGCCGCCTGGTGGGATTCGTGCGGGCCACCAGTGACCTGGCCCTCAACGCCAACCTCTGGGATCTGCTCAGTGATCCCGCCGATCCCGAGCGTGATCAAGTGCTCACCACGCTGGTGCGCACGGCTTTGGCACGGCTGCGGCGGGAGCTGGCGGGGTGCAGCATCTCCCTCTCAGCCCCGCCTGAGGCCCTGGAGATCCTGAGCCGGGCTGGGTTCGTGGTCGATCCGGGTGGTATTCGGGCGATGGGACTGGCCCTTCGTCCTGACTGAGTTCAGGATCGCCATTCCTCCGACCGGGGACCTGGCCGTCTTTCGAATCAGTTCATAAAAAACCCCCGTTCCGGCGGGGGCAATGGAAGTCCCGAGGCATCAGCTGCCTGAGGATTGCGTCACGAGCATGGAGGGACTCGAACCCCCGACCCTCAGAACCGGAATCTGATGCTCTATCCAACTGAGCTACATGCCCAACACCAGGGCCTCCAGGGAGGTCGGTGCCCCAGGAGCAGCGGCGAAGCTTGGGATTCCGCCGGGTCCTGTTGGACTTACCTTAGCCGTTCACTGCCCCAGGACCCATCCGGCTGCATCGCCTGGAGCTGATCCAGTTCCGCAATATCGGCGGGCTTGAGCTGGAGCTGCAGGCGCCCCGCTTGCTCGTGATCGGGGCTAACGGGGAGGGCAAGTCCAACCTGCTTGAGGCGGTGGAGTTGCTCACCAGCCTTCGATCGCATCGCTGCAGCAGCGATCTGGACCTGATCCGGCAGGGGGAGTCCGCCAGCCGCCTGCGGGCTCGCACCGCCGATGGTGATCTGCTGGAGCTGGAGCTGCGCCGTCGCGGTGGGCGTCGGGCCCTGCGCAACGGCCGGGTTCTGGAGCGCCAGGTCGACCTGCTGGGTTCGTTGCGTTGTGTGGGCTTCAGTGCTCTGGATCTGGAACTCGTGCGCGGGGAGCCGGCCCTGCGACGCCAATGGCTGGACCGGGTGGTGCTGCAGCTTGAGCCGATCTACGGCGCCCTGCTCACGCGCTACGGGCGGCTGTTGCGCCAGCGCAACCAGCTCCTGCGCCGGGGTCTGGCCGCTGGTGAAAGGGGGGCTCTGCTGGATGCCTTTGATCAACAGATGGCGGTGGTGGGCACCAGGCTGCACCGCCGCCGCCGCAGGGCCCTGGAGCGCCTCGAACCGCTGGCCCAGCTCTGGCAGAGCCGGCTGGGGGGGGGCGGTGAGCCACTTGCGCTCGACTACCGAAGCGGCACCCGCCTGGATGAGCCGGGGGTGGTCGACGATGAAGAGACCTGGCGAGCCGCCCTGATCGAGCAGCTGAGGCTCCAGCGCGGCGAAGAGGAACGGCTGGGCCAGTGCCTGGTGGGACCGCACCGCGATGAGATCGCCCTGCTGCTGGGGGGTGCCCCGGCTCGGCGCTATGGCTCAGCGGGCCAGCAGCGCACTCTGGTGCTGGCCCTCAAGCTGGCCGAGCTCGATCTGGTGCGGCAGGTGGTGGGCGCCCCCCCCCTGCTTCTGCTTGACGACGTGCTCGCTGAACTCGATCCCCGGCGCCAGGAGCTGTTGTTGGAGGCGGTGGGCCAGGGGCACCAGTGCCTGGTGAGTGCCACCCATCTGGACTGCTTCGGGGGCGGCTGGCGCGCCGAAGCCCAGGTGGTGCGACTGCGGCAGGGGAGCCTGCTGGCCGATTGAACCGCCCGCGGGGTGGTCCGTTCTGTGCGGAATGGGCGATCAGGGGGCATCCGAATTAGAGATGTGCCTCTTTGCCCCTATGGTGAGTTGCTGTTTGTCTGAATTCGATGAACCAGTGCCTGTCCAGTCTCCACCCCAACCCGGGATGGAATGGAGTCGCCGCCCAGCAACCCTCCACCACGCCCGCCATCTCCGACGCGGTTGGGAAACACTGCATCCTCGAGCTGTACGACTGTCACAGCAGCCGACTGGATGACGAAGCTTTTCTCAGGGACACCATTACGACAGCAGCCAAGCGTGCTGGTGCCACCCTCCTCAACCTCATCACCCACCGCTTTGAGCCCCAGGGCGTGACGGGGCTGGCTCTGCTGGCCGAATCCCATATCTCGATTCATACCTGGCCGGAATCCGGGTATGCGGCCGTGGATGTGTTCACCTGTGGCGACCACACCATGCCCGAGCGGGCCTGTCAGGTGTTGGTGGAGGAACTGGGTGCCGCCAGGCACAAGCTCACCAGTTTCCGCCGAGAAACCCCTGGTTCGATCGCTGGCAGCCCACGAGAACCGGAACTCTCTCCGGCCTGATCGTCGGGGATACCTTCCACATTCTCCATCAAGAACCCGAGGCAGGCCTGGAGCCACCTCGGGTTTTTTCATGCGCCTCCGGTCAGGGGCCTGCCGCCAGATTCCGGTTGAGCTTGCCGCTCACCAGCCCCTCCAGATCCAGGGCCACGGCCGTGAATCCCAGCTCCCCTAGGGCCGCCACCAACTCCTGCCGCAGGGGCCCCTCGGCTAGCCGCGCCAGCACCTGTGGCAGGGCATGGGCCGGCAGCTCAATGCGGGCCGTTTCCCCCTGGCTGCGCACCCTCAGCTCGAGGAATCCCTGGCGCCGCAGCCAGTCCTCGGCGGCCGCCACGCGCAGCAGGCGAGCCGCACTGATCGGCTCGCCGTAGGGGAAACGGGAGGCCAGGCAGGGCTGGGCAGGTTTGTCCCACCAGGGAAGCCCAAGGGCACGGGAGATCTGGCGCACGCCGTGCTTGTCGATGCCGGCTTCGGCCAGTGGGGAGATCACACCGCGTTCCCGGGCGGCCTGCAGGCCCGGTCGGTGGTCGCCCAGATCATCCCGGTTCACCCCATCCAGCACCACCGCACCGGTGACGGCGGCGATCGGAACCAGCAGTCCGTGCAACTCCCGCTTGCAGGCGTAGCAACGGTCCTGGGGATTGCTGGCGTAAGCGGGATCGGTCAGTTCGGCGGTGTTCACTTCCCGGTGCTCCAGCCCGAGCCAGCGTGCCTGGGCTCGGGCCTCCTCCTGGAGATGGGGCGCCAGGGCCGGGGATACCCCCGTCACCGCCACGGCCCGCTCCCCGATCTCATCGACCGCAAGGGCAGCCACCAGGGTGCTGTCCACGCCACCGGAATAAGCGACCACCACGGAGGTGAGGGAAGCGATCCGTGCCCGCACCTTGGCGTGGGCCTCCTGCAGGCCCGGCGGCAGCGTTTCGAGCAGGGTGAGGGGGGCGGGTGCTGATCGCATGGTGGCGATCTTGGCAAGCCAGGCGGCGATCCGCGCTGGCACCCAGCACTGCGCTGACATCCTTCGAAGCGCTTCCGCTGGCATGGATCACCCCGGACCTCAGTAGCATCCGCACAACACCATCGGCCGATGCCCCCCCCGCCCACCAGCCGCACCCAGACCCCCCAACGGGGCACCGGCCGGGGTATCGGCATCCGCACGGCCGCCGGCAGCGATGAGCGTGCCCATGGTCAGCTGCATGTTTATGACGGCGATGGCAAGGGCAAGAGCCAGGCGGCTCTCGGGGTGGTGCTGCGCACCATCGGCTTGGGCATCTGCGAACGCAAGCGCACCCGCGTGCTGCTGCTTCGATTCCTGAAGGGTCCCGGGCGCTCCTACGACGAGGACGCTGCGATCGAGGCACTGCAGCAGGGCTTCCCCCACCTGATCGACCAGGTGCGCACCGGCCGGGGGGATTACTTCACCGCCGAACAGGCCACCAGCTTCGATCGTCAGGAAGCCCAGCGGGGATGGGACATCGCCAAGGGCGCCATCGCCAGTGATCTGTATTCGGTGGTGGTGCTCGACGAACTCAACCCGGTGCTCGATCTGGGGCTGCTTGATGCCGCTGAGGTGGTGCGCACCCTGGCCGCCAAGCCTGCCGGCATGGAGGTGATCTGCACCGGTCGGGGTGCCCCGCGGGAGCTGGTGCAGCTGGCTGATCTCCATTCGGAGATGCGGGCCCACCGGCGCCAGATGCCCGTCGGTGGCGAGCCGGCTGACTCCGGCGAACCCTCGGGCGACATGGCCGGGAACGACGCCATCGGCCCCCAGGAGCAGGGCCTCGACGGGATCGAGATCTATACCGGTGAGGGGAAGGGGAAATCCACAAGCGCCCTGGGCAAGGCCCTGCAGGCGATCGGTCGCGGCATCAGCCAGGACAAGAGCCACCGGGTGCTGATCCTGCAATGGCTCAAGGGGGGAAGCGGCTACACCGAGGATGCCGCCATCGCCGCCCTGCGCGAGAGCTACCCCCATCTGGTGGATCACCTGCGCTCCGGTCGCGATGCGATCGTCTGGCGCGGCCAGCAGCAGCCGATCGACTACGTCGAGGCCGAGCGGGCCTGGGAGATCGCCCGAGCCGCCATCGCCAGCGGCCTCTACAAGACCGTGATCCTCGATGAACTCAATCCCACCGTGGATCTTGAGTTGCTGCCTGTGGAGCCGATCGTGCAGACCCTGCTGCGCAAGCCGGCCGAAACCGAGGTGATCATCACGGGCCGCTGCAAGAGCCGCCCCGCTTATTTCGATCTGGCCAGCGTGCACTCCGAGATGGTGTGCCACAAGCATTACGCCGAGCGGGGTGTGGACCTGAAGCGCGGCGTCGATTACTGAGGCCGTCACGAAGCCGCGACTGAGGCCGCGATCAAGGCTGTCGCTTTCCTGGCGAGCCCTCGGACTTGAGGCCTCTTACCACGCTGGGCGTCCCTCGGCCAAGCCCGGCGAGCCTCTCACCGATCGGACTATCGGGATCTTCCACCTCATCGGCCAGGGCATCGAATTCCAGCTCCACCTCCTGGGTTGCGATGAACCGTCCGATCAGCAGGCCCATCAACAGGGCCAGATAAAGCGTGCCGGAGAGGCTCAGCAGGATCACGAAGCGCTCGCCCAGGGCGTTGTGAGGCAACACATCCCCAAGACCCAGGCCCGCCAGCACCACGAAGCTGAAGTAGGTGAGCCGATCCACCAGCAGCTCATGGCTGCCCATGGTTCCAAGCGAGAACGTGCCAGGCACCAGCACCTCCAAGGCCGCGGCCACCAGGCCGCCGGTGAGGCCGAGGTAGATATATCCAGCTGCAGCTCCGGCCATCACCTGGGCATTCACCCGCGGCACCCGGGCCAGCACCATCACCAGCCTCAGCGAGGCCAGCATGGAGAACGACCCCGTCAGCAGCAGCACCACGAAGCGCAGCAGCAAAAAGGGTCCCCGCTGCTCCACCAAGGCCAGCATCCACATGGTTGCGATGGCGCTGACCCCCAGGAGCCTCTGCACCATGAACAAGGCCATCGACAGCCGGTTCGGTTTGAGCCCGGGCATGGCCCGCAGCGACTGGGCGATCAGGAAGGTGAGCATCACCGCCAGCAGCCAGTGAAAGCTGCTGCCCGGCGCGGCCGTGATCGGCAGTAGCACCACCGGCAGCAGCACGCTGCAGAGCAGGGGAACGAACTGGGGTTCCAGCTTCACGAGCTGCCTTTGGTAGCGGCGTTTGAGTTCGCTCTGCTGGCGCAGTGCGTTCAGCCTGCCATCACCCTGTTCTCTCTGCTCGCCCTCCGAGGCCATTGCGGCCTTCAGTAGCGGGGAACGGAGGGATCCACCTCCTGGCTCCAGGCGTCGATGCCTCCGGTCACGTTGATGCCCTCGATGCCGTGGCGCTTCAGGGCGATCAAGGCCTTGGCGCTGCGCCCGCCAAGCTTGCAGTGCACATACAGCTGCTTGCCGGCCGCCAGCTCCCTCACCCGCTCCACAGCGGTGCCGCTCTCGATCTGGTCGAGGGGGATCAGGATGGCGCCGGGAATTGCGGCGATCTCCACCTCGGGGGGATTGCGCACATCGATCAGCACCAGGCCGCTGGTGTCGCCATCGAGCAGGGCCTTGAGCTCCACCACTCCCACACTCGCCACGGCGCCGGCCTCCTCCTGGCCGGGGGCGCTGCCGCCCACGCCGCAGAACTCTTGATAATCGATCAGCTTGTCGATCACCGGGCGCTCGGGGTTGGGCCGCAGCTTCAGCTCGCGGAATTTCATGCCCAAGGCATCGAAGAGCAGCAGGCGGCCGCTGAGCGTGGTGCCGATGCCGGTGATGATTTTCACCGCCTCGGTGGCCTGGATTACGCCGATGATCCCGGGCAGCACCCCCACCACGCCACCTTCGGCGCAGGAGGGCACCATGCCCGGCGGCGGCGGCTCGGGGAACAGATCGCGGTAGTTGGGGCTTTCGGCATCAAGGTTGAACACCGTGGCCTGGCCCTCAAAGCGGAAGATCGAGCCGTACACGTTGGGCTTGCCCAGCAGCACGCAGGCGTCGTTCACCAGGTAGCGAGTGGGGAAGTTATCAGTGCCGTCGCAAACGAGGTCGTAAGCACGGATGATCTCGAGCGCGTTCTCACTGGTGAGGGCGGTCTCGTAGAGATCCACCTGGCAGTGGGGGTTGATCTCGAGGATGCGGGCCTTGGCCGATTCGATCTTCGGCTTGCCCACCCAGCTGGTGCCGTGGATCACCTGGCGCTGCAGGTTGCTGTGGTCCACCACGTCGAAATCGACGATTCCTAGGCGGCCCACGCCGGCGGCCGCCAGGTAGAGCAGCAGCGGCGAGCCCAGGCCGCCGGTGCCCACGCACAGCACCGAGGCGGCTTTGAGCCGCTTCTGCCCCTCCATGCCCACCTCGGGCAAGATCAGGTGGCGAGCAAAACGGGCCACCTCATCGGGGCTGAGTTGAACGCCGCTGGTGTCAGGGGGGAGCATGGGCGGAAAGTCGGGGCGGGGCGCGGCCGAGGGGCGATCGCCTCAATCCTCCATTCTCCATGGCAGAAGCCGGGGATCGGCGTTCTCATCCAGCCACCAGCAGCGCAGCACCAACTGGCCGGCTCTGTCCCCGGTGCTCTCTGCGGGCGGTTCCGCCTCGGCGAGTCCGCGAATCAACATCAGGCTCGGGGCGAAGGTCATGCTTTGGTCTGTGCCGGAGGGGTGCGGGGCGCTGGCCGGATGGCTGTGAAGCGAGCCCAGCACCTCCAGTCCATGGGCGCGCGCCCACTTCTGGGCGAGCAGTTGTTCGCGCGGGTCGATCCGGAACCGCTGACGCCGCTCCTCTGCGGGCTCCCACACGTTGACCGTGGGCCAGACCCGGCGGAGATGCCAGCGCACGGGGCCAACATCGGCCGGGCCGACGTTTCCGCGTTGCCGCACGCCCAACAGCAGGGCGCAGCCTTCCTCGGGAGCCGCGGCGTCCAGCACCCGGTCGATCAGCGTCAGCGCCTGACGACCGATCCCGATTTCCGCTGGCGTGTTCAAGGTGTCCCCAGTACCTTGTGGTTCAGTGTGAACCCAATCATTCGCGATGAGCGACCTCAGCACAGAAGCCAAGGAAGCGGCCGAAGCGGTTGGCCATGCCGCTGAAGAAGCCGGCGCCGATTTCAACCAACGCTTCGGCGAGGTGATCGGCAAGGTCAACGAAACCCTCGACAAGCTGGACTGGAGCCAGATTGGCAAGGCCGGCAAGGTGGGCGGCATCTTGCTGGCCGTGATCGTGGCCCAGATCTTGATCAAGGGTGTGCTCGACACCATCAATCTCCTTCCGATCGTGCCCGGCTTGCTCGAACTGCTTGGCCTCGTGGTGGTTGGCACCTGGAGCTGGGAGAACCTCACCACCAGCGAAAAGCGTTCCGCTGTGGTGGATCGTCTTCAAGGCGTCAAGAAGGAATATCTGGGCTAACCCTGCCCCGCCTGGGAGCGGGCCGATCGGCATACTCCCCGCGGCCAATAGGGCCCATGCCGCCCTGTGGCTCTGCCCTCTTCCATTCGGAGCCCCCACTGGCTGGGGGGTTTTTCTTGGCTTCCCTCTGCCCAAGGCCCCACGGGGTCTGGCTTGCCCTGGAGGAGGGGGGCGTAGGTGGCAGGCTTCACCCCGGCGGATCCGCCAGCAGGTCATCGATCACCGCCTGGGCCTGGGCGCCATACCCGCCGCCGAAGAGATTGGCGTGGTTGAGCAGGTGATACAGGTTGTAGAGGGGCACCCGCTGGCGGTGGTCGTGGGGCAGGGCCCAGGTGGCTTCGTAGCCCTTGAAGAAGGAGGACGGGAAGCCTCCGAACAGCCTGGCCATGGCCAGATCAACCTCCCGGTCCGCTCGGTGGACCGCTGGATCGAAAATCACAGCGCCGCCCCCAGAGGTCGGGGCGGCATTGCCACTCCACAGATCGCCATGCACCAGGCAGGGATCGGCGTCGTGGCCCTCCAGCCATTGCTGCACGTTCTTCAGCAGGGTTGCGGCTCCCCGTAGCGGGCCGTGGCGACGCTCCAATCGTTCCAGCTGGGGCGCCAGGCGGCGTTCAGCGAAGAAGGTTCCCCAGCTTTCATGCCAGCCGTTGGGCTGGGGCCCGGAGCCGATCACGTTGTCGCGGGGCCAGCCGAAACGGCCGGGCCGGTCTCCCTCCATGCAGCGGATCTCCAGGCTGCGCCGATGCAACCGGGCCAGCCCTACCCCCAGCATCTCCCAGCCCGCTGAGCTGCTGCCGGAGGATCGGCCCTCCAGATCGAACCAGGTCAGCAGCAACACGGCATGGGCGCCGGCCACCCCCACCGCCAGGGGGCTCGGCACACTGAGTCCCGTGCCTTCGGCTGCCAGGCTGAGGGCCGCCAGGCCATCCGCTTCGGCCTTGAGCACCGCCAGAACCTCGGCCCGGTTGGTCTTGGCGAAGAGCCGGCGGTGGGATGTGCTCATCCGGCTCGCCGACATGGCGGGGTCTGCGGCGATCGCCGGGGAGCGCTCTGCTGCTGCGCCAAATGTGAGGCACCAGGCGCTGTGGATGCAGCCTCCGCCCACCGGTCGTGCCTGCTGCAGGTGGAGCCCCTGCTCGGCGGCCAGCCATTCGGCCACCTCCACCGGGAAGGCATCCGTCGGGGCCATCGGCACTCGCTGGGCGGCTGGGGCCTTCAGCTTGGCCTGGCTGAAGCAGCTGCCGCCGCCGCCAGCCACTCTCGCCGCCGCCGCTGCCCTGGCCACGCCAACATGCGGCCATGGTCGACCCCCCGTTCACCGCCGAACACGATGTGGTGGTGGTCGGCGCCGGCATTGCCGGGCTCACCGCCGCCGCCTTGCTGGCTCGCGAAGGGGTGGGGGTGGCGCTGCTGGAGGCCCACCACCAGAGCGGGGGCTGCGCCGGCACGTTCCGGCGCGGACCCTGGTGCTTCGATGTGGGCGCCACCCAGGTGGCTGGCCTGGAGCCGGGCGGCATTCACCGCCGCCTGTTCGCCCACCTGGGGGCGGCGGCGCCGGCGGCCACCCCGCTCGATCCCGGCTGCGTGGTCGACCTCGGTGATGGGGAGCCACCGGTGCGCCTGCACCGCGATCCCAACGCCTGGCGGGAGGAGCGGCGGCGCCAGTTCCCTGGCAGCGAGCCCTTTTGGAGCCTCTGCGCGGCCCTGCACCGAGCGAGCTGGGCCTTCGCAGGCCGCGATCCGGTGCTGCCGCCCCGCTCCTGGTGGGACCTGGGCCAATTGCTGGGTGCCCTGGGGCCGGCAACCCTGGCCAGCGGTCTGGCCACCACCGCCACCATCGCCGATCTGCAGCGTCTGAGTGGTTGCGCTTCCGGGGCGGCAGGCGAACGGCTGCGCCGGTTCCTGGATCTGCAGTTGCGGCTCTATTCCCAGGAATCCGCCGACCGCACCGCCGCCCTCTATGGAGCCACGGTGTTGCAGATGGCCCAGGAGCCCCTGGGCCTCTGGCACCTGGAGGGTTCGATGCAGGCCCTCAGCACGGCTCTGGAGCAGGCCCTCGCCCGCTGGGGCGGCGGGCTGCGGCTGCGTCACCGGCTGGAGCGGCTACATCCCCCGCAGCGTCCGGGTGCCCCCTGGCGGCTGGCGGGCGTGGGGCCTGGTGGTACCCACTTCCTGATCGCGGCCCGGGAGGTGGTGCTCACCCTGCCCCCCCAGATCCTGCCCAGCCTGCTCGGCGATGATCTGCCGCCGGCCTACGGCCGTCGGATCAGCGCCTTCCCCGATCCCTCAGGGGCCCTGGTGTTCTACGGGGCGGTCCACCGAAGCCGTCTGCCGCCCGATTGCGCACCTCACCAGCAGCTGGCCTGGGCGGATCCGGGCTCGCTGTTCGTGTCCGTGAGCCGGGAGGGGGATGGGCGGGCGCCGCGGGGGCAGGCCACCGTGATCGCCAGCGTGTTCACGCCGGCCCGGCCCTGGTTTGACCAGCCGGAGCCGGAGTACCAGCACCGCAAGGCCGCGGCCCGGCGGGGGATCGAAGCCGGCCTGCAGCGGTTGTTGGGGATCGCCCTGGCCGACTGGCTCCATGGCGAGTTGGCCACCCCCCGGGGCTGGGCCGGCTGGACCGGTCGACCCTTCGGTTTTGTGGGCGGCCTCGGTCAGCACCCGAGCCGCTTCGGTCCCTTCGGCCTGGCCAGCCGCAGCCCCCTGGCCGGCCTCTGGCTCTGCGGCGACAGCATCCATCCTGGGGAGGGCACCGCGGGGGTGAGCCTCTCGGCCCTCATGGCGAGCCGCCAGCTGCTGGCGGCGCGGGGTCGGGCCTGGCGCTGGAGGGATGGGGATCCGGCGGCGGGGTGAGGATCCGGGGGTCACGCGACAACGCTTTCAGCCCTCAACGTGCCGTCTGTCGCCAGTGAAGCCCCTTGGATGGCATTCACTTGGCTCTGGAACGTTGCCGGGGGAATGCTTCTTCAGGGTGTTCCAGGCCCGCCCCGTTCGGCCGTTGTTCAAGGGCCCCTGAGCTGGGCGGCTGCCGCGGGTCACCGGCCCGCCTCAAGCTGATGGCGCTGACGCTCTCTTGGCACTCACGGAGAGGCCTTTGAGGCTGGCGTCATCGGAGCCGGGGGACTCTCGCCGCCGCTTCTGCTCCCGCCCGCTGCTGTTCGTTGCCGGAAGGGAATCCAGCGGGCCACCACCCGTCGTTCCCTCGCCTCGACGGCCGGTGTCAGCCAGAAGATGGCGCGGCGGCCGTCGGTCACGTACGGGTCACCGGTGTAGTTAGTTCGGGCCTTGTCTGGTGTCGAGGCTCCCACCCCACCGACAAAGCCGAACCGCGCCAGACCGTCGGAGAAGAAGAGGTCCTGCAGCAGGTACCAGCGGGTTTCATCCACGGACGGATCGATCTTGTGGGTGGTGATCGTGCGGCGGGTCAGCCGCACGCCGATGTCGCGGCTGATCTGGCCCACCCACACCGGCTGACCTTCGAAGGTGACCGGTGCCAGCCAAAGACGCATGTGGTTGCGCTGGTTCACATCGCTGCGGCCTTTCTGCAGGGCCATGTCCTGACGGCGGCCGAACAGATAGAGGGGGGAGACGGGGGCGTACCGGTAGCGCCCCCCGAGCAGGGCCGACCGCACGGTGCGCCACAGGGAGCTGACGCTGAGGGTCTGGGTCACGTGCCAGCCCCGCCGCGCCAGGGCGGGAAACACCGTGTCCCGGCTGCCCACGATCACCACATTGAGGGGATCGGCGGGGGTGCGACGGTCGCCGCCCTGGGCGCAGCAGGGCACATCGTGCTCGAGCCAGTGGCGCAGCCCCACCTCATCGAGGTCCCGCACCTTGGTGGAGGGATAGAGGCCATTCCAGTTCACCTTCTGGAAATCGGTGGCGTGGCCGGGCACCTCGGTGAGAAAGGAGAAGCGCCGCAGGTCCGGCTGGGGCCCTGGAGCCACTAGCTCGAAGCTGGCGTATTTGATGCCTTCATCCAGGTTCGTAAACACGAAGCCGGAGGTGACCGCCTCCGGCTCCACAACCGCGGGTAGGCCCAGACTGTTGAGGTGCTCATCCACCCGCTGGTTGGCGGCTGCCGTGAAGGGGCGATGGCCGATCCAGGCCACTTCTAGGGGGGAGTAATACTCGCTATCGATGGTGATCGGCGGCAGATACCAGCGGCGTTTCTCCCGGTTCACCACCTTCAACCAAACGGGTTGGATTCCGACGGCCGCCACGTCGAAGCCCAGCAGCCGCTGGGATTCCTCGGGGTTGAGGGCCGTCACGGTCACATTCACGCCGCCGTCGATGCGGCTCTGGCCCCGGCGCAGCAGGGATGCCTCATCCAGTGGCCGGGGCTGGGAGGGGCTGCACCCCGCCAGAACGGCCAGCAAAAGCGTTGCGCCGGCCAGGGCCCACGGCCGCCCCATCACTCCGCCCCCAGAACGAACGCAGGACAAGCTAGGGGGACCTGCCCATCGCGTCACCACCGCCACAGGATGCGGTGTTCTGGCACCCCGGCAGGTGTCTGGGGATTCCTTGTTTCGCTTCATTCGCTGCCCTCAGGTCGTGGTGAGAGTTCCATCCCCTGGAGGTTTCAGGAAGGACGGCCGCAGGCGCTGGCTTTCCTCAAGGACTCCAGCCAGCTCCTGCCAGCGCCCATCCCGCACCAGCTCCTGCAGGGATCCGATCGCCTCCCGGTAGCCATCCAGCGCGGCCAGTAGGGCCTCGCGGTTGCAGCGGGCCATCAAGGTGCCCAGCTCCGGGTTGCCGCCCCCCACTCGCGTGGTGTCGGCGAAGCCACTGGAGGCCAGGGCGCGGGCCAGACCCCCCAGTCCCGAGGCGCCACTGCCCCGATCGGCGGCCTGCAGCAGGGCGGCCCCCACCAGCACCGGTAGGTGGGAGATCCAGGCCACGGCCCGGTCATGGTCGGCGGCGCTGCAGGTGAGCCAGCGGGCCCCCACCGCGTTGGCCAGCGCTTCCACCAGGGCGAGGGCCCCGGGGGAGGTGCGCGCGTCCGGGGTGGCAACCCAGGGCCGATCCTGGAACAGCCCCGCCACGCCCGCCTCCACCCCGGCCCGGGCCGTGCCCGCCATCGGATGGCTGGCGACGAACAGGCTCACCTGGTCGGCACGGCCGGACCGTTCCAGGAGGTTCTGCCAGCCGATTAACACCGGCTGCTTCACCGAACCCACATCGGTGAGCACGGCGGCGGGTGGCAGGCTTTGCAGCAGGGCCTGATCTGGATCGAGCAGGCGATCCAGGGGAAGGGCCAGCACCACCAGGCCACAGCTGTCGAGCACGGCCGGATCGGTGTCCACCCTGGTGGCCAGCTGGCGTTGGCGGGCTCGTTCGGCTGTGGTTTCCCGGTGCACTAGCGCTCTCACTTCCAACCCTGCCGCCTGCAGATCAAGGCCGAGGGAGCCACCGATCAGCCCCAGGCCCACGATCCCGACCGGGCGGCTCTGCAGCTGCTGCATCAGGGGCGTCCGGATCTCCTCGGGCCCGGGCAACGATGGTGGCGTCTGAGGGGCGATTGGGGGCATGGAACGGAGCGATGACAGGGGGCCCCCCTTCGGTGGGAGGGGCTTGAACACAGGATCGCCTCCCGCCCAGCTGCATGGCGCTGCCCTGGACGCCTCCCTGGCACTCAGACCGAATGGCCGGGTCAAGCCATAGCCCGATGGCGAACTTTAGGAAGGCATCTTTCTCGGGATCACGTGCCCCGCAGGGCGCGACCCCGCCAAGGATCACCACTCAGTCTGGAGAGGTGGGGCCCGTGGATGAGGGACCGCTGCTTCGGCGCTGCTGTCGTCCTGGTTGCCGATGACTTGGGCGGGCCATCCCTACGATCCAGCGATGCTTGAAGCCAGTGCCCACCACCAGCTGAAGGCGCTCCTGCAACGGGAGGGGAGGGAGCGCTGGCCCCACCACCTCACCCTCTGCCGGCTGGTGGGTCGGAGCCTGCGCCGCGGTGATCACACCCTCATCCGCTTGGCCGCTGGTGGAGATCCGGGCTGGTTGATCAGCCTGCTGGTTCCCCTCAGCCTGGCGGGAACTCCGGTGGCTTTGGTGCTGGCTGACCCTCTGCGACAGCGGCTGCTTCAGGTCGAATGGCCCCGGCTTCGGGCTGCAGGGATTGATCTCCGTTGCTGGGAAGGTGAGGAGACTCCCCCCGAGTCGCACCTGTGGTTGCTCAGCCCCAGGGAGCTGGTCGGGGCCTGGCGGCGGGGGCGTCTGGCTGACCGCCAGCTGGTGATTCCCCAGGCAGAGGTGTTTGAGGAGCGGCTCCGCGACGCCATGGCGCTGCGGATCGCACCTGGCGACTGGGACAGCCTGCGGCGTGCCCTGCCGGCCGCGGAACCGAGCCTTCTCTCCCTGCATGGCCGGATCAGCCGGCGGGTGCTTGCTCAGCCTCGCCATCCGGAGCATCTGGTCCCCCTGGCCCCGGAGGATGAGTCCCCGCTGCGGCAGTTGCTGGGTCTCCTCACGCCCTTGCCGGAACCCTGGCGTTCCTGGCTGCAGGCCTCAGGCTCCGGTTGGACCAGCTGGGCCGGCATCGATCCGGTGATGCTCCAATGGCAACTGCACCGGCAGCCCCTGGCTCCCCTCGCCGAGCTGACGGGTCTGCTCGGCGCTCGCGGCGCTGTGCTGGTCGGGGAGCTGCCGCGCATCCGCTCCAGCTCCGAGCGGCCTCGCCCATTCGTCGGATTCGGGGATGGGCTGTTGGGGCTCAGCAATCCAGTGGTGGTGGACCTGGGGGATCCACCTCTGGCTGATCCCCTGCCGCTCTATTGCCCGATGCGGCAACCGCTACCGAACAGTCCTTACTACGGGGAGCATCTGCTGGATCAGTGCCGGCGCCTCGTGCTCGGGCAGGCCGGCCTCACCGTGATCCTGATTGACGACCCGGCTCTGCGACTGAACCTGACCAGCGGTTTGGCGGCCGAGTTCGGCAGCAGGGTCGGCCATGCCTGCACCGCCCCGGAGGCCAACGGCGTGGTCTGCGCCAGTTGGCGCTGGTGGCTTGAGCATCAGGAGCGATTGCCGTTGCCGGTTCAGGTGGTGGTGGCCCTTCTGCCGATCGCCAGCCTGGAGGATCCCCTGACCGCCGCCCGGGTGGACCTTCTGCGTCGGCAGGGTGGCGACTGGTTCCGCAACCTCTTGCTGCCGGATGCGATGAACCGGCTGCAGCGAGGCGTGGCCAGCCTGCGCCGAAGTGGGGGCAGGCTGGCGGTGCTGGATGGACGCCTCAGGGGTCGGGACTGGGGACGCACCGTGCTTTCGGCACTCGATCCTTGGGTGCAGCTTCCCCGACTCCTGCCTGACTGAACCTCCTGAACCGAGGGGGTCCGTGCAACAGCCCTGAAGGTCTGGCACTCCGTTGGCGTTCGCTCCATCTAGCCTCAACGCAGTCGCCCGTTCAACCCCATGGGAGAAGCCAAACGTCGCGCTTCCCAGGGGCTTACCCCCCGTCCCCGTCCTGCTTCGAAACCAGTCGTCGATTCTTCCCCACGGCTGGTCAGCTGGCTCCCCCTGAGCCGTAACCAGGCGGACCGCTTTGTGGCGATCACCACGCGCGGTGCCTGGATCGGGATCGGTTCGCTGGTGCTCTTCTGGGTGATCGTGCGCTTCATCGGACCAGCGGCCGGCTGGTGGTCCCTGGCGGACGGGTGACCCTGAGTGATGTCCTGGCGTACGCAGGACCGGAGCGCAACCCGACCTGGTCAAGTCCTCCAAGAGGCCCCTGCCCTCCAACCGGTCCACAGCAATTGGAAGAAAACCTATAAGATGATTGACATCGTCCCGGGGCCCCCTCATGTTTCCCCGCCTTGCCGAGCAATACCGCAATCTGGTCAACGACCTGGTTCTCAGTCTCCAGGCCCTCGCTGAATGCCTCCGTGATCAGGGCCATGTCGCGACTTGCTACGTCTGCGGTGATGAACGCAACCATCACGGCGCTTCCTTCGTGGCTGACCTTGGTGAAACCCATGTGGTTCGCTTTCTGGTCTCCGATTTCGGAATTAGCTGGGTTGAGTCGCGCGACGGCCACGAGTTGGTGAAGCTTGAAGGTGCCGATGCGATTCAGGAATTGCATCGTGTGGCTGTGATTCTCCAGGCTTCCGTCCTCCCCAGCGCGGCACCATCCAAATCGCTCGGGTGAGAATCCTGGTCGCAAAATGGTTTGCGGTTAACGCCACTGTTTGACCGAGCAGAATCCGCAAGCCATCATGATCGCGACACATTGGTGATCTGGGCTGATCGGGGTCGGGGGGTGAATGGTTTCCTCGCCCCCCGTTTGGCGCACCCTCAGGCAGCTGGCACCTCCGCCGTTGCCGTGTCTTCTGCGGTCTCACCCGCCTCCGTGGCGGCCGAACGGCTTGCGGCAAGTTTTGCTGCTGCGGCAAGGGGTTTCATGGAGTTGGCCGTCACTTCGGAGCCTTCGGTGAGCCGACGCCGGGTGAGCTGTTCGATCACTTCGGCCTGATCCGGGTTCTGCTCCAGCCAGGTGATGGTGTTATCGCGCCCCTGGCCGATGTTGTCACCGTCGTAGCTGTACCAGGCGCCCTTTCGGGTCACGACACCGGTCTCCTCGGCCAGGTCCAGCAGGCAGCCCAGGGTGCTGATGCCGCGACCGAAGAGGATGTCGAACTCGGCAATCCTGAAGGGAGGCGCCACTTTGTTCTTGGCCACTTTCACCTTGGCGCGGATGCCGTATTCCTCGGTGCCCCGCTTGAGGGTCTGGATCCGACGGATGTCGAGTCGCACTGAGGCGTAGAACTTCAGCGCGTTGCCACCGGTGGTGGTTTCCGGGTTGCCGTAGGTCACGCCGATCTTCTGACGCAGCTGGTTCAGGAAGATCACCGTGCAACCCGACTTGCCGATGTTGCCGGTGATCTTCCGCATGGCCTGGCTCATCAGGCGGGCCTGGCTTCCTACCGCCAGATCACCCATCTCACCTTCAATCTCAGCCCGTGGCGTGAGGGCCGCAACCGAGTCCACCACCACGATGTCCACGGCGGCGGACCGAACCAATTGGTCCACGATCTCCAGGGCCATTTCGCCTGTATCAGGCTGGGACACCAGCAGGTTCTCGATGTCCACGCCGAGCGCTGCCGCATAGACCGGGTCGAGAGCATGCTCGGCATCCACGAAGGCCGCCACGCCGCCTCGCTTCTGCACTTCGGCGATGGCATGGAGGGTGAGGGTGGTCTTGCCGGAGCTCTCGGGTCCGTACACCTCAACCACCCGCCCTTTGGGATAGCCGCCACCCAGGGCCAGATCGAGGGTCAGGGCACCGGTGTTGATGGTCTCCACCCGCATTCGGGAGGCATCGCCGAGACGCATGATCGAGCCTTTGCCGAAATTGCGTTCGATCTGGTTGAGCACCAGGCCGAGGGCTTTGTCACGTTCGGCAGCCGCCGCGGAACCGGAGGACGGGGGTGCGGAGGCGGGGGAGCCAAGGGAGGAGGAGAGAGCGGCCTTGGGATCGGCGGGCATGGTGGGGATCGGTGATGGAACAGGCCGCAACGGCGCACATGGATCTGCTGGAGCGGTCGCTGGCGAGATGTGCTGGCGAGATCGCTGGCCAGATCGGTGCTGAAACTCAGGCGGGATCAGGGTGGAGCCGTGGGGATGGGCCGGAGCCCGGCTGGGGATGGCGATCGGCCGGATCGGTGGGACCCGTGCCGGCCCGCATCGCGGGCAGGCAATTGGAGGCCATCCTGCGACCTCTGGGAAGCAAGTGCCACCAGAGAGTGGCCAGCGTCTCATTCGCGCATAGTACGGGCGTACTCTAGCGCCTCATAACCAGTTCGCCAGTGGGCCGCGGAAGTGGGTCGCGTCAAGGGGCTGGATGCCCAGGGCTTCGAGTCCCTCTGCATCGCCGGGGCCCAGGTAGCCCCACAGCGCCAGGAAGCACCGGACCGAGTCCAGCCCCGGTGTGGCCCGTACCCGTTCAAGGGTGGGGCGGCGATCCTCCAGAAACCACAGGGGGTGCCCCTGATCCAGCAGCTTCAGCAGCACCTCCGGTTTGCTGCCCTGTTCATGGCCATACACGGCTTGAGGCTCGAGGCCTGCGGCCTCAAGCAGGCGCGATGCGAAGGCGCCTCCCTTGGTGGTCAGAACGAGCCACGGCACCCCTTCGCTGTTCAGCTCACGCAAGCGTTGCTTCACCCCTGGGTAGAAGCGGTGCAGGGCCAGCCAGCCGGCTGCATCGTCGCGTAGTCCCTCGCGCCGCACGGCCTCGAGGCTGTCCTGCAGACCCGCTGGTTCCTGGCCCCACCAGGCGAGCCCTGCGGTCAGGGCTGCGTCGTAGTCGGCGAGCCAGGCTTCCAGGCTGAAATCGGTTTGGGCCAGGGCGGCGGCCACCAGCACCATTTCCCAGCCCTTGTGGATGCGGGGGCGAAGGGCGGAGAAGGCGGATGGGGCCTGCTCGGGCAGCACCAAGGAGGGATCGAGCTGCTGGGCCGCCCGGCGGGCCGACCACCAGTATTCGGGCATGCCATCCATCAACACGCCGTCGAAATCGAAGACGAGGAGTGGAGCGGACGACACGGGGGGGCCCGCAGGGGATTAGGAACTGGGCCGCTAGGATTCGAACCTAGGAATGTCGGGACCAAAACCCGATGCCTTACCGCTTGGCGACGGCCCAATGAAGGCAGGTCGTGGCTGGAACGGTGATCCGATCCGCTGACCGCTGTGGCCGGTTCAACCGGCACCAACACAGTTACCCACAGCAGCCCGTCCTTCGTCAACTCGCTGGCTGGTCCCGGCGCTGGCCACTGGCGGGGAGTTGCGCCGACCGCACCGGAGTGGCCTCTGCCGGATCAGGCTGGAAAAACCCGCAGACGCTGCTGCTGGCCGCGGCCGAACACGGCGCTGCGGAGGCGGTAGTGGTTCACCAGTTCGGCCTGCATCTGCCGCACCGGTTCGCTGCGGGGCAGCAGTTCCACCGGCCGTCCCTGGGGCAGCACCACCTGCTCCACGGCCAGTCGGCATTCCTCCAGGGCGGCATGGGCATCATCCAGGCCGGTGACACCACCCGCGCTGGTCACGGACGGGCGCCGGTCGGAGACTCGCTCCAGGGCCCGTTGCAGCTGGTGGAGGCTCTCGGACTTGATCACAAGGATTGGCAACCCCAGGGCCTGGGCCCGGCGGCGTAAGGCAGGTTCACGGCCGAGCTGTCCCCGCAGGCTCAGCATCAGCTCCGCCCCCTCCGGGTCGTCCACCACCTCCAGGGGCAGGGAGCGGCTGCGGGCCGCCTCTTCCAGCAGGGTGCGCGACACCCCGACGCTGCAGACCCTCAGAGGCGGCGACGCTCCGGGTTCCTCCTGGAGCAGCTCCCGGCTGACCGCCGCTGCGGGGGGCGTGCCGGCAGGCCGGTGGGGGGAGCGGCTCCCAGGATCCGGGAGCGGCAACGGACGCAGACTGCGGGGGGGGAGGGCCGCACCGGCCTCGGCTAGGGGCTCCGGGGCATCCTTTAGCAGCAGTTCACCGGTTTCGTTGAGCTCCCGGATCTCGGCCCGGGCGCTCTGTCCACGCAGCAGCAGATCCACCGTGGCCGCCACATCGCGATGCACCAACCAGCGCTGGCGACTGTGCATCTCCACCGCCATCGGGAACGTGGGGTCCGCCGCCCGCTCCAGCACTGTCTTCTGGGTGCGGCGGCGGCGGGCTTCCTCGTCCCCCAGCGTCACAGACTGGATGCCGCCCACTAGGTCGCTGAGGGTGGGGTTCTTGATCAGGTTGGCCAGTTCGTTGCCATGGGCTGTGGCCACCAACACCACCCCCCGCTCGGCGATGGTCCTGGCCGCCTGGGCCTCCCGTTCGGTGCCGATCTCATCGATCACGATCACCTCGGGCATGTGGTTCTCCACCGCTTCGATCATCACCTCGTGCTGTAGTTCCGGCCGGGCCACCTGCATGCGCCGGGCTCGGCCGATGGCGGGGTGAGGGATGTCGCCGTCACCGGCGATCTCGTTGCTGGTGTCGATCACCACCACCCGCTTGCCCAGGTCGTCGGCCAGGACCCGGGCGATCTCCCGCAGGGCCGTGGTCTTGCCCACCCCCGGGCGGCCCATCAGCAGGAGGGATCGGCCTGCATCCAGCAGATCGCGCACCATGGCGACAGTGCCGAACACCGCTCGTCCCACCCGGCAGGTGAGGCCCACCACCTCGCCGCTGCGGTTGCGGATGGCACTGATCCGGTGCAGGGTGCGCTCGATTCCGGCCCGGTTATCCCCTCCGAAGGGGCCAAGCCGCTCCAGCACCAGGGCCAGGTCGGCCCGCTCGATCGGGGTCTCCCCCAGTGCCACGGCCCGGCCGGGGTAGCGGGCCTCGGGGACCCGGCCCAGGTCCAGCACCACCTCCAGCAGCTGGTCGCGGGCCGAGGGATCAGCCAGCGCGATCTGGACGGTCGGCGGCAGGACCTCAAGCAGACGATCCAGATCGTCGGTGATGCGCTGGGTAGCGGGGGGAAGGGGCGCGACCAAGGTGTTCAGGCAGGGCTCACGAGCGAGGGACACTCGTCGTTGCTGGTTCTAGCGTCAGTGGCTGAAGATCACTGCCCCCTGGAGTCGATTCGATCGACGAGGGCCACCCTGAGGGTCATGCGTGCCTCGCGCCCCTTCGGGCTTTTCTCAGGGCCGGAGCCCAGACGCCATCGATCCCTGGGAGCCGGCTGATCAGCATCGGTTCAGCCACGGCTCCACCAGCTTCCCGGCCAGGCTGCATGCCTCCGGCAGCAGATCGGCCTGATCCAGCAACCGCCCGCCCCGCTGCTGGGCCTGAAGCAGTAACGGCTGCAGGCGCGCCCTGGCGACGCTGCCGAAGGCCACACCGGCCACCATGGCACGGCTCGAGGGCACCAGCGCCCCCACAAGAGTCAGGGTCCGGTCGTTGGTACCACCGGCGAGCTGCACCGGCCCGGGGGGCATCTGGCTGGCCAGGCGCTGCAGCAGCCCCACGGCGGCGCGGGCCGTGCCGGCTCCCACATCCCCGCTCATCGGCCGGCCATCCAGCTGCCAAAGCGGTGAGAAGCCGATGGCCCGCACCTGGGCGAACCGCTCCCACAGCTCGCCCACCAGCCGTGCCTCCGCTGCGGCGGTGTCCCCGGCATTCCCCCTGGCCCTTCCATCGATGGACCCCGCGCCTCCCTCCACCCCGCAGCTCACCGCCAGCCGCCTCAGGGGGATCCCGGCAGCGCTTACCTGCGCCAAACGAGCTGTAAAGGCCTCAGCACGGCCGATGCGGGTGTGGAGTTCGATGGCATCGGGGCGGAGTGAGGCCAGCAGTGGGGGAACGCACTCTGCGGGCAGCAGCTGCTCCTGTTCGGAGATGAGTCCCAGGGGGCAGGCCGGCAGGCATCGACCACAGCCATAGCAGCGGTCCTCCAGCACGCCGGACCGCTCCCCCGCATCCGTTCCTGGGACTGCTCCCAGGGCAGGTTTCTCTCCGCAGCCTTGAACCAGGGGCGGAATGGCGAGGGCGGGGCAGACGCGTTCGCAGGGACGGGGGCAATCGCTCGGACAGCTGGCGGGATCAAACCAGGCCTTGCGGAAATGGGGATCGGTGCCATCGCTGAGGCTCACCATCACCCAGGGGCGCGCAGCGCCACGGGCTTCCGCCCAGGCGATGCCGCGACGGGCCGCCGCCACCACGGCGGGATCGGCCGCCAGATCCAGGCAGTGCACCCCCGCCAGGCTGTAGAGGCCCGCTAGATCCTCGATAGCAAAAAGGTCCTGGTTGCTGGCGCCGCCGATCCATTTCACCCAGCGGCCACTGGCCAGGGCCGATTCCGGATCCAGGGACCCGCACACCCGTGCCGCGATCGGCAAGGTGGCCGGGCTGCCCGCCGGAAGGGGCAAGGATTCAGCCAACGGTGGAACGAAGCAGGCGATGGGGCATGGCCGCGGTCATCAGGGGCGTGGCGGGTGTCGATCGGCGGGCGCGAACGCCCGATGCACGCGGATGGGCTGAGGCCTGTTCTTTTGTCAGTTCTAGTCCCTGCTGTAAGCCGATCGCCCCTCAAGACTGGGGTGCTGCCAGAGCTCATTCAGCAACCGCCCGAGGGACACCAGGACGCTCAGCGAAAGATGCCGCATACGTGCTGCACGCACAGAAGATCGGCATGGGTCGGCATGGGATGGAAATCTGCCGCTCCCCTGCAGACCGTTTCATCCCGCTCGGCCACGGCATGGCGCAGATCCTGAGTGAAAGTCGCAATGCCGCAGGAACGGGGAGGAAAATGGCCCGGGAAGGCCACCCCGTATGGGGTTTCGGCCGACATCGAATCCGTTTCGCGGCCAGGACTCCCCCGATCACCGTAGAGGGGGGATCGGGGGAGTCCTGGCCAGGATGCTGCTGCGCCCTGGCCGATCAGGACGCCAGGTAGCTCTCCAGGGGCTGCCAGCGCAGTTCCCGGGCGCCACCCATCTCCACCACGACTCGGAAGCGGGGTTCGCGGCGGGTCAGACCCACCAGAGAGGACAGCTCAGCCTGGGAGAGCACCTGGCCTTCCAGAAGCCAGAGCAGGATCGGCGCCTGGCCCTCCAACTCCGCGCCGAGCAGAGGAATCACCCGATGCACCTCCCCGACGGCAGCTCCGCGCCCGACGCTCTGGTGGCCCAGATGGGGCGGCCGCACGCCATGAAGTTGGAATAAAAAGGCCTCCGGATCCCCGAGCCCTCGGGCGGAGGTGAGATGAGCCTTGTAGCCGGAGGCCCTGAGGCGGCGCAGCAGCCGGGTCTCCGACCCGCCCTCCAGTGGCGCGAACAGGGCGATGGCACCAGCGCGTTCCAGATCCTGACGGAAACCGCGGCCTGTGAGCAGCAGGGGCATCGGCGCTGGAGCAAGAACGGCCGCAAGTCTGGCAGCCTCCGGTGAGAGTGGGGTGGAGGTGATGGGGTATTGTCTTGGCTTGTGCCGATTGTCTGTGCCCGTCCGCTAGCCGGGCCTCCAGAACACGGTGCAGGGGTTGTCATTGGTGACGACCTCTCCAGGCCAGCGCGGCATCTCCAGGCTCAGGCTCCAGCAGCCGAAGGTCATAGACGCCGCCGGGAAACTACCGATCACACCTGAGAGCTCGCTTCCAGGCTGCTGATCCGATCAACGGAACACCGCTGATTGGATCATTGTTGATTCGGACAAGTCCCAGCCCGCTGAATCGCCTCGCTAGCCCAAGGCCACCGGTCCTCGACCGAACAGCCCGCCCTGCGATCTCACGTATTCAGCTTCCGCCGCTGTTTTCTGTTCTGCGGGTTTGCTCCTGCTCTTGAACGGGGTTCTGCCGGTGCTCCATGAGCATTGGCTTGCGGCAGTCCAGCTGGCGTCATCTCCCCTCCCATGTCCATCGGCATTCTCGGGAAGAAATTGGGCATGTCCCAGTTCTTCGACGACGAAGGCAGGTCCATTCCGGTCACCGTGATCGAGGCTGGTCCCTGCCGCATTACCCAGCTCAAGAACGAAGCCACCGACGGTTACAGCGCCGTGCAGATCGGTTTCGGCGAGATCCGCGAAAAACTTGTCAACAAGCCCGCCAAGGGCCATTTGGACAAGTCCGGATCCGATCCTTTGCGCCATCTGCGTGAATACCGCGTGGTGGGCCTAGATGGTCTTGAGCTCGGAGCCACCATCACCGTGACCGCCTTTGAGGCTGGCCAGAAGGTCGATGTCAGTGGCGACACCATTGGCCGCGGGTTCGCTGGTTATCAGAAGCGCCACGGTTTCAGCCGTGGTCCGATGAGCCACGGCTCCAAGAACCACCGTGAGCCTGGCTCCACGGGCGCCGGCACCACGCCGGGCCGCGTGTACCCCGGCAAGCGCATGGCCGGCCGTTACGGCGGCAAGCAGATCACCACCCGTGGTCTCACCATCCTGAAGGTGGACGCAGAGCGGAACCTGTTGGTGGTCAAGGGCTCGGTACCCGGCAAGCCCGGAGCCCTGCTTGACATCCGCCCGGCCAAGCGGGTGGGCAGCAAAGCCGCGAACTGAGGAGGAGACCCATGGCAAATGTTGTTGTTCACGACTGGCAGGGCAAGGAAAGCGGAAAAGCTTCCCTTGATCTGAAGGTCGCCAAAGAAACCTCCGCCGCCGACCTGTTGCATCGTGCCGTGGTTCGTCAGTTGGCCCATGCCCGCCAAGGCACGGCCAGCAGTCTTACCCGGGCCGAGGTCGCCGGTGGCGGTCGTAAGCCCTACAAGCAGAAGGGAACCGGCCGGGCCCGCCAGGGCTCGATCCGTACCCCCCTTCGCCCCGGCGGTGGTGTGGTCTTCGGACCCAAACCTCGCAGCTACGAGATGGCGATGAACCGCAAGGAGCGTCGCCTCGCCCTGCGCACGGCTCTGATGAGTCGCGTTGAGGACATCGTGGTGGTCAAGGATTTCGGATCGGGGCTCGAAACCCCGAAGACCCGCGAGATCACCGCGGCCCTCGGGCGCTTCGGCATCGAAGCCGGCACCAAGGTGCTGTTGATTCTCGATGGTGCATCCGAGGCCGTGCGCCTCTCGGTGCGAAACCTCGAAAAGGTCCGGCTGATCGCTGCTGATCAGCTCAACGTCTTCGATCTGCTCCACGCCAGCAAGCTGGTGGTGAGCGAGGAGGCACTCGCGAAGATTCAGGAGGTCTACGGCGATGTCTGAACGTTTCACCGATCGGTTGGCGGATGTGATCCGCCGGCCGCTGATTACCGAGAAGGCCACCCGTGCCCTCGAACTGAATCAGTACACCTTTGAGGTGGATCATCGGGCTGCCAAGCCTGATATCAAGGCGGCCGTCGAATCCTTGTTCGACGTCAAGGTCGTCGGCGTGAGCACCATGAATCCCCCTCGCCGCACCCGTCGGGTGGGGCGCTTCGCCGGCAAGCGTGCCCAGGTGAAGAAGGCGGTGGTGCGCCTCGCCGAGGGCAACGCCATCCAGTTGTTCCCTGAGGCCTGAGGGGTCTGAAACGTCATGGCAATCCGTAACTACAGACCCATCACCCCCGGCACCCGCACGCTGGTGGTTACCGACTTCAGCGAGGTCACCGGCCGCGGTCGCGAGCGTGGCCTGGTGGTGGCCAAGCATCGCCGCAAGGGCCGCAACAACCGGGGTGTGATCACCTGCCGCCATCGCGGCGGTGGCCACAAGCGCCTCTACCGCATCGTTGATTTCCGTCGCGACAAGCACGGTGTAACAGCCCGGGTGGCGGCGATCCATTACGACCCCCACCGCAATGCTCGTCTTGCCCTGCTGTACTACAGCGATGGTGAGAAGCGTTACATCCTCGCGCCGGCGGGTGTCACGGTGGGCCAGTCCGTTGTGTCCGGCCCCGATGCACCGATCGAGAGTGGCAATGCTCTGCCTCTCTCGGCCATTCCACTCGGCTCCAGCGTCCACAACGTAGAGCTCTACGCCGGACGTGGTGGTCAGATGGTTCGCACCGCTGGTGCCAGTGCTCAGGTGATGGCTAAGGAGGGCGATTACGTCGCTCTGAAGCTGCCGTCCACCGAGGTCCGTCTGGTTCGCCGTGAGTGCTACGCCACCCTGGGTGAAGTGGGCAACAGCGAACAGCGCAACACCAGCCTGGGCAAGGCCGGTCGGAAGCGCTGGCTGGGCCGCCGGCCCGAGGTGCGCGGCAGCGTGATGAATCCCTGTGACCACCCGCATGGTGGCGGTGAAGGCCGCGCCCCGATCGGTCGTTCCGGTCCTGTCACGCCCTGGGGCAAGCCAGCTCTCGGCCTCAAGACCCGCAAGCGGAACAAGCCGAGTAATCGGTTCGTGCTCCGGAAACGTCGCCGCACCTCCAAGCGGAGCCGTGGCGGTCGCGACTCCTGATGACCCACACCGCTCTGCCGTACGCCTGATCCGCCATGGGACGCTCACTCAAGAAAGGACCCTTCGTCGCCGACAGCCTGCTTCGCAAAATTGAGAAGCAGAACGCCGCCGAAGACAAATCCGTGATCAAGACTTGGTCACGTGCCTCCACCATCCTGCCGATGATGATCGGCCACACCATTGCCGTGCACAACGGCAAGGCCCACGTGCCCGTCTACGTGACGGAGCAGATGGTGGGTCACAAGCTCGGGGAATTCGCCCCGACCCGCACCTTCCGCGGCCACATCAAAGACAAGAAGGGAGGCCGCTGAACCGATGGCTATCACCAACCCCAACACTCAGGCCATCGCGCATGGCCATTACATCCGCGGCTCCGTTTCCAAGGTGCGGCGGGTGCTCGATCAGATCCGTGGTCGCACCTATCGCGATGCCCTGATCATGCTCGAGTTCATGCCCTACCGCTCCACCGGCCCGATCACCAAGGTGCTGCGCAGCGCGGTGGCCAATGCCGAGCACAATCTCGGGCTGGATCCCTCCAGCCTAGTGATCAGCCAGGCCAGCGCCGACATGGGTCCCTCCATGAAGCGCTTCCGGCCCCGCGCCCAGGGCCGGGCTTATGCGATCAAGAAACAGACCTGCCACATCAGCATTGGTGTGGCGACCCCTTCCGCCTGAACCCCGAGGACACCGACCGATGGGACACAAGATCCATCCAACCGGCCTGCGCCTGGGGATCACCCAGGAACACCGCTCGCGTTGGTACGCCCCCAGCAAGACCTATCCG